>Ga0116229_10003051_pt1 | contig 27478 bp, 23 predicted proteins | sample S1TSphgellanicum_3_FD_87313 | JGI IMG/M metagenome (GOLD analysis project Ga0116229, IMG submission 87313) | Host-associated microbial communities from peat moss isolated from Minnesota, USA - S1T2_Fc - Sphagnum magellanicum MG | ecosystem: Host-associated > Plants > Peat moss > Unclassified...
CGGAATGAACCCGCTGCAATGAACGCACTGCAATGAACGCACTGCAATGAACCCGCTGCAATGAACCCGCTGCAATGAACCCGCTGCAATGAACACGCTGCAATGAACACGCTGCAATGAACACGCTGCAATGAACACGCTGGTGTTCGACATCGAGACCGTTCCCGATACCGACCTCGGCCGCCGTCTATTCGCGCTTCAGGATCTGTCCGATGAGCAGGTGGCGCAAATCATGTTCACCAAGCGCCGCCAGGAAACCGGCAGCGAATTCCTGTCGCACGAGCAGCAGCGCATCGTGGCGATCTCGGTGCTCATGAGGTCGCGCGACTCGCTCCGGCTGTGGAGTCTCGGCGACGAAACATCCTCGGAGAGGACGTTGATCGAACGGTTTTTCGATGGGTTGGACAGGTATACGCCGGACTTGGTGTCGTGGAACGGAGCCGGGTTCGACCTGCCCGTGCTGCACTACCGAAGCCTGCTGCACAGCGTACCGGCGGCGCGCTACTGGGAAATGGGCGATACCGATCATAGCTTCCGCTACAGCAACTACCTGAGCCGGTTTCACTGGCGGCACATGGACCTGATGGACATTCTGTCGGGCTTTCAAGGGCGCGGCCGCGCCAGCTTGAACGACATCGCGACGCTGCTCGGCCTGCCCGGAAAGGTCGGCATGCACGGCTCCAATGTGTGGCCGGCCTACCTCGAAGGCCGGCTGGCGCGCATTCGCGACTACTGCGAGACCGACGTCCTCAACACCTACTTGATTTATTTGCGCTTCGAACTGATCCGCGGCCGGTTGAGCGCCGCCGAGCACGCGGAGGAGGTGGCGCGGGTGCGCACGCTGCTCGAGGAGTCCGCCTCCGCTCACCTCAAGGAATTCGCGGCGGCATGGCCCGCGAGTTGAGCGGCAGCGAGCTTCACGAAGCCGATATCGTGGATCTGACGGAGGACGGGCGCGGGATCGCGCGCCTGCAGGGCAAGGCGGTCTTCATCGCCGGCGCGCTGCCCGGCGAGCGCGTGCGCTTTCGCATCGCCCGACGGCGCCGCCAATCGGACGAGGGGTTCCTCGCGGAGATTCTCGAGCGCTCGCCGGATCGCGTGGCGCCGGGATGCGCGCATTTCGGGGTGTGCGGCGGCTGTTCGCTTCAGCATCTGTCCGACACGGCACAGGTGGCGGCGAAGCAGCGGCATCTCCTCGACACCTTGCAGCGCATCGGCAAGCTGAGCGCACCGCGGGTGCTGCCGCCGCTGCGCGGACCGTCCTGGGCCTATCGGCGGCGCGCACGGCTCGGGGTCAGGTACGTCCATAAGAAAGGGCGGGTGCTGGCGGGTTTTCGCGAGCGCGACAAACCTTATGTCGCCGACCTGCGGCGTTGCGAGGTGTTGCAGGCGCCGTGGGGCGATCTGCCCCGCGACCTGGCCGCGCTGGTGCAGACGCTCGACCTGCGCGAAAAAATTCCGCAAGTCGAACTTGCCGCGGGCGATTCGGCCATGGCCCTGGTGTTTCGCGTTCTCGAGTCGCCGGGAGCGGAGGATTGCGGGAAATTGACCGCATTTGCGTTGCAGCACGGCGTGCAGATTTTCCTGCAGCGCGGGGGACTCGACAGTGTATCGCCGTTGCAGCCCGGTTATCCACCCTTGACGTACACCGTGGATGAGGGCCGGGTGGTCATCGAATTCGGCCCGGTCGACTTCATTCAGGTCAACCGCGACGTCAACGCGTCGATGGTGGCCGCCGCAATGGATTTGCTGGCGCCGGGCGCCACCGATGAGGTACTCGACCTGTTCTGCGGGTTGGGGAATTTCACGCTGCCCGTGGCGCGCCGCGCGCGGCGGGTGGTGGGGGTGGAGGGCGACGCGGCCTTGCTGCAACGCGCGCGGGCGAACGCCGCGCGCAATGGCGCCGGCAACGCCGAATTCTTCGCGGCGAATCTTTTCGAGCCCGCCAAGTTCGGAACGTGGGACCAGCAACGCTATGACTTGGTGCTGCTCGACCCGCCGCGGGCGGGTGCCTGCGAATTATTGGGCCGCATGGCGCAGTGGCGGCCGCGCCGGGTGGTGTACATTTCCTGTCACCCGGGGAGTTTGGCGCGAGATGCCCACATCCTGGTGCACGAGCAGGGATTCACCCTGGTCTGCGCCGGCGTGATGGATATGTTCCCGCATACCTCGCACGTCGAATCGATTGCGGTTTTCGAGGAGCGCGCATGAACTTGGGACCGCTCATGGTGGATATCGCCGGCACCGAATTGACGGCGGAAGATGCCCGTGTCCTGCAGCACCCGCTGGTCGGCAGCGTGGTGTTATTCAGCAGAAATTACAGCAATCGGCAGCAACTGCAGTCGCTCACCGCAGGCATCCGCGCCTTGCGCGCACCGCATCTGTTGATCGCCGTTGATCATGAGGGGGGCCGCGTACAGCGCTTTCGCGAGGGGTTCACGCGCCTGCCGGCGGCGCGCCTGATCGGCAGGCGTTTCGATCAGGACCGGCGCGATGCGCTCGGGCTGGCGCACTCGATCGGCTGGCTGTTGGCGAGTGAGCTGCGCTCGGTGGGTGTGGATTTCAGCTTCGCGCCCTGTGCCGATCTGGACCATGGCGTGAGCGAGATCATCGGCGACCGGGCTTTTCACCGCGACGCGGACACGGTGGCCGCGTTGGCCGTGGCGAGCATGGCCGGCATGCGCGACGCCGGAATGGCGGCGGTTGCCAAGCACTTTCCGGGCCACGGCGCCGTGGTCGCCGATTCGCACGTCGCGTTGCCGGTGGATCGGCGCGATTTTGCCGACCTGGAAGCCGATATCCGCCCCTATCGGTCGCTGATCGACAATCATCTGCCCGGCATCATGGCCGCCCATGTGGTGTTTCCGTCCGTCGACGCGCGGGCCGCCAGTCTGTCGACGACCTGGATCACAGACATTCTGCGCGGCGAGCTCAAATTTCACGGCTGCGTGTTCGCCGACGACCTCAGCATGGGTGGAGCGGCTGCGTTTGGCGATATTCTCGCCCGCACCCGGCAAGCATATTCCGCAGGATGCGACGTCCTGCCTATATGTAATGATCGACATTCCGTAGAATTCGTGTTGGAGCGCTTTGGAGCGGATGCCGGCTCGGCGGCATCGCAGGCGCGGCTGGTGAGGATGCGGGCCCGCGGCGAGCCGCCGGGGGATTTGCATGAGAACCCGCATTGGCAGACCACGGCAGCGCGGATCGACGCTCTGTCGGCCGCACCACCGTTGATATTGACGGAGGGTGAGAGTCATGACGGGTTTTGACACCGACTTGTATCGACGCCTGATCGAGAGCTCCCCCGAGGGGGTGGTCCTCGTGGATGCGCAGAACCCCGAACACCCGGTCATCTATGCCAATCCCGGTTTTTCGCTCCTGACCGGATACCCGCCGGAGGAGTTGATCGGCCGAAATCTGCGCTTGCTGCAGTCGGACGATACCGGACAGGAAGCCCGCCACCGGCTGCGCGAGGCGCTCGGCAAGGGCGAGACGTGCCGCGTGCTGCTGCGCAACTACCGCAAGGACGGCAGCGTTTTCTGGAACGAGATGACGGTGCTCCCGTTGCGCGATCCGCAAGGCAAGATCACGCACTTCGCCGGCCATCATCGGGATGCCGGCGAGCGCTTGCGGATGGAGCCCAAGCTCGCGCGCGACTCGCTGAGCGGCGCCATCAGCCGACCAGCGTCGCGATCCGCGACGATCGATTGACCGGCCTGTTCACGCTCTCCTATCTGGAGGAACTGCTGAAGCGCGACTGGGCGCTTGCGCAGCGCGAGAAACGCAGCATTGCGATATTCGCCATCGACATCGACGCCCTCGACCTGTACAACGCGACCTTCGGCCGTGCGGCGGGCGATTCGATGATTCGCCGCGTCTCGCACGTCGTGTCGGGATGTTTGCGCCGCGCCAGCGACGTCACGGCGCGTATCGACGGCGGGAGTTTGATCGCGTTTGCGCTCGGCCTCGCGGGCGAACAGGCGTTTCGCATGGGTCAGCTCATGGCGGAGCGGGTGCGGGATCTGCGCATTCACCATCCGCGTTCCGCCGTGTTGCGCTATGTGAGCGTCAGCGTCGGCGTCGCCGCGCAGGTGCCGAACCCGGAGGACAGTCCCGCGGGTCTGGTCGAAGACTCGCAGCGCCGGCTGCAGATTGCGAAGAAGTCGGGGCGCAATCAGGCGGCTTGAATCGCCGGCCGCGGGTCGCCGCGCGATGCCGCGCGATGCTCGAAAAACGGACAGTCGATCGCCGTAGCTCGAAGCGTGAAACACGTCTCATTCCAAGCGCATTTGCTGTGGTGCAAGACCTGAATCGACGCGAAATCGGACTGGGTCACGGGCCGCCACCGCGAGGATTCTGTTACCTAGGACGCGTGACTCTCGGCAGCGAGATTGCCGCCCCCCGGCGCCATGGGTCGCCGCTTGGCGCGCCGGGCGGACGGATGTAGCGGCCGCCCGCGCAGGGCCTTGTGTGGGAGCGTCGATGCATTGGATATGGCCATTACCGGATTGACGTTAAGGAAAATTGCGCATGCCCGACCCCAAGACAGTCCCGATACGCGTTCTCATCGCCGACGACGAAGCCCTGGTGCGGGACGCATACCGGCAGATTCTGGCGCCGGCCGGCATGAGCGGCGAAGCCGTGGTGTTCAACGACCTGCGAGAGCGGCTGTTCAACAAGAGGGCATCGGATCAGGGCCCGAAGCCGCTCACCTCGGGCGAGACGAGTTTCTCGGCGGTGTTTTGCGACGGCGCGGAAGCGGCGGTCGCGGCGGTACGCGACGCGTTGAGCGCGGAGGATCCGTTTGCGGTTGCGTTTCTCGACATGAGAATGCCGCCCGGGGCCGACGGCGTGTGGGCCGCCGCGCGCATCCGTGAACTCGATCCTGCCATCGAGATCGTGATGTGCACGGCCTACTCGGATGTCGATCCGCGCGATATCGGCAGCCGGGTGCCGCCGGAGGAAAAGCTGTCGTATCTGCAGAAGCCGTTTCACCCGCATGAAATCCGGCAGATGACGATATCCCTTGCGAGCAAGTGGCGCGCGGAACACCGCATCGTGAGGCTGGCCTACTTCGACGCCCTGACCGGCCTGCCGAACCGGGAACAGTCGCGCACCCGCTTGAACGGCGCGCTCGACGCGGCGCGGCAGCAGCAGGCCATGGTGGCGGTGCTGTACCTTGATCTGGACAATTTCAAGAGAGTCAACGACACGCTGGGGCACGCCGTCGGCGACGAATTGCTGTGTCTGGTCGCCGCCCGGCTGCGCAATTCCCTGCGCCACGACGATGCGGTCGAGGAGGCGCCGGCCTACCGCTCGAGCCATATCGCGCGCCTCGGCGGCGACGAATTCATCGTGCTCCTGCCGAACATCCGCTCCGCGGACGATGCGGGCAAGATTGCCGCCCGCCTGATCGCCGATCTGCAGGAACCGATGCGCCTCTCGCTGCACACGGTGGTGGTGACACCGAGCGTCGGCATTGCAATGTTCCCGGCCGACGGCACGGAAGTCGACACCTTGATGCGCAACGCGGATCTCGCCATGTACTTCGCGAAGCGCAAGGCGCCCGGCATGTACGCCTTCTTCGACAGCTCGATGAACGATGGCGCGCTGCGCCGCTTCACACTGGAGGCGAGATTGCGCGGCGCGCTCGAGCGCAACGAGTTCACCCTGAACTACCAGCCGCAATTCGATGTCCGCAGCGGCGAGGTATCCGGCATGGAGGCCTTGCTGCGGTGGACGAGCGACGAGTTGGGCGAGGTGTCGCCCGCGGAGTTCGTGCCGGTGGCCGAGGAATCCGGTTTGATCCTTGGCATCGGCGAATGGGTGCTGCGCAATGCCTGCCTGCAGTTGCGTCGCTGGGAGGATGAGGGATTGCACGTGGGACGCATGGCGGTCAACGTGTCGAGTCAGCAATTCGCGCTGAAGAATTTCCCGCAGTTGGTGGCGGACATCATCCGGGAAACCGGAATCGAACCGTCGCGGCTCGAGCTCGAGATCACCGAGTCGGTGGTGATGAAGGACGAGACGTGGGCGGAGCAGGCGTTGGCGCAGTTGAAGGAGCAGGGTGTGATGCTCGCGATCGACGACTTCGGCACGGGCTATTCGAGCTTCGGCCGGCTGCGGAATTTCGCGGTCGACAGGCTGAAGATCGACCGCTCTTTCATGACCAGCCTGATCGAGTGCAGCGATGACCGGGCCATCACGGCCGCCATCATCGCCATGTCGAAATCGCTGCGCATCGATGTCACGGCCGAGGGGGTCGAGAGTTTCCCGCAGCTGCTGTTCTTGCAGGAGCACGATTGCCATGAGGCGCAGGGCTTTCTGTTCAGCCGTGCTCTGCCCCCGGACGAGGCGCATGATTTGCTGCGCCGGGCGGCTGCCGTGAGCACCGGCACCCGCACGCAGCGGCTCAAGTCGCTGATCGGCTAGGGCCGCGGGGCGGTGTGCGCCCGCCTGATTTTTTGAGGCGCTGGGCGGTGTGCACCCGCCGGTTTTTTTAAGGTCCGGGGCGGTGCGCGCCCTCCTGTTTGTCTAGATCTAGAGTCGCCGGGCGGTGTGCGCCCCGGGCTCCTTACGGAACGCCAGCAGTCGGTTGTGCGCCGGCAGATCGTAGTCCTCTTCCAGGCTCAAGCCGTACTGCAAGGCCAGTGCGCTCACGGCCCCGATGTCGCGCAAGCCCGAGTTCGGATCGCGCTCCTGCAGCATGCGGTCGAACTCCCGGTTGCTGTCCGAGGTATAGCTGCCCGCATAGCGGAACGGCCCGTAGACGCACAACATCCCGCCCGGCGCGAGCACGACGCCGACGCCGCGAAACAGACACAACACTTCGTCCCACGACATGATGTGCAGCGTATTGGCGGTAAACAGGGCATCGACGCTGCGCACCGGCCAGACGGCTTGACGCACGTCGAGCTGGGTGGGAGCGCGCAGATTGGGCGGACCTTCGAGCTTGACGCGCTGAGCCAAATCCGCGAGATACGCCAATTGCTCCGTCGGGTGCCAGGTCACATGCGTGAGCGCGCGGGAAAAATGCACCGCATGCTGACCGGTGCCGCTGCCGATCTCCATCACCTGGTCGCGATCGGCAAAGCGGATGCGCAATACGTCGAGTATCGGTCCCTGGTTACGCTCGCAGGCTTCGGAGAAGGGGAGCATCAGCGCCGAAGTTTACTATATTCGAGGCGAGGGCCCATGCTCACGCGAGTTGTTCCACCAACTGCTCGATCCGGGTGAATAATTTCTCCTCGGTGCGCGCGTCGTGCGCGAACCGCAGTTTCAGCGGACCGTCGAGACGGTATTCCTTGGGCCGGCCTTGGATCAATTTGAGCACGCGCTTCGGATCGACCTGGTTGGCCTCCTGGAATATCAAGTAGCCGTTGCTCGCGCCGGCATCGATCTTGCGGATCCCCAATTCCGCGGCGCGTAATTTGAGCCGTGTCGCGCGAAATAGCGACTGCGCATACGCAGGCATCGGCCCGAACCGATCGATCATCTCCACTTTCAGCTCGTCGAGTTCATCCTGGGATGCCGCGCCGGCGATGCGTTTGTACAGCACCAGGCGCAGATGGATGTCGGGAACGTAGTCTTCGGGAATCAGCACGGGCACATGCAATTCGACCTCGGGCCCCGCATCGAGCGGCCTTTCGAGATCCGCTTCCTTGCCGGATTTGAGGGCCGCCACGGCGCGCTCCAGCAATTCCATGTACAGGTTGTAGCCGATCTCCTGAATCTGTCCGCTTTGCTCGTCGCCCAACAGTTCGCCGGCGCCGCGAATCTCCAGATCGTGGGTTGCCAACGTGAAACCCGCGCCCAGCTCCTCGAGCGACTCCAGCGCTTCGAGCCGTTTGATCGCATCGGCGGTCATCGCCTTTCGCGGCGGGGTGATCAAGTAGGCATAGGCACGATGATGAGAGCGCCCGACGCGGCCCCGCAACTGGTGGATTTGCGCGAGTCCGAACCGATCCGCGCGGTCGATGACGATGGTGTTCGCCGTCGGCACGTCGATGCCGCTTTCGATGATGGTGGTGCAGACGAGAACGTTGAAGCGGCGGTGGTAGAAATCCAGCATCAACTGTTCCAGGTCGCGCTCCCGCATCTGGCCGTGGCCCACGGCGACGGTCGCTTCGGGCACGAGCTCGCGCAGGGCTTGTGCGGTCTTTTCGATGGTTTCGATCGTATTGTGGACGAAGTAGATCTGGCCGCCGCGCCGGATTTCGCGCAACGCCGCTTCGCGCACCACCGTTTCGTTCCATTCGAGCACGAAAGTCTTGACGGCCAGGCGTTCCGCCGGCGGCGTCGTGATCAGCGACAAATCGCGCAAACCGCCCATCGCCATGTTCAGGGTGCGCGGAATCGGCGTCGCGGTCAGCGTCAAAACGTCGACCTCGGTGCGCAGCGCCTTGAGCTTTTCCTTGTCGCGCACACCGAAGCGGTGTTCCTCGTCGATCACGACCAGGCCCAGATCCTTGAAGCGTACCTTGCCTTGCAGCAGCCGCTGCGTGGCAATGACGATGTCGATTTTGCCTGCGGCCACGCCGGCGAGAATGGCTTCCGCCTCCTTGTTGCTGCGGAACCGCGACAGGCTCTCGATCCGCACCGGCCAGTCGGCGAAGCGGTCGACGAAAGTCGTGTAGTGCTGCTGGGCGAGGAGGGTGGTGGGAACCAGCACCGCCACCTGTTTTCCGGCCTGAACGGCCACGAAGGCGGCGCGCAGCGCCACTTCCGTCTTGCCGAAGCCGACATCGCCGCAGATGACCCGATCCATGGGCTTGTCGGACTTGAGATCGCTCAAGACCTGATCGATCGCGGCCGCCTGGTCGGCGGTTTCCTCGAAGGGAAATCCGGCCTGAAAGGCGCGGTATTCGGCGTCGCCGGCCAGCATCCGGCTGCCCTGGCGTGCGGCACGGCGCGAATACAGATCCAACAGCTCGGCCGCAACGTCGCGGATCCGCTGGGCCGCCTTGCGGCGCGCCTTTTGCCATTGCTCGCCGCCGAGCTTGTGCAACGGCGCGGTTTCGGCCGGCGCTCCGGTATAGCGCGACACCAGGTGCAGCGCCTGCACCGGCACGTACAGCTTGTCGCCGTCGGCGTATTCCAGCACCAGAAACTCGCCGGTGTATCCCGCGACGTCCATGGTCTTGAGGCCCACGTAGCGTCCGACGCCGTACGATTCGTGCACCACCGGTGCGCCGATGCGCAGGTCGGACAGTTCCTTGAGAATTTTCGCCGGATCGCGCTCGGCGCGCCGCCGCCGCCGCTCCTGCCGCGCACGATCGCCGAAGAGCTGAGCCTCCGTGAGGATTTCCAAGGGCGGCGCTTCCAGCCGCATGCCGGACACGGCGGGCGACACGATGATTCCCAGATGCACGGTGCTCGCGGCAAAGCTTGCGAAATCATCGAATATCTTCACCGGCAGGTCGCGGCCGCGCAGCAGATCGAGCAGCAATTCTCGGCGCCCGGCGGATTCCGCGGCCAGCAGCACGCGAGCCGGACTCGCCTCGATGTGCGCCGCCAATTCCCGCACCGGGCTCTCCGCACGCGGGTCGATGCGCACCGCGGAAGGTGCGCTGCTCGGGAAGTTCTGCGCCGGACCTTCGATCTCCGCGGGCCATTCAAAGGTGTGCAGTTGAATGCGCTTCCACCGGGCATACGACTCGTGGAATTCGGACGGGGTCAGGTACAGTTCGGCCGGATCCAGGATCGGCCGGTGCCGGTCGTGACGCAGCTGCTCGTGGCGTTCGACGATGCCGTTCCAGACGACGTCGGCGCCGGAGGCTGCATCGTTGATGTCGACCAGAATGGCGTCCGGCGGCAGGTATTCGAAGAGACACGAGGTGCGATCGAAAAACAGCGGCAGAAAGTATTCGACGCCGCCCGGCGCGATCCCGGCGCTGACGTCGCGATAGATGTTTTGCTCCGACAGATCGCCGCTGAAGCGCAGGCGATAGCGGCGCCGAAACTCGCGCACCGCATCCGGATTGAGCGGCGTCTCGCGCGCGGGCAGCAGCAAGATGCGCTCCAGCTTGTCCAGCGAGCGCTGGCTTTCCGGGTCGAAGCGGCGGATCGTGTCGACGTCCCGGTCCAGTAAATCGATCCGATACGGAGTCTCCGAACCCATGGGGAACACGTCGATCAGGGAACCGCGCACCGCGAACTCGCCGTGTGCCACGACCTGCGTGACGGCGGCGTAGCCGGCCACGGACAATTGAGTGCGCAGCGCCTCCAGATTCAGAGTCTCACCCACATGCACCTTGAGGGAGTACGCATCGATGTAGCTGCGCGGCGCCAATCGCTGCAACAGCGTATCGATGGCAACCAGCCAAACGCCCTGGCGCGCGCGCGGCAGTTCCGCGAGAGTCGCGAGCCTCGCGGAGGTGATGTCGGGATGCGCGGAGAAGGCGTCGTACGGCAGCGTTTCGAGGTCGGGGAAGACTCGTACCGCGAGCCCGGCGCCGGCAAAGAAGCGAATCTCATCACCGAGCGATTCGGCCTCGCGCGAGCTTTGCGCGATGACGATCAGCGGGCCCTTGGCCTGCGCGGCCGCCTCGCTGATTGCGAGCGCCACCGCCGCGCCATACAGTCGCCCCCATTTGACGATGGGCGTGATATCGAGCGGCAGGCGCGGGGCGAGCAGGACCATCAAGAGAGCGGCAGGCGCAGGGCGGGTAGCGGCATCAAGAGAACGGCACGCGGCGGGGCTGGTAGCGGCATCACGAGAGCGGCAAGCGGCGGTGCGAGGAGGGGCATCGAGACAACAACGCCCACGGCGCACGGCTCGCGGCGGGCTGGTACCTAGCCGGCGTCATTCATGCGAGAGGGCAGGCGTCGCGCCCAGGGGGGCGCGCGCCAGGCTGCAAGGAATTTTACTCGTTGGGCGGCCTTTAGGAACTGGCCACGACGCTGTGGATGACGTAGTCGGACTCGAAATAGACGACGAATCCCGGATACTCCCAGCGTGAAATGGGCGGCCTGCCGACCGCCGGAATCTTGGTCACCGGAGTGCCGAACTTCGTCGCCACTTGGTTCATGGTCATGCCTCGCGTCGGCGTGGCGACGTCGGATTGCTTGACGGCGATGCCGTTGTCGACCGCGACGGTTTCAGCCCCTGCCAGGCCGCCGGCCAGCACCGCCGTCAGCAGCAGGTATCGATACCTCATGGCGCATCTCATGTCTTACCCCTTGGATCTTCAAACTTTAAGGTCCGTTCGAAACTATAACACTGCCCCTTGGTCCCAATTGTAGACTCAATTAACACTCTGATTTATATCGACCTTTGTTTCTTGCATCCACTGTCAGCCTGCCGGCTTAGGGACATCGGCGCGCCGGGCGCGATGCCTGGGCCGCGCGGGGGACCTTACGGAGGGTCTCCCCGGGCTTGCGCGGAGCAGGGAGTGCGCGGCTGTGGTTTAATCGCCGCGCATGTTCCAGCCCGTTCCAGTCTTCGTGGGCCTGCGCTACTCGCTGGCCCGCGAGCATGGCTTCTTCGTGTCCTTCATTACCTGGGTCTCCCTGGTCGGGGTTGCATTGGGCGTGGCGGCGCTGATTACCGTGTTGTCGGTCATGAACGGCCTGGAATCCGAACTGCGTACGCGCCTGCTGAGCCTGACGGCGCATGCGAGTCTGAATGCCGCGGGTGCGCCGATCGTCGATTGGCAGGCGCGAATCGCGCAACTCAAGGGGTCGTCGGGCTTGGTCGGCGCGGCGCCGTTTCTCGACACCGACGCCATGCTGAGCCGCCCGCCGTCGATGAGCGGCGCCATCGTCCGCGGCATCGATCCGCAATTGGAGACGCGGGTATCCTCGATCGCGGATGCCATGCGTGAAGGCAAGCTCGACGACTTGAAACCGGGCAGTAACGGGATCGTCCTCGGACGCATGCTGGCTTACCAGCTGCAGGTGGGCGTGGGCGATCAGGTGACGGTGATGATACCCGGTACGTCGCCCGGGGGCGCGAGCGATGCGGTCGTGCCGCGGCTGCGGGATTTTCAAGTGGTGGGCATCTTCGAAGTCGGCCTGCAGGAGCACGACAGCGTATTGGCGCTGATCAACCTCGCGGACGCGGAGGCCCTGCGCGGCCTCGATGGTCCGACCGCAATACGGATGAGATTCGCCGATGTGCTGCAGGCGCCGGAATTGGCGCGGCGTGCGGCCGCGCGGCTCGCCCCGGGTTTGCACGTGCGCGACTGGACCGAAGACAATGAGGCCTACTTTCGCGCGATCCGCATCGAGAAGACCATGATGGGCGTGATACTCATGCTGATCGTCGCGGTCGCCGTGTTCAATATCGTGGCAACGCTGGTCATGGTGGTGAACGACAAGCGAACGGATATCGCGATTCTGCGCACCATCGGCCTGAGCCCGCGCGGCGTGGTGGCCGTCTTCATGACCCAAGGTGTGCTGATCGGCTGGATCGGCGCCGCCGCGGGCGTTGCGCTCGGCCTTGCCTTGGCCTGCAACGTGGACGTCGTCGTGCCCTTTCTGGAACAAACCCTCGGATTTCATTTCATGGATCCGGACGTGTACTACATCTCGGGACTGCCGAGCGAAGTGCACCCCGGAGACGTGGTGAGGATCGGCGTCGCCGCGCTGTTGCTGACGTTCTTCGCCACGGTGTACCCCGCGTTACAGGCGGCACGCACCCAGCCGGCCGAAGCGCTGCGCTACGAATGAGGCGTTCGTGGTACGAGGGTTTCGTCGGCGTGCGGTATCTGCGCGCCTCGCCCAAGCGCGGCTCCCTTTCCCTGATCGCGGGCATCGCAATCTTCGGTTTGAGTCTGGGAGTTGCCGTGCTGATCGTGGTGTTGTCGGTGATGAACGGTTTCGAGGAGGTGCTGCGGACGCGGATTTTGAGCCTGACGGCGCACGCGTCGATCTCCGGCCTCGAAGGCCGGATGCACGACTGGCGCCCGGACGTTGCGAAGCTGGAGCATTTTCCGGGCGTGGCCGGAGCGGCGCCGTACATCGAGGAACAGGGGATGCTGATTCACGGCGAAAAGTCCTCCGGCGTGCTGTTGCGCGGTGTGTTGCCGGGCGCGGAACGGCAGGTGGTCGACCTGCAGCCGCACCTGCTCAGCGGCCGGCTCGACAGTCTGACCGATGGCAGCTATCGCATCATCCTAGGGCAGGCGTTGGCGGAGGAACTCGGCGTCAAGGTCGGCGATCGAGTCGTCCTGTTGGTGGCTCTCGGCGACGTCACTCCGGTCGGCGTGATTCCGCGCATGCGCGCCTTCGAAGTGTCCGGCATCCTGTCGATCGGCATGTACGAGTACGACCGCCGGATCGCCCTCGTCGCGATGCAGGACGCCGCGCGATTGTTGCGCATGGGCGGCGATGTGACGGGCATCCGCCTGAAACTCGACGACATGTACGCGGCGCCGCGCCTGTCGCGCGCCGCCGCCATCGCGATCGGCGGGGACGTGCAAGTGCAGGACTGGACCAAGGAGCACGCGAATTTTTTTCGTTCGATCGCAATCACCAAGCGCATACTGTTCTTCATTCTGTCGCTCATGGTGGCGGTCGCCGCGTTCAATATCGTCTCGACCATGGTCATGGTGGTGAAGGACAAGCGCCGGGACATCGCGATTTTGCGCACCTTCGGCTCCTCGCCGCGTAGCATTCTGACGATCTTCGTGGTTCAAGGCAGCCTGATCGGGGTGCTCGGCATCCTGGCCGGCGTCCTGCTCGGTGTCCTGGTTGCCGTGAATTTGCAAGGGTTGGTGCATGGGCTGGAACACATCGTCGGATTCAAGTTTCTGGACGCACGCGTGTACTTCATGAGCGACCTGCCGGCGCGCGTGCACGCTCTGGATGTCGCGCGCATCTGCGGCTTTGCGTTCGTGCTCGCCTGTCTGTCGACGCTCTATCCGGCCGCGCGCGCTGCCCGCCTGTTGCCCGCAGAATCGCTGCGCAATGATTGAATTGAGGCACAACGATTTGCGCCACAGCGATTTGCGCCACAGCGATTTGCGCCACAGCGATTTGCGCCACAGCGATTGTCGACGAAACGATTCGAGGATAGAAAACGATGACGATTGATGCGCCGGTGCTGCGGGGAGAGAACCTCGCCAAGCACTTCGTTCAAGGCGACGTGAAGATTCAGGTGCTGCGGGAGGCGTCGATCAGCGTGCGCGCCGGCGAGCGCATCGCCATCGTGGGCGCGTCAGGCTCAGGCAAGACCACGCTCCTGCAATTGCTGGGCGGACTGGATTTGCCGACCTCCGGCACGGTGGAGATTGCAGGCTCCGCGATGAACCGGTTGAACGACACCGAGCGCGGCCACCTGCGCAACCGCGCGGTCGGATTCGTCTATCAATTTCATCATCTGCTGCCGGAATTCACCGCGCTCGAGAACGTCGCGATGCCGCTGCTGGTGCGGCGCATGGAACCGCGCGCCGCGCGTGACCGCGCCGGCGCCCTGTTGGCGCGCGTCGGACTCGGGGCGCGTCTCACGCACCGGCCCTCGCAACTCTCCGGCGGCGAACGGCAGCGCGCCGCCGTGGCCCGCGCGCTCGTCACTCAGCCCCAGTTGGTATTGGCGGACGAACCCACGGGCAACCTGGACGGCGCGAATGCGGCGCAGGTGTTCGAATTGATGCTGGAATTGAACCGCGAACTCGGCACCAGCCTCGTCATCGTGACTCACGATGAGCGGCTCGCCTCGCGGCTCGATCGGGTGCTGGTGCTGGCGGACGGAACGCTGACCGAGCGCGCCTCACCTTGAGCCGGTGCACGACCCGGGCGCGCCACACGAATTGCGCCAGCAGGTAGCCGGTGCCCGCCGCAATCAAACCCAGGGAGAGCGACCCCACCAACAGCGGAGCCCACAGTTGGTGAATTCGCGTAATGATGGTCTCGTGGCGAAGAGCCTGCATGAACGGTACGAAGTCGATCCCCAGGAGTTTCGCGCCCACCCAGATCGAGCCCGCCACCTGCGGCAGCCAGGTAAACGGGTTGCTGATGAACACGGTTGCAAACAGCACCGGCAGATTGAGCCGGAACACCAGCCCGAGTATGACGCACGTCACGATATGCACGGGCAGGGGCGAGGGAGGAATGAAGGCGATGAACAGGCCGAGTGCAAACGCGCGAATGACGCTGTGGCGATGGAAGACCCAACACCCGCGGTCGAACACCAGCGTCTTGAAAGGCTTCAGACACCAGTGCGTCTCCAGCGTGTGGCGGTCGGGCGTTATGCGTTTCAGCCAGCGTTGCATCGGGATTGCGAGCCCCTCCTTCAAGCGCCATTATGCCGCTTTGATGGGCCCGGCGACGTTGTTACCGGTCCGTCCCCGCAACAACGCCCAGCTTCTCCCCTAAAACAAGCCATCCAGGTCCAACCTTTCGAAAAGCCGACCAAGTCGGGCGCATGATCAACCACCGGCTCCGACCGTTAAAACCACCTGACCCATGATCAACCATCCAGGTCAGACCTTGAAAGCCAAGTCTGACCATCCAGGTCCGACCTTTGGAAAGGCCGAAAAAGTCGGGCCCATGATCAACCGCCCACGTCCGACCTTCGAAAAAATATGCCAGCTCCGACCCACCATCAGCCACCAGTCCGATCCATATATCAACAGCTTAGCTTTGGGACATAGACCGTATCTCAAGTGTCGGCGGTCAAGTATCATGCCGGGCAGTTTTATCTCGACCCCGAGGTCGCAATGTGGGAGATCATCCGCGCGGGCGGCGGCTTCATGTGGCCGATCATCGTGTGCTCCATCGCGGCGGTGGCCATCATATTGGAGCGCCTATGGACCCTGCAGAGCAGCCGGGTGATACCGCGCGACCTGTCGCAGAGGGTGTGGAATTGGATCGAAGCCGACCAACTCAGCGACAAACTGGTGGTGGCGCTCGAGCAGAATTCGCCGATGGGCAAGCTGCTCGCCATCGGACTCGCCAACCGCAACAAGCCCCGTGCCATGATGGTGGAGCGGCTGGAGGACGGCGGACGTCACGTGGTGCATGAACTGGAGCGGTTCCTGAACACGCTGGGGACGATTGCGGCGGTCGCGCCTCTGCTGGGACTATTGGGAACGGTGGCTGGCATCATTCATGCCTTCAATGCCATCACCGCCAACGGCATCGGCGATCCGCGCATCTTGTCCGGCGGCATCGGCGAGGCCTTGATCACCACCGCGGCGGGGCTCACCGTGGCGATCCCCTCGCTCATCGCTTATCGTTTTCTGCGCGGCAAGGTCGAGCGTCTGGTGGTGCGCATGGAAAAGGAAGCGATGAAGCTGGTCGATGCGCTGGACGAACGCGGCGGTCTGGAGGGCCAGGTTTGAACCTGCGCCCGCGCCACCGCGAAGATCCTGAGATCAATTTGATCTCGATGATCGACGTGCTGCTCGTGCTGCTCATCTTCTTCATGGTTTCGACCACCTTCAATCAGGAGGGACGTGTGCGCGTGCAGTTGCCGCAGGCGAGCGAAGTGCCGGCGCCGCCCGGTTCCCAGACTCCCGTGGTGATCACGGTGACCGCGGAGGGCGGCTACCGGATCAACGAGCGCACGCTCATCAATGCAAGTCCCGATACGCTGCGCGCCGCGATTCTCAAGGAGGCCGGCGCCGACCGCGGTCCGATCACCATTCGCGCCGATGCGCGCGCCACTCACCAAGCCGTGGTGACCGCCATGGACGTGGCGGGCAAATTGGGGTTCTCCCAGCTCAACATCGCAACCGTCCACGCGAAGCCTTGAGCGGAGCCACCGCTGCGGAGCTGAATCCGGGCGGCGATTCCTGGCGGATTTACCGGCGGCTGCTGCGCTACGCGAGACCCTACCTCGGCGTGTTCCTGATCGGCGTGCTGGGCTCGATCCTGTTCGCGGCGTCCAATGTCGCACTGGCCTACCTGGTGCAGAAGTTCCTGCACGGTGCCTTCCTCGTGAAGAACCCGGATGTCCTGTGGGAAGTCCCCGTAGGCGTCGTCGCGCTGTTCACGCTTCGAGGCTTCGGCGACTATGTGCAGACCTACTACCCCAGCTGGGTCGGCAGACAGGTCATCAAGGGCCTGCGGCACGATGTTTTTGCGCACTATATGCGCCTGCCCACGGCCTATCTCGACCGGCAACAATCCGGGCATTTGCTCTCGAAGTTGACCAATAACATCGAGCTGGTGTCGGCGGCCGCGACCAGCGCGGCGATCTCTCTCATCAGCGACAGCTTGAGCATCGTCGGACTGCTCCTGTGGCTGTTCTACAAGAATTGGCGGCTCGCGGCGTTCTGCATCGTGGCGGCGCCGGTCATCGGCTGGCTGATGAAAATCGCCAATCGGAGCTTTCGCCGCTACAGCGAACGCATTCAGAATTCCATGGGCGACATCACCCGGGTCGCCAAGGAAGCCATCGATGCGCATCGTCTGATCAAGCTGTTCAACGCCGAGGATCACCAGAGCAGCAAGTTCGAGCAAGTGAGCGAGCACAATCGCGCCTCGAACATGAAGCTGATCCGTGCGCGTGCCATCAGCAACCCGGTGGTGCAGTGCATCGCCTCGGTGGCGCTCGGCGGCGTGTTGTGGGTGGCGATTCGTCAGGTATTCACGCTCAATATGCAAGTCGATGAGTTCTTTGGGTTTTTGACCGCTTTGATGATGATTCCCGCGCCCCTGCGCAGCCTGGTGAGCGTGAGCGGGCCGTTGCAGCAGGGCATCGCCGCCGGACATAGCGTATTCGAACTCCTCGATCAGCCGGGCGAAGGCGGCGGCGGCTCCCGCCGCCTGGCGCGCGCGCGCGGCGACGTCGAGTTTCGGAACGTCTCGTTCGGCTACGCCGACGACAAGGGCGACGTGCTGCACGATGTGAGCTTTCGCGTGAGTCCGGGCGAGACGGTGGCCATCGTCGGCCCGTCCGGCAGCGGCAAGACCACGCTGGTCGGCCTGGTGCCGCGGTTCTACGACGCGCGGCAGGGCGCGGTTCTGCTCGACGGGGTCGACGTGCGCGAGTACCGGCTGACCGACCTCCGTTCCCAGGTCAGTCTCGTCAGCCAGGACGTGATCCTTTTCAACGACACCATACGCAACAACATCGCCTTCAATGCCGTCGATAAAACCGATGCCGAGGTGGAGGCTGCGGCGCGTGCCGCCAACGTCATGGAGTTCGTCGCTCAGCAGCCGCGGGGTTTCGACACGCCGTTGACCGACCGCGGGCAGAATCTCTCCGGCGGCCAGCGGCAGCGAATATCCATCGCACGCGCGCTGCTCAAGGACTCGCCCGTGCTGATACTGGACGAAGCCACCGCGGCGCTCGACAACGAGTCGGAACGCCGCGTGCAGCACGAGCTCGGTGTTCTGATGCAGGGCCGCACCACTCTGGTGATTGCGCACCGCCTGTCGACCGTCGAGGGCGCGGATCGCATCATCGTGCTCGACCAGGGCCGTGTCGTCGAGTGCGGCAAGCATCACGAGCTCCTGGCGCTCGGCGGATTGTATGCGGCGCTGCATGGAATGCACTTCCGCGCCCAGGAGCCTGTCTGACTTAGCAATGATGGAACTGGGTCAGACAGGCTATAACAGCCGATCTGGCCTCGTCCTCCCGCTGCCCGCGACGGCGTCCCTAAGTCAGACAGGCTGCTAGACTGACACCGCTGTATGTCGGTTCAAACCTGGCTCAATCGAATTTGGTACGAGCGTGCGCCGCCGCCCTGGTGGCTGTGGCCGCTGGCGATGGTCTACGGAGCGGTCGCCGGGTCGCGGCGCCTGCTGTACGGCAAGGGGCTGCGCAAATCGACGCGCATGTCCGTGCCGGTGGTCGTGGTTGGAAATTTGAGCGTGGGAGGGACCGGTAAGACGCCGCTGGTCTGCTGGCTGGTGGAGCGCCTGGTCGAACGCGGCCTCAAGCCCGGCGTGGTCACGCGCGGCTACGGCGGAACCGCCGCCGGCGTGCGGCTGGTTGCGCAATCCGACGATCCGGCCGTGGTCGGCGACGAATCCATTCTGCTGGCGCGCCGCACCGGCCGGCCGGTGGCGATCGGCCGCGACCGGCCGGCGGCGGCGCACCTGCTGTTGACTGCCGGATGCGACGTCATCGTCAGCGACGACGGCCTGCAGCATTACGCCCTGGCGCGCGATTGCGAGATCGTCGTCATCGACGGCGACCGGCTGTTCGGCAATGGGTGGCTGCTGCCGGCGGGACCCTTGCGCGAGACCCGACGGCGGCTCAAGTCCGCGGATGCCGTCATAGTGAACGGCGGCAGGGCGCTCCTCGATGGCGCGATCAGCATGCGGCTCGAGGCGAGGAGCGTGCTGGCGGTGCGCGGCGCCGACGCCAAGGTGCTGGCGGAATTTACCGCAGGTCCGGTGCATGCCGTCGCGGGAATCGGCAATCCGGAGCGATTCTTCAATATGCTGCGCGCGCACGGCATCGAGGTGCGCGGACATCCGTTGCCCGATCACGCGCGCATCAAAGCCGCCGACATTTCCTTCGGCGACGGGCGGCCGGTGCTCATGACCGAGAAAGATGCCGTAAAATGCGCGCAGATCGCCGGAGCGCACCATTGGTACGTGCCGGTAAGCGCGAGTTTCGCCGCCGCCGAGTGCGCCGCGATACTCGCGACCGTGACTTCCGCCATTGATGAGCGCGCCGCGCGCGCGCGAGGGTGATATGGACAAACGACTGCTCGAACTGCTGGTGTGCCCGATTTGCAAAGGACCCCTGCGCTTGAGCGGCGCCGGAGCTGCGACCGAACTAGTGTGCGGGCCGGATCGGCTCGCCTACGCGGTTCGCGACGGGATTCCCCTGATGCTGCCCGAGGAGGCACGCAGCTTGAATGCCGAAGATCCGCTGCTCGACCGTTGACGACGCGCCGGATGTTTCACGTCGTGATCCCGGCGCGCTTCTCGGCTACGCGTCTGCCGGGAAAGCCGCTGCGGCTGATCGGCGACCGGCCGCTGATCGAATGGGTGTGGCGGCGCGCCCGCGACAGCGGTGCGGCCCGCGTGACCATCGCGACCGACGATGCGCGAGTTTTCGACGCGGCGCGCGCGTTCGGCGCTGACTGCCGCATGACTTCGCCGCACCACGCCTCGGGGACGGACCGCATCGCCGAGGTGGTGCGCGCCCTGGACCTGGCCGCCGAAGAGATCGTCGTCAATGTGCAAGGCGACGAACCGTTGCTGCCCCCGTCGGCGATACGCGAGGTCGCGGATGCGTTGAGCTCCAGGACGCACATCGGGATCGCCAGCGCGGTGGCCCCGATCACCACGGTGGCCGAGTTCCTGGATCCCAACTGCGTCAAGGCACTGCGCGACCGGCACGGCGAGGCCCTGTACTTCAGCCGCGCCCCGGTACCGTGGCCGCGCGACGCGGCGCCCGGCGGACGGCCCACGAGTTTCGAGGGTGCCTGGCGGCATATCGGCCTGTACGCTTATCGCGTAAGCAGTTTGCTCGAATTTGCGTCCTGGCCGCCGACGCCGCTGGAATCGGCGGAAAAACTCGAACAGCTTAGGGCCCTCGAGCACGGCATGCGCATTCATCTGGTCACGCTGGCCGAGGCGCCGCTCGCGGGCGTCGACACGCCGGAGGACCTCGAGCGCGTGCGCGCCGCTCTCGCCCCCGAGACGACGACGGCTGCCGATCCGCGTCAGCCGAATGCTCGCTGAGTCGAGACTCGAAATCGAACGTGAAGGGGCTGAACGCGCCCCCTCAGAGCGTGACGTTCACCGTGTAGGCAGACGTGATGCCGCTCGCCGGAATCTTGCCCCTTTAGAGCGTGACGTTCACCGTGTAGGCAGACGTGATGCCGCTCGCCGGAATCTTGCTCGTCGTGAATAAACTCGACGAACTGCTACGCAACATGGGCGTCCCAACCGTGGCACTGCCGGCAATGGCGCTGACCGTGTAGCTGCCGCTGAATGTATCGCTGACCGTGCTGCCCGCCGGCGTCAACAACCAGGAATACGGGATCACCGCCGTACAGGTGGCGGTCGTACCGCTGATGGCAACGCTGTCGGACGCGCTTTCCTCATAGGTCGTGGTGGTCAAGGCGGTCTCGTTCAAAGACGAAGCGATCACCGAGGCGTTGCAGTTGAGGAGCGTGCCCTTCGGGAACGCGGTGACCAGCTTGATGTTGAAGGTCACATGGATCGTACCCGTGGTGGCGGCTACCGCTTCGGGCACCACCGCCGTCAGCGCATGAAACGTTCCGGTCTTGGTATCCTGATAGCCGAACACACGGCTGCCCGAAGAATCAGCCGAAGCGGCCGTGGCGCCCAGCACCGACGCCAGGATTACCGCACCCGATCTCTTATACATCGCAACTTGTGACAACATTCGACTCCCCAGTTTTGGATTGGATCTTAAGGCCCCTTTCAATGCCAATTTTAACCGGCCATCCCACCCCGATACCATCCTGCCCGCGTTGCGCGGAATGAATTTCGCTTTGTTGAATCCGTTATGACAAATAGAGCGGTGCTGTTCGTCTGCTTGGGAAATATTTGCCGCAGTCCCACCGCGGAAGGCGTATTCCGGCACTTGTTGTCGCAGCAGGCTCCACGGTTGAAAGTGGACGTCGATTCGGCCGGCACCGCGGACTACCACATCGGTGCCGCACCCGACCCGCGAAGTCAGCAAGCCGCCAAACGCCGCGGCATCGATTTATCGGGATTGCGCGCGCGGCAGATCGGCGACGCCGATTTCACGCGCTTCGATCTCATCCTCGCCATGGATCGCGACAACCTGCGCGAACTCGAGGCCCGGGCTCCGCAGGGTTCGCGCGCGAAGCTGCGGCTGCTGATGGATTACGCGCCGCAGCTGGGGGTTACCGAAGTGCCCGATCCCTACTACGGCCGCGCCGCCGCCTTCGAACTGGTGCTCGATCTCTGCGCCGAAGCGTGTCGCGGGCTGCTCGCCGAATTACAGAAAGGCGCGCGTTAGCCCGTAAGGGCGTAGGGCCTAAGCGCCGCTGCGTCTCGTGCTGCCCGCCGAATTACACAAAGGCGCGCGTTAGCCGGTAAGGGCGTAGGGCCTATTCGCCGCTGCGTCTCGTGCTGCCCGCCGAATTACACAAAGGTACGCATCAGCCAGTACAAGCCGCCGGCGAGTGCGATCGATACCGGCAGCGTCAGCACCCAGGCCATCAGCAGATTGCGCACCGTCGACCACTGCAATCCCGAATGGTTGGCGACCATGGTGCCCGCAACGCCGGAGGACAGCACGTGAGTGGTGCTCACCGGCAAACCATACAGCTCCGCCGCACCAATGGTCGCCATGGCGACGATCTCGGCGGAGGCGCCTTGCGCGTACGTCAGATGCGTCTTGCCGATGCGTTCGCCCACCGTGACCACGATGCGCTTCCAGCCGATCATGGTGCCCAACCCCAGGGCGATGGCAACCGCGACTTTCACCCAGGTCGGAATGAATTTGATCGAATGGTCGAGTTGCTTCTTGTAGGCATCGAGTGTCTGCTTGTCCGCGGGCAGTATGTTCAGCGACTTGTCCTTGCCTATGAAGCGCAGGCCTTCGCTCGCCAGATACATGTCGTTGCGGATGTTGACCATGGAACCGGCAGGCACCTTGTCCATGGAGTGATACTGATTCACCTGCGTGGCGATGGAATCGATGATCGCCGCCGTTGCCGCGATACCTTGCGGCGTCATGGCGCGCGTGCGCACCACTTGCAGTGCGGCCTCACGCGGGTTGCTGGGCGCTGTCGTGTCGCCGTAGTGGGCGAGAGCCGTGCTTGCCTGCTGGGATACGGCCACGAAAGCGGTGACGTCACTCTCATGCATGGTGCGGTTGAGCGCGTAGGCCGCGGGCACCGTGCCGATCAGGATCAGCATGATGAGGCCCATGCCCTTCTGCCCGTCGTTGCCGCCGTGGAAGAAGCTCACACCGGTGCAGGTGAGGATCAGCAGGCCGCGGATCCAGAAGGGAGGCGGCTTGTTGCCGTCGGGCTCCTTGTAGAGCGCGGGTATCTTGACCGTGACCTTCAGGATCGACAACAGCAGATAGGACAAACTGAAGCCGATCAATGGGGAGAACAACAGCGTTTCGCCGATTTTCGCCGCCTGCGTCCAGTCGACGCCGCTGGTGCCGGACGGAGCCGTCGAAATCAGTTGGTTCATGAGTCCGACGCCGATGATGGAACCGATCAACGTGTGCGAACTCGAAGAGGGCAGTCCGAAGTACCAGGTACCCAGATTCCAGATGATCGCGGCAATCAACAGGGCGAACACCATCGCAAAACCGGCGCCGCTGCCCACTTGCAGGATCAACTCCACGGGCAGCAGCGACACGATACCGAAGGCCACGGCACCGCTCGACACCAGAACCCCGAGGAAATTGAAAAATCCGGACCATACGACGGCGAGATTGGGTGACAGTGAATTCGTGTAAATTACCGTGGCAACCGCATTGGCGGTGTCGTGGAACCCATTGACGAACTCGAAGCCCAGGGCGATCAGCAGCGCAATGCCGAGCAGGATGTATGGATAGGCCCGGGTATCGCGCACCACTGACAAGTCGCTCGCCAAGTGCAGCCCGGTGTATATGATGCCGGCGATGACCACCACGCCCGCCAGGACATTGAACCAGGGATTTGACTTTTGCCCCGCCAGCCTCGAAGCCGGAGCATGACGCGCGATTCCGCTCGGTGCTCGACCGATCGCATCAATATTCGACATGCAAACGCCCCCAAATATATGAGTGTGACGGGAGCCCGCATTTATAGATCTGCAATGTGACGACTAGATGACAGCACCAGCCCGTTGCCGACTACATGACCCTGCAAGCCCCTTAGGGACTGGATGACAGCCCAAGCCCTTTGCCGATTAGATTCAACCACTTAGCGACCAGATGACAGCCCAAAGCCTTTGCCGACTAGATTCAATCCCCTAACGACCAGATGACAGCCCAAGCCCTTTAATGCCTTTTACGATTTCACACGCCGCGATTGTGCTGCCCTTCTCTCGGTTGCTGGCCCGGTGGCGGTTGCTGTCCGCGGTGGTGATCGGCGCGATGGTTCCGGATTTCGGGCTGTTTTTCCCCTGGCGCGTGTACCGCTTCGAAACGCACAGCATCACGGCGCTGTGGACCTTCTGTTTGCCGTTGGGGCTCACCACGTATTGGATATTTCAATACCTGATCAAAACGCCGCTGTTGGAGGTGTTGCCGGAGGGTGCCTACGCCCGCTGGCGACCGTTTTCCTCACCCGCCGAGTTCGCGAACCCGCGCCAATGGCTGACGGCTGCGGGCGGGGTTCTGGTGGGAGCGGTCTCGCATCTTCTTTGGGATGCCTTCACTCACGAGAACGCGCGCGGCGTGCGCATGATCCCCTGGCTCGAGGATCCTGCGGTCGACATCGGCCTCCACCATGTGAACGGCGTCAGGCTGATGCAGGACGGCAGCTCGCTGGTGGGTCTGATCATCGTGCTGGGTTTCATGGTCTACGGCCTGCGGCCGGGCGGGGCGCGCATACCCGACCGGCGATTACGGCCGCCTGAGCGGCTGCTGTGGGTATCGATCTACCTGCTCGCCGCGGTCGGGGCGAGCGTGGCCTGGTTCGGCTGGGCCCGTTTGGGTGAACTCCGGGGACACTCCGTGATCGCGCTGGCCACGCGTGTTGCGGTGGCTGCGCTTCGCGGTCTCGCCTTCGCGCTTCTGGGCACCAGTATTGCCTTGCATTTACGCCTCGGCTCTCGTCAGTCCTGAGCAGCCTGCTTGGCCGCTCCGGCCTTCGGCCGCCCTGGCGCATTCCTGCGCCGCGCAGACCGGGGGGACCGACGCCGGTGCCCTGCGCGACGATTCCTTAGGGCTACCGATCCTCGGGGCCCGCGCGCGGCACCTCGGTCGGGGCCGATGACCACACCACGTACTTGCCTTCCGAGGAGCCAGCGACAGGCGCCGGCGCGGGCTGAGCCGCGGGCGCTGGCGCGGGCGCCGCCGGCGTTGCGGCCGCAGCCGGGGGCTCGCGCGGCCCCTCGAAGACCGTAGGTGCAGTGCCGCCTGCGTTTGTAGACGCCGCAGGGGCCGCCATGCCATTGCCGCTGCCGTTGCCGGAGGTCTCCGCCCCATCCCGTCGGCCTCGACCACGTCGCCGCCGGCTTCGGCCGCTGCGCTCGCTGCCGGTACGCTCCATGCCGTTCACTTCACCCGCCGGACGCGCTTCACCACCGGGTCTGGGGTCGCCGCCGGGTCTGGGGTCGCCACCCGGCCGAGGGTCGCCGCCCGGCCGAGGGTCGCCACCGGGACGCGGTTCGCCCCCGCGCGGCGGTTGCAATTCGTTGCGCGGCACGTCGGTTCGAGGCGCCGCCGCGCTGCGTTCCGGCGCCGGGCCGCCTTCCGGGCGACGAGGCGGGCGGCCATCCCGGCGCACGTCGCGGCCCCCGTCGCGCGCGCCGTCACGCCGTACGTCGCGATTACGATCGCGATCTCCGCGGTCTCGGTTCCTATCGCGGTCACCACCGCTGCGGTAGCGATCATGGCGCGCATCGCGGTGCGGCGGCCGCTCGCGCGCGGGTTGCGCCGGGGAGGCGGAGGCTGCCGCGACTTGTTCGCCCGAAGCACGCCGGCCGAACAGCCAGTACCAGAAGCGCACCAGCACGCCTTCCTGCGAAGCGGCCGCCGCCACGACCGGCGCGGGTGCGGGGGTGGGATCGGGCGTGGGCATCGGGACGATGGGTGCGGCCGAGGCCGGTAAGATGCTGGGTACCAGGGGAATGTCGCCCTGCGGTTTCTTGTCGCGATTGCCGATATTCGAATCGTCCAGGACCGGTTGTTCGGCCATCTGATAGCTGACGGTGCTGTTTTCCGGCAGCTCCTTTTCGTCGTCGCGGATGCGGCGCAGCGTGTAGCCGGGCGTCTGCATATGCGGATTCGGCACGATGATCAGCGACACTTTGTCGCGCGATTCGATCTGAGTCAGCCAGTCGCGCTTCTCGTTCATCAGGTACGTCGCCACATCCACCGGCACCTGAGCAATCACGCGTCCGGTGCGTTCTTTGCGGGCCTCCTCGCCGATCAGGCGCAACAAAGCCAGCGACATCGATTCGACCCCGCGGATCGTGCCCATGCCGCTGCAGCGCGGACAGTTGATGTGCGTGGTTTCGCTCAAGGCAGGGCGCAGCCGCTGCCGCGACAATTCGAGCAGGCCGAAACGCGACAGCCGGCCGAGTTGAATGCGCGCGCGATCCATCTTGACCGCGTCGCGCAGCATATCCTCCACCGCGCGCTGGTTGGCCTGCGACTCCATGTCGATGAAATCGATCACGATCAGTCCGCCGATGTCGCGCAGCCGCAGTTGGCGCGCGATCTCCTCTGCAGCCTCGAGGTTGGTGTTACGCGCGGTGGCTTCGATATCCCCGCCGCGCGTGCTGCGTGCGGAATTGATGTCGATGGAGACCAGCGCTTCGGTATGGTCGATCACGAGGCTGCCGCCGGAGGGCAGCGTGACCTTGTGCGAATAGGCCGACTCGATCTGACTCTCGATCTGGTAGCGCGTGAACAGCGGCACCGGGTCTTGGTACAGCTTGAGCTTGCGTTGCGCGTCCGGCGGCATGAAGCGCTGCATGTAGTCCTGGGCCTTCTCGAATGCCTCAGGCTGATCGATCAGACATTCGCCGACGTCGTCGGAGAAGTAGTCGCGCAATCCGCGGGTCACCGCGTCGCTTTCCTGGAAGATCAGAAACGGCGCCGGCCGTCCGTCATTGGCGGCGACGATGGCGTCCCACGCAACTTTGAGGTTATTGAGATCCCATTGCAGCTCTTCGGTGGTGCGGCCGACACCGGCGGTGCGGACGATCGCGCCCATGCCTTCCGGGATCTGCAGGCCGTTCATGGCTTCGCGCATCTGGTCCCGATCTTCGCCCTCGATGCGCCGCGACACGCCGCCGGCCCTCGGGTTGTTCGGCATCAACACCAGGAAGCGGCCGGCCAGGCTGATGAACGTCGTGAGCGCCGCACCCTTGTTGCCGCGCTCCTCCTTTTCAACCTGCACGATGAGTTCCTGCCCCTCTTGCAGCAGGTCCTTGATATTCATCCGCCCGCCCGCGGCCGGCTGTCCGCGGAAGTACTCCTTGGACACCTCCTTCAGGGGCAGGAAGCCGTGGCGCTGCGCGCCGTATTCGACGAAAGCCGCCTCGAGACTGGGTTCGACCCGGGTGATCCGGCCTTTATAGATATTGGATTTCTTTTGCTCCCTGGACGGGATCTCGATCGACAAGTCGTAGAGTTTCTGACCGTCGACGAGTGCAACTCGCAGTTCCTCTTCTTGAACTGCGTTGACGAGCATTCTTTTCATGTGCCCCAACTGAAGTGGTAGGAGCCGAGGAGTTGAGCTCGAGAATAAAAGCCGGGACCGCAATCCTTGGGGAAATGACAAATGGGAGTGCGCCGAGCGCGAACCACGCGACCGGCATCGATTCCACCCAATTCTGCCAAAACGTATACAGCAAGCCCGGGGCCTTGTTCTCGGTTAACCGCTTGTCGGACGCCGAAGCTTGGGCTCGTGTGCGTCCGTCTCATCGGCCGAGCGATGGTCTGGAA
>Ga0116229_10003058_pt1 | contig 27425 bp, 30 predicted proteins | sample S1TSphgellanicum_3_FD_87313 | JGI IMG/M metagenome (GOLD analysis project Ga0116229, IMG submission 87313) | Host-associated microbial communities from peat moss isolated from Minnesota, USA - S1T2_Fc - Sphagnum magellanicum MG | ecosystem: Host-associated > Plants > Peat moss > Unclassified...
AAAAGATAAACAAGAAAAAAAAAAAAAAACAGTATTTGTCTCTATTTTTTTCTTTTCATCTTTTTTATTTCCATGTCTTTCTCTTTTGTTTTTTTGTCTTCTTCTCTGTCTTTTTTTTACTTTTCCTTTTTGCTTACTTTCAAACCAAAACCAAAAAAAAGACAAGGAAAAAGATAAAGACATACCTTGCATGATGTGCATAACTAATGATGATGCAACAAAAAATGGCAGCAAGCACAACAATGTGATGAAAAAAAAGAAAATGCTTGAAGAGGAAGAAAGAAAACAAAAAAAAAGGAAATGATGAAAAAGTTGCAAAGATTAAAAAAAAACAAAGAAAGAAAAGACGAAAAAATGATAAGAAGAAAAATCTATAGCACAAAACAAAGAAAAGAAAAGAAAAAACAATAATAACAATAGCAATAAAAAAAGAGGAAAGAAAATGATGAAAAAAAATTATTACAACAATGGAAGAGATGAAAAAAAGAACAAAGATAAGAAAAAAAAAGCAACAATGGAAGAGAAAAAAATGATGGTGGAAGAGGAAAAAAGAAAGAAAGAGAAGAAAAAAAAGCAACAATAGAAGAGAAGAAGATGATGGTGGAAGAGAAGGAAAAAAAAACAAAGAGAAGAAAAAAAAAGCAACAATGAAAGAGAAGAAGATGACAATGCACGAGAAGAAAATGATGGTGGAAGAGGGAAAAAAAAGAAAGAGAAGAAAAAAAAGCAACAATGGAAGAGAAGAAGATGATGGTATAAGAGGGAAAAAGAAAAAAAACACAGAGAAGCAAAAAAAAGCAACAATGGAAGAGAAGAAGATGATAGTGAAAAAGAAGAAAGAAAGAACAAAGAGAAGGAAAAAAAAAGCAACAATGGAAGAGAAGAAGATGATAGTGAAAAAGAAGAAAGAAAGAACAAAGAGAAGAAAAAAAAGTAACAATGAAAGAGAAGAAGATGATGGTGGAAGAGAAAAGAAAGAACAAAGAGAAGAAAAAAAAAGCAACAATGGAAGAGAAGAATGAAAGAACAAAGAGTTGGAAAAAAAAAAACAAAGAGAAGAAAAGAAAGATAGAACAAAAGAGGAGAAGAAGAAAGAAGAGGAGGGAAAAAAAGGGAACAATTTTTTTTGCAGGGAAAGGTGGGCCAGTGAAAATATTAAAAAAATTCCAACTCAATGTTTGGTTTGGTTAGGGTTAATTGGTTTGAGTTCATCCCAAAATGACCAAAAGAGTCTCATACACAGCTGGTGCATTGGTGGGTGCTGGTTCACTCAAACTGCCAGATTTTAAAGCAACAAAACACAGAACCAAATTGGAGTGTTCAAACCTTGACCTTAGATGATCACATAATCAAGAACATAATCAAATTTTAAATAATTGATGATATCAATAACATTATCAACCTTTGAACCCTCCTATTTGTGTGCACGAATAATCAGAAGATAATCAACATTTGAACGACCTAATATTTGTAAAATCTTCACAAACACATATTTCTATTACACAATCTCCCCTGGTTTCTCCAAAGATTGAAAGCTGAAAAACCTGGCCTTGTATCTCTCACAGGCCTACTTTTTTCAATCTTGGGTTATAGGATAAGTGCAAAAAATATATGCAAATATATATGACTCATGTGGAATCAACTTGTGCTTAGAGATTTTTTTGGGAAGGCCTATACAACCAATCAAATTGTTAGAATGGCAGCCTTGAATTGTTTTAAGTTAACCTCAGTAAAGTCACACTTAAATGTTGTAATAAGCTATAACAGCATAGGCTTGTCCATAGGTGCAAAGAAAAAGAAAAAAGTTCAAACCAATAGAGTTATCTGTAAAGTCACCCTCTCTTTCACCCCCTATCCCCTCTTTCAGTGGTATCTGCAAAGTAAGGAAATTTTTAAAAATCTTAGTATGAAATGCTGTAACTCGGAGAGTGTTTTGGCACGTTGCTTGTGCTGTTAGTTTGGATTTGATCAGCTTGTATGTAAATCAGCAGTAGCTCCTAGTGCTGGGAAGGCTCTGAGATCAGGGCTCAGCAGATTTTTGTCTTAAGAACCATGCAAGATGGAGGAGGAAAAGAACAGAACAATAGAAGAGAGCCATCCTTCAGAATAGCAATATGGGAGTTTGGAAGCAAAGCAATGAGCTTCAACTGGAAGCAAGGGTATTGAACATGTCCTCGAGTAAAGCGAGAACTTGGAAAAGAACTCGGATATGTAAATAGATTGGTTGCTGTTATGTATGGAGCCTTGGGTGCTGGCTGCACTGCTCCTCAAGCTAAAAATGAGTTAACCCTTGAGATGGCGTCCTTCCCTTTCTCATCGCCGGTAACTTCACACTATTCTTCACGGTTGTCAGGCTGCTCATCCCCAGCTACACCCACCATCTTTTCCGAGTTTCGCCAAATTAGGGTTTACCTGGAGCACAGAGGAGGAGCTCACGGTTTAAGACTACAGCTGTCATCACCACCTTCTGGTTGTGCTGTTTGCCCAGTATCTCAACTCAGCATCTCCAGTTGTCTCAATCCTAGGCCTAAATGTTTTCTGCCAACCGTGGCCTTCTCCTCCTCAAGGTAGCAAACATTTCAACTGCCAAGGTTGTTATCGAGAAGGCTTCTTCCAGCCATGCAAGCAAGAAGGGATGAGAGTATTGAAGGCAGATCAAAGAGAGAAGTGCTATTCAGAGTTGTGAATGCTGGTGCTAATCAGGCGAATGGTGGGGAGATGATCCCTCTTGAGGTACTTGTTCCAGTTTCTCTGATGTTGTTTCATCTTTAAAGTTTTATTACTCTTCCAAGTAGTGGCATCCTGGACTGATGAATGTGGCTTGCAGAGACTTCGTTGTTAGGTGATGCATCTTCTTGCAGATACTGCAGATGTCAGGCCACTTCAAGGTGCCACCCAATTGCCCAGTAAGCCTATTCATCAGAGTTTTTGTCTTCCATGACAGGTGTATGAAAGGCCAGAAGAGGAGGACTCACTGAGGAGAATTTTTCTGAGCCCATCACCCTCCTCCTCCCATCAACAGCCTCAAAAAGGACAGCTGAGGAATCGAGTCATATTTGGCCTGCTCATTGGTCTGAGCGTGTTGGGTGTGGTGTTGGCTGGAGGCTGGTTGTTCACTGTGATTATAGCTGCCACAGTCTGGATAGGAATGCACAAGTATTTTCATCTGGTGCAGAGGAATGGCATTTCACAAGGAATGGTGCCCCCACCACCAGTTGCAACCGAAGTTTGCTGTGCAATCTGCTCAGCAATGCCTCTGCTGACACAAGGTCTTCCCACTTTTATTATGCTCTTTCCCAGTTGGTTCTACGACTCTGATGCTTCAGTGCGTTTGAACAAACTCTGTTACATTTCCTTTAAATGTGTACGGTGTTAAGCAGCATGATTGTATTGCAGATATTTTGGTGGACGAGTAGGAGTGGCAGTGACAACGGCATCCTTTCTATTGTCCATAGTACTGCTGCTTCAGAAAGGCCCACACTTCTCACAGCTCTGCACTGCCATTTTTGGCCTCTTCTACTGTGGCTATCTCCCTTGTTTTTGGATCAAGCTTTGGTGTGGCCTTGCTTTCCCTGCCATCAACACCAGTATGTTTTGTCCTTGGTCAAATCCTCTGTGCATAAAAGATGATGATCGCATCTCTCTCTCTCTCTCTCTCTGCTTCTGCATACTCATAGAACTTCCATAAAGTTTGAGTTGCTTTTGGGAATAAGCTGACATCATGTCTATCTTCCTGTCAGCTCTGAAGTTGCAATAGAAACTCGGGACAATGATTATTGTAGATCATCTGCCTTAGGTTTTGACCTGGACTATTTTAATACCGAACTAGACCCACTGTGAGGAGCTGATGAAGTCACTGTCAGGTAATGGCAGCTAATCACTGCCATTTATGTTGAAGGTGATACTTCATGAGGGACACTCATGGGTTTATGACTGCACTCATTAATGTTCTGTTTGCTTTGCTTTGGCCAGAGCTAACCCAAAATGGTTTGGTTATGTTACATGTTTTGTGGAGTTGTCTCTGCAATCACATTCATATTCTAGCCCTAAATTATTTCCAATTCAAGATGTGGGTAAGAGGGTGAGGGGTTTTATTGCATGGTCTCCCTATGCTTTGCTCTGGAGACTGAAGCTTAAGTTTACTGAATGATATGTAATAGCAATAAACAGTTGGAGAGAGGGAAGGCAGAATCCAAACACATATTGGATTAGGAGAGCATTAGGCAGGAGAAGTTGCTAGGTTGTAGATGCATGATCAAAAAGAGTTAAGCCAAGAGGGTCCATCTCTTGGACAATCATGATGGTTTTGATCGATGTTTGGGAGTCTTTGCAAACACTGTGAACTTAGTCCCATGCCTTTGTATGCCACTTTCTGTCATTTCATGGCTGAGGCCCAAAACCTCACATTGCTGTGGTTCAACTTTTGTGAAGGTGTAGGACACTGGATATTTGTGGATGTGCTGCAAGTTTGTCCATGGTTGTAATATCAAAGTACTGCTGTTTTGATTTGGGCCAGAACTAGCTGCAAGTTGGCCTGTATTGCTGGGAGGCCAAGCTCAGTGGACAGTAGGGCTCCTAGCCACTATCATTTCCATCAGTACCATCATTGCAGCTGATACAGGTGCCTTTCTTGGTGGCAGGGTTTGTTCATTCTGATCCCCACCTGTCCCAATCCCCAATTCTTCTCAACGGTCAGTTGAATTCAGAGACCATCTTCTCCTCCCATTTCATCTGCTTTGATTTAGGTGTGGGCACATGGTTATTTTTGTTTCATTGCTGGCATTCAGTGTCTATCTTTCTGTCTATCCTGAAAGCCAAGCATTGAACTTACTTCATGCTGATCAATGTTTGATGTATTCAATGGGCACAAGTGAATCTATTGTGCCAGGGAAATTTGTTTCCTTACAGACCAACATAAGTTTGAAGAGCAGGGTGTGAACTACATTTTTTCCTGTCCTTGTTCCAGGCACTTGGCAGAACCCCTCTCAGTGAAGCGAGCCCTAAGAAGACACTGGAAGGTGCAGCAGTTGGTCTAAGCTCTGCTGTCACTGTTGCTGTGGTGCTTGCCCACTGGTTTCAGTGGCCCTTATCCTTCACAAGGTTTGAGTCATCTCCCAGTGATGTTACATCAATAGTATCAGCAGACTAATTGGATGCAACAAGTTGTAGTGATACATGAACTTAGCTAGAGCTTGTTAGAACAAGCATTAAGGACAACTTTAGAGGTCTGCAAATAGACCTACCAAGCCATCATCTATTGCCTATTTCAGCTTGGTGGATTTATGTGTTCCACTAGCATTGCCATTCTCTTTGCAGCTACCTCTGTTCAGAATATCTGTTGGGTATTCTACTGGCATGGCACTGATGTCACTGGTTTGAAGTGAGACTATATGCTAACCAGTAGACCATGCAAGAGCTTGTAATGCTGTCTGTTCATTTGAACTGTTTAGGACTATCCAGACTACCAGCTTAGAAGACAGGCTTTCCTGCTGTAACTAGATTATCAAATTTGACTGGGTGTTAAGGTCAGTTAAGCAACCTAGGTTGGTCCAGAATCCCATGCTTTCTGTTAGCTTTCAGGTTACCTAGTGGTCACCACACGGCAACTAATATGTGATAAACTTCACAGGGCCATATGAATTCTTCTCAACTTGCCAAATGTGGAGCTCATTTGGCACCGTACTGCACAGCTGATGGTTTGTTCTTGGATGTGTTGTTTCACAAGTGTGGCAGCGTTGGCACTGTTGGTTTTTATGGGATCACTGTTTGGTGACTTAACAGAGTCACTGATCAAATGAAATGCTAGTGTGGAAGATTCAGGCAAGCTCATCCCTGGACATGGTTATTATCCTTCCCATCTTGGTTTCTCCTGTTTTTGTATTCACGGTTTTTGATTTGTCAGGTTTATGTTTACTCCCTCACAATCACCATGTTTAAAAGTCACATGCTGATGATGGCATATTGATGTGTTGCAGGGGGCATTCTGGATCGAGTTGATAGTTACATCTTCACAGGTGCTCTGGTCTACTCCTTCGTCAAGATTGGGTTACCATTATTTGGAGTGTGATAGTGTGGGGCTGTATGTACACATGTAAAAACTTACTTTGGGACTAATCCTCCAACATTTTGGGTTAGTTGTTGTGTGATAGTGTGGGACTAGTATGTACTATGTACACCATGTAAGCTTTACATTGGGACTAATCCTCCCACACTTTGTTGGATGTGGTAAACATTGGTAGAGGCCCAAATAGGGGGTATGGGTGGAGATGCTCTAAAGAGAGTTGAAAATGTAAGTGTGAAGATGCCTAAAATGGATGAGAATGCAAATGGATCACATGAACTAGGATATTGTGTGATGGTAAGGTCATTTGAAGTGAATGGGTACACTATTTTGGACACTTTTGTCATGAAAAAAATTGATAACAACTCATAAATTGGTAAAGAAATGCAAGGGGTTCATGTTTCTATCACACCAAAATTGCTTACTAAAAACAAAATTTATAAAATATAGTTATGGCGAAAATGAGTAGATATGTTAAATTAAACAATTGGGATCTTCTGGCTCGGGTTCCATCTTGGATTCATATATGGGTTAGCTTGTTTTTCTTGGTCATGAACAAATAAAAGTCTATTAATTTGACCTCACATGGCACAAAAATATTAAAAATGTCAAATAATATAAAAGTTCCTTCATTAGAATTATTTTTTCAAAAAAAGGATTAATAGGTGGGATAATTTAATAGGCCTAAAAAATAAATGATGCATATATTCTTCCTTCATATATGTTCTTTCTATTGATTCAAACCTAGTTCCACTTTTTCAACTCCAATATGTGAATAACCCAAAAATAGAAAACTTGTACTTTTGTTGTTATTGCCCTAAACCCTAAACCTACCAAAAACCATAAAATTTTCACAATGGTATCAATAATAATCTGCACATTATGTTTTTTTCCTTTAAACTTATTTCTCACGTATGGTACTTTTACGAGTTTTCATAACAACTCATAACATCAAACTATTGATTGCAAATTATGAACTTAAAGTTTTAATCATTACCCCTCATATACTTAAAGAAACAAAATGAATGAATGATTAATCACATTCATCTACATCTATTCCTCATTTATTATCCCTTTATGTCAAGCCAATTATCACATGTCACTTATAACTTTTCATTTTTCTATTATTTGGAATATAATATTTGGTCAAGTGTACATACTTGATTTCTCATTATTACCAACTCAAAAATAATTAACTAAATGATTCATAAATCAAACCTTATGTCATTAATCAAAAATTTTAATTATAGGGCTTATGAGGCTCATTATTTTATTCCAATATTTATCCATACTATTACCCCAATTCATAATATTATTATTTGGAATTACAATTCCTAATAATTATTTTGTTGTCATAGCCCCTCTTTTTCACCTACTTTTAGAGATACCTAGAGATAATATTTATTATAACATCTTTGGAAAAATAATTTAGCAAAATACCTCCTCAAATTCAAACAACACTGCCAATATAATTATCGCCACAATGGAAAGGGTGAATTATTTGTAATCAACCCATAGGTTGATCAAGCAACAATATGCCATGTTGGAAATGCTAATGGGTTAATTGGATGTTTTGACCTAGGAAAAGCAACCACATTTAAAATGTAAAAGTAAACTGAAAAAGTGGTAATGCATTTTCAAACCCAAATTGTTGTGCTTGAAAAACATTTGTAAAAAGAATGACGTTATAATTAATTGTTCATTCATTGTGTGGACAAATTTACATACTAATGAAAATAATTGGAAGAAACATTGCAGGAGGTTGATACAATATAGACCTAGTTGAATGAACTTAAAACTAAGCTTGTTTATAAAGAACATATTTTGCAAAAAATAAATGGATGAGAGCATGGGTTTGTTTTAGCATGTAGCTACCTTCAAAGACCACTTTGTAGTAGGAGGTGGGTGGTAGCCAAAAAAAAATTCATGGATCAAATGCAAAAGTTTAGTGAAAAGGTAATTATGATTAGAAATCAAGCATATTTAGCCAAAAGCAAGGCATCACTAGAAAAAAAAGAATATGAAATTAAAACAATAAAACTTCTTACCTATCTAAATAAGTTTTAAAAAGAAATGGTTGAATTATAAAATTAGTTGGATAGTTAATCAAGGATGGTAATTACCAGCCTATAAACCCAAATGGCAAAATGGAAGAAAATGATTTGGTGAGCTATTGTGGTATACACCAAATTGGCATGGTATGAGGCCCTAGTGAAGGAGCATATTTACTTCAAACAAAAGAATAGTTTAACACTGAAATAAAATACTATTAAATAATAAAAGTGGTAACATTTTAGAAGAAGTGTGCAAATTATGTTAAATGTAGTCTTAGTTCCTAGGAAGGTGGATAAAACAATATGCAAACAACACTTTGCCATTTACTACCAACATTTTCCCAATTTCAATTCAAATGAAACATTTTTGGTTAATCATTCCAATTTGTTAAAAAGTTTGGAAGATGATAATGATAACCACATTCCACCAAACCAAGTAGCACAATACCTTACCCCTATACCCAAACTTTCAATTACTACAAAATTCCTCACACCCACTAGTTAGTTCAACATTCCTTCATCAAACCAAATAGACAATTGTATCTTGTCCATGGTGTCATGACCCATTCTTTAACCTAAATTTTGAAAACAAAGTTCAATGTAAGAAGGGCACACATTTAGTGGGCAAGTTGACTTAAAACTAATAGATTTACATGATATTTTGATAATTTATTGTTACCGGCGGTATGTGACGGTCATTTACCACTCCTTACTTATTTAAGTAATGAAGTTACTAGATTTAATGGTTTTAGAAGGTGGGGAAATGGCATTATCTTACCACCTTACTTGAAGTAATTTTTAAAAATACTAGGATATATGGTTTAGGGCAATGGGTGAAAGGATGTGGTTTTAGAAAAAACATTATAAAAGAAAATAAAAGAGTTTTTTGGAAAAGGTTGGATTGTGAGAACCTCTTGATGTGGATTGGTAAACTTGAGTGTTGATGTGAAAAACTTTCTATGATGTTTTTAAAAAAAATTCATGAAAAGTAATAATAAAAAATATTGTTTTATTTTGTGAATATAATGTTGTAGGATAGTAAACTATCCTTTGTTGGTTGGAACCAAAGTTGTAACAAAGTAAATGATTTTTTTGAGTGATGGAAAATATTGTTACAACCTTGTAGAATTGTAGGTGTAGTTAGCAAAAGGTAAATAAATTAACATTAGTAGCAGTAGTGCTTGCAATGATGGTTTTTCCATCTTTTCTACCATTTTTGTGTTGTTTTACAAGTGGAATTTCTAAATCACTATGTTATTTTTGTACTAATTTTATTTTTTGGGACTCCCAAGTTATTAAACTTAATTGTTTTTTTTTAATTTTTAATTTTTGAGTTTTTTTCAACAAGTTAATCCTTCAATTAGAAGTTGGAACTTGTTGAGTTGTAAAAGGTAATATTAGAAAATGTCTTGTGTCCAAGTGATCACAAAATTTAGAGAAACCAATTTTTGAAAAGTCCTCAAGGTGGCATTGAAAGAATCATCCGTACAAAAAACACCCTAAGGAAAAACATTTTAATTGGAAAGGATAACTCCAAGTTAGACCATGAACAACATCAATAGAAATTTTACAATGAATAATGAAGATAGAAAAATGAATGGCAATTGAAAATTTATTATGAGTAAAAGGTTGTCTTTTGCAAACAAATGGTTTAAAATGTTAATGTGCTTTATTTCAATCACATATTAGAAGGTACATGTTGCACCACATTATATAATAATTATGTCTAATTTGAGATTTTGAGTTGATTCCTACAACCTAATCCAGAGAATTTAGATATGTTTCATGCAAAATGAAAAGCAACTATGAGTAGGTTCATTGGATTATTTTCAACAACTATCATTGGTAGCCTTTTGTTGTGTAGCAAAAATTGGATGTGGGGTGGTGAAAGCAAAGGTTTAAATTTGCATTATCAAATTGTGTCACACATGTAGAAATTGTTAATTAAACACACTTTTGATGTCATGCACATTGAGAAGAATGTTTACAAGAGCTTAATCAAATTTATATTTGGTTAGAAAAGCACCATTAAAATATGTAAGTACATGGAAAAATGTAAGGTTAAGGAACACTTGTGACTAAAATGAAATCCATGTAAACCAAGAAAGATCTTACAACTAGTTGCTTCATATGTACTAAAACCCAATCAATTTAATACATTCATGAAAAGATTAAGTTTTTTGAAAGTTCCATGAAATCATTATGATGTGCTTGAAAAACATATTATGGACAAGAAATTTAGCTCTATGAAAAACCATGATTAGCATGTACTAATGTCATAGTTAATGCCATTAGCTTTGAGAAGATTAATGGGTCCTCAATGTTAAGGTAAATATTATGTATCTTGGTTGAATGTTTCATAACATATGCACAAAGGTATTGGACCTTGTTGACCTATTGTCCCAAAAGGATGATGTAGTTGTCACACAAGTAACCTGTTTGAATGGGAGATGATGAATGTTTTCTTTGATTTGATATCACACCTAATGTTGCATGTGGTTAAAAAGCTAAACATATGCAAATTAATGCACATAATAGATAGATGTATTTGATTGAATGAACAATGTGGACATTCAAAAAATATGTTTGTAATTGTAGAATGCCAATTTCAATGGTAAATGGGTATATGTCAGATGAAAACATTGGGTTCATGATTGAATACATGCAACAATTCAAACACGTCTAAAAACATTGCATATGGGATGCATACAAAATGCCACATGAGTCTATGGTGAAATGTTTGAATGGGTTGGTATTAAATTTTAGCTTTTGTAATTAATTCAAGATCTTGCACATCATTAGGTGCTCACCAATGTTTCATGTGTTGGCACCATGGGTTTAATACATACCCCTTACTTTATAAATAATATTTTAGTGAATAAATACTATAAGTGTTATGTGTTTTTGGACATGCAAAGAACATTTTTTACTAAACAAGTTTAACATTGTCAAATTTTTTTTGATTGGTTGAAATCAAACTTTTTCTTGTATCCCACATCCGCCCCTTAAAAGGAAAAGAAGAAAACACTTTGGGTGCCTCACAATTTACCTTGTTTGTTGTTAAAAATTTCTATCCTTGCTTTTGTTTTTTATCATTTAATGATGTAGGTTAATGGTTGGGGTTGGGTGTATATTTGAATGTAAAAGCATCTCCAATGATATGCACAATAATTTGTGCAAGTGATAACTAACAATAGTTTAAGATTTAATGACCATTTCACAAACCCTAACATTCATTCTAGCCTTTAAAAAATAACTCAACCTTGCTAAAAATTTCTCTTTTTTTTGACAAATTGTTTAACAATACAAAAATAACAAATTGAATGTCACACACATTTCATGACACACATGGCCCTTGTATTAACATCCATGACATTTTTAATAGTTTTGGAAAATTGTTCAAGAAAAAAAAAAAGGAAAAACTATTGTTAAAGAAGAATGACAACTTTATTTTAGTTTCTTACACATAAACCAAGACCAAAAAATATGGAATAATATTTAAAAAAACACATTTTGGGATAAAATGTGTGAAAAATACAACAAAAATTGACCTATTAGATTCAAGAGAAGATTTGCAAAATCGTTGGAATTAAAATGGGGAGTGATAAAACATGATGTTATGAAATTTTGTAGTTGCTACTAGTCCATGGTTGCATTGAATGGCTTTGGGAGCTCCCAAGAAAACATTATCAATAACATGTTAGAACTTTGCAAATTGAAACACCCAAAGCACATTGTTTCACCTTCATGAGTTGTTGGCTTGTGTTAAAGGATTTGCCTAGGTGGGTAGACATGCAAAATGATTTGAAGAGACCATTGCCAACAAAGAAATGCATAGGTGATGTTGAAAGGCAAGATGAAAAACAACATGCGCCCTTGAATAATAATAACTAGAAAGTTGAAGCTATGGATGTCATGGCCAACACATTTGTAAAACGACCACAAGTAGCAAAGAGGGAAAAAGAAATATATAAAATGAACAAATTGAATTAGAATGCTCTGCGAACTCATGAGCACACAACACATGGTATGACTAACATTACTTTCAAAAAGGCGATTATTTTGGAAGAGGCAAACATCATGCAACTATTTACATTGCTACATGAACAACTTGTTTTGTTTAAGACAAACAAATGTTTTTAGTTGTGCTATAATTTGTAATGAAAAGTTATAGAATCTATGGATGTGTTTCACACCTTCAACATTTGTTGTACTTTCCACCCATAGTAATGATGATTCCATTTGCTTCAATTCCACTTGTAGCAACAACCTTAACTTATAAAAACACCAAACTTGACTACTTGGGGGATAACCATTAAGGGGGACTGGAACATTTTGAAGCCAATCACATGATAAACTTGATGGACTAGAGGAAAAAAAAAACATATTGAACATTCAGAAAGGAACAATTGAATTTTTTATTTTTATTTTCATATATGCTTACTGCCTTTGAATGCTCACAAGTGTTCAATGAGGTCATTTTTCAATTGCTAATTGAATTTTGTGTTTTATGTGTTTAAAATATAATTTGCATTTGATTTGAATGTCTCTACCAAGTTCAAGGTTGTTTAAATCTTCATTACGCTTGTCTTCAAGAATCATGTTGTGAATCAACACGTTTGTCATGAGGATGTCCAAGATGATCTTTTGGTCCCATAGCCAAAATGGATTTACAATGATATGAAAGCAAACTTGTAGCACTCCAAATGCATGTTCCATGCCCTCCTTGCAAGATATTTGTGCAATGACAAAATGATATATTTTTTCCTTTTGGAGGTTGTGAATGGTTTGCGCAAAATGGATCAATGTGGGTGTATTCCATCAACAAGTGAATAATATTGAACATCCTCATTGCCATTGACCATGACCATGACCTTTGAACAAACACCTTGTAAGAAATCAGCAATAAGAGGACTATGAACAAGAGGATTACAAGCAAAGACATTCAAATAGTTATTCCTCCACAAACACCAAAATGTGCGTGCCAAAACCACAAACTCTAGTTTGCAATTGCTTCAAGGATTATGATGTTGTTCTTATCTTTGTTATTGAGTTAATGATGCCAAGAAATTGGACGATTTTTCCACACATAGTGCATACAATCTCCGTTAACAAACATCTTGGGGAAGCTGATCATGATTGATTTGGAGCTGCTTTTCAGTGTTTGCCTTGTTTGGCTGTCGAAGGCAACTCGATTCAAAACACTCTTTTCATAGTTTGGAAAAACTTCTTTACTGCCTGCATTGTAGTTGATTCTCACAACTTGCAATACTCATCACACCCATCAGTAGCTCCACCGTAAACTCCCATCCTCATTGAAAAAATGAACTGAAGAGAGACACCCAAGATGCCACACGAATCAGGTTTCTATTGGAAATAAGAATCGGGTGCAAGAACATAATCCATAAAATCTAGAAATAGGCTCTGCTTCATGTTGTAATGTCACTTGAAGAAATGGTCATCATAAATCGGCTAGTCGTAAAAAAAATCTCGCCATATGCAATCATTGCCACATTCTCGTTCTCTCAGAATGTTTGGACTACAGCCTATGCGACTTCCTCTGTGCTTGCCTGCCTCTTTACTCAAATTGAATGAGAGGTCCAACAACCCAGATGAGCTTCGCTTCAAGATAAACTTGCATCAAATCAGCATAGCGTAGAGATGCTTACAAGGCACCCTCAACCCTAACAACCGCAAAGACTCGGATGTTATGTAATATCCAAACGCCTAAAACCTAAAAACCTAGTTCGATGTATTGCCATGGGAGATTAGTGTTCTTTGTATGGTTTGATCCCCCAACTAATTGATGATTGCATACTAAGATTCGCAGATGCGTACTTACAATCCTCTATCAAGCAAAAGAATCACAGTCGAATTCGGAGGTCAATCTTTGAGGTGCACAAGTACTCACCAAGATGTGTTGCCAGGAGAGATTAGGGTTTCTTGAATGGCGAGAGCTCGCTTAGTAGATGATTTCATGTAGAGCTTGAGAGCAAGCAAAAGAACTGGGTTGTGTGAAGATGATGAGGGCAGCAGCGGGGCTCTGTGTGGGGGAAGCAGCTGCTAGCAGCTGCATACGATTCTTCATGAATTATCCCATTTCCTCCCTTCGTTGCTTCGATTTCTCTCCCTCTTGTCCTCTCTCCCACGTTTTGTCTACTCACAGGCTTGGAGTTGCTGGTGGAGGAGCGCGAAGGTTTCATTACTGCCGCAATCCTGGAGCAAGGAGATACACTCGTTGTGAATACGTCTCCTCATCTACGCCAAAAGGTAAGAAGTGCTCTCCAGCTTGTTGCTTAGGGTTAGAGACTTAGGATAGACACTGATGGAGCACATGCAACTATCTATGTGGCTGAGAGCCTTCATGGTAGCGACCGTTTGGGAGACAGCGTTTGTGCGTCTTGGTAATTCTCAAACAGGAATACAATTTTTTGTGGGAGACTGTGTGACTTAGGTGCTTAGTGTCAGCCAAGATGTTGCAAATCCTTCAAGTACAATCTAGGGTTTAGTGGTTTGTATGGTTTGAAAACTCAGGCAATGGTTTGAACGGTTGATTGTAAGGTAAAAACTTTGAGAGGGTCTGTTTCCTACTCCATATTGAGGGACAATGGGTCTTTGTGGCAAATACACATGCTACACAGTGAGGTCTGATGTCAAGAAGTGCACCATGGAAGGACATAAGAAGCAATTTCTTAAGTGGGCATGCTGTAGGTGGCAAAGATTCCAAACAGAGGACTGCTGGAAATATGGGCATGATGTGGGAATATCCTGGCAGTCATGTACCCCAAGGTACACGCCAAATATTTATTCTGCCACCCACTCAGATGGGCAGGCGCTCTGCAAAGATTGCAACCAGAAAGGTATCCCTGTGAGTTCTCACATGCCATTACTGTTCACTATGTCTCTTTTCTCAACAGCAGAGAGACCTGGATAGTCCTTTCTCTTCAGTGACATGGAGCAGGGGGGCTCTGGACAACTTATTGGGTCAATTGGTGGGGGTGCAGGGTGCACAAGATAAGAAGAAATCAAAACTCTATGGCAAGATAGGCAAGCAAATTATTACTTTGTGTGTCCCTTTTCCCTCTTCCCGGTGTGCAGCTCTATCTGTGTTTCAGCTCCTTGGAAATCAAAACAAGTAGCAATTTCTAAAGTGTTACATGAAGCTATTACAATGTGTTAATGCTTTTCTTTTACTGTAGACAAGCTGCCTTCCAAGTTCTCAACATTAGCCAATTCCCATGCACATGCACTTGCAAATCTTATCCAGTAATCATTGCTTCATGTGGTCAATCTACTTTATCTTGTGAAATTTTATTTTCTAGCTATGAACTCATTTTGTTTTGTTTTGTGGAATACTGATCCAGAGTGAAAGAAGGAGGACCCAGCCCAGCAGCCAACCCTGCCCTTGCAGTCCTGCTACAGCAAGCGAAAGAGGCTGATGTTCCAAAGGACATAATTGATCGCAACCTCAAAAAAGCCACAGACAAGGGGCAAGCAGATTTTGTAGAGCTTACATATGAGGTTTGCAATGATTTCTTGAATTGTGTTGTGCAAAAGTCCATTTTACTGTGGAATCCCATTCTGAGCTTCTGCAATTTTGCAATAAGGGGACAAAATGCATGTGTACTGATGCATTTTCTGCCTTTGGCTTTCAGGTATATGGGTATGGAGGGGTGGGATTAGTCTTGGAAGTGTTGACAGATAATTTCAACCGTGCGGCAGCTACTATCCGTGATGTTGTCAAAAAGGGTGGAGCCAAAATGGCGGACTCGGGTTCTGTGCTATTCAACTTCAAACGTGCTGGGGTGATATATGTGAAGGCAGATAGTGTTAAGAGTGATGAACTGCTGCTTGCAGCTATGGATGCAGGTGCAGAAGATGTCCTTGAGCCTGAGGCTGATGAAGATGAGGATAATGATAAAGAGGAAGAAAAGTATGCTTGCTTTCCTGCATGTGCACTCTCTGATGGAAATGGTTTTTCCTTCAATTTGCCTTCAGTTGATGTTTCATCAAGGTTGTTGGTTATTGTTGGGTCCATGTTCAATTTGGTCTATATTGTTTCTGGATTAGCAAAGAAATTTCTGATAACTGATGGATGTCTCTGCATACACAACATGAATGAGCTGAGTATATATTTTCTATGTTGAATGCTTTTACAGAGGGATCTCTTGCACATAGAAAACATATTTAGCTTGTTGACATTTCCACTGAGTGGAGCATTAATGCAGCAGTTTGTGCCCACTTCTGAGCATTGCAGCTTAAATTTGAGAGGCATTGACACGATAATAGAAAGGAGAAAGAGCAGTGCACCACATGAGCCCACTCATGTGGTGCAACCATTTGTTGAAGTAGCATTCAATGGTGTGACAGAGAGTAAGAGAATGTCTGCATGACATTGTGTTTATTGTAGACTCAAAACCAGCAACCAGCGAGCAAAGTAGATCTGGTTGAAAGGAGAGGCGCAGCATATATTAGCAGCTATCAATAACTATTATCCACTGATTACCTAGTAAGCACCTAAAATTGATTTCACATTGTTAGGCACAAATTTGCAGGTACTTCCAGGTCATCACGTCATTGGATCAGTTTTCTGTTGTAAGAGGGAGCTTACAGGAGGCAGGTGTTCCATTTGATGCTGATATTTCTGGTCCACAGCTCATTCCCATCACGACAGTGAAGGTAAACATTCCATTTTTCAGCAGACAATGCAGGTGGATAGAACACTAGGGCATGATGTTTTATGACTTCAGCAGAGGCCATGTGCTATCTACCTGCTAATAGAATGTCCTCATTAGCAGTGTTGGTCTGGTATTAACTTTTGAACATATCAGCCTGGTTCTGGGTCTGAGACTGATTTTTGGCTGGTATGAGCCAAGTATATATTTGGTAAAGAAATTAGTATAAGGTAGGTATATACCTGGTATCACCTCAGGTCATAATAGCCTGGTAGGGTCTTTGATACCAGTGTTGATACCAGGTGCAGGTCTATGTACCAGACTGACATTGGTCCTTCATACCTATGTCTCAGAATCTCTTGTGATTGTGTGGGTTGGTGCTGTGCAGACTGATGATGAAGCATTGGAGCTAAACAAAGTTCTCACTGATAAATTACTTGAACTTGATGATGTGGATGCTGTGTACTCAAACCAAAAGTAGGTGCTTTGATGTCTCACCCAGTTCTCAATTTGCAAATGTTTATTCATTATCAGCTTTTGTTACAATTGGTTAGCTCCCAATTTGAAACCACCCAAGGATTGCCAACATACTCAGAATATCTATATGACTCAATGTCATTCATATGCCATGGTCAGACTCATTGCATCAGTGATGAAGAGTCAGACAGGAGATTAGAATCATTTTTGGAGAATAGTGAAAAACACAACAGCTGGTCTTGGAAGCAAACTCTGAAGTTTGTCACTCAGAGCTATAGCATCTATGCTTAGACTGCAGAATTCCATTATAGGCAGCCTGGTTATGTCAGTTGGATCTTGTACTTTTCTCTCCTTATTAACAGCAAAAATTTGATCTGCTGAAGCAAATCAGGTCCAAGATTGTGTCAATGGCTGTAGTTCTGAGCAGTGAATCTCTGAATGGGGAGCTTCAAGCCAAGCCTGGCAACCAAATATTCACTTTGCAATTGAGCTAACGTAGTTCTTTATATTTGCTTCTTACTTATTAGGCTGGTGACAAGTCACTCAAACATCTGGTATGATGCTACAATATCTCAGAAATTTTCAGCAAAGATGTCTGGAGCTTTCCACTGTCATGTTTCATGACACTCATCCAAGCTTTTTTCAGATCATTTGGTATGATAACTCTGGCTACCAGCCTCAATGCTAACCACCAAGGTAGCTTATTGTCCTCACAGAGCATGAGGAGCATAAGGAGAAAGGGATCCAGTTGGGATTTGAACTCCCAGCTGCCTGGCTGCAACAATGGGAGCCTTTCCCCTAAGCCAGGGTAGCTGAATGTTCTCTTTTTTCAGATCATTTCTAACCATACAAAGCTTAAAATATGTCTTTCATAAGAATTGAGAAACCTCCATTCTCATGATTAAGAAAAAGTAATGCAAGCTTAACACTTCAACCAACCACAGAGAATTCCAAAGAAGGAAAGGCAAAACAGAAAACAAAGCACCAAGAAACAAAAACAAGAAAGCAGTATGAAAAACAGTGCCAGTCTCACACCTGTTAAGGGACCATCCACATGTATGATTGTGACTATTCTATCATAACAATTCCACTGATTTCATCAGGCTCCCTACAGTGGGTAATGGCCAGTGAAAACACTAACCTCCATACTAAGTTTCTGTTGCAATTCCTGAAGCAATGGGAAGACTCCACCATGCTACTGGCTAGCAACAAACAACAGCACAATGAGATAGCAAAAAACAGAAAAACAAAACAAGGAAAGACAAGAAGCTCCCCACTTACAGAGTTGCTCAAAAAACTCCAAATGCTAAAATTTCAAAAAAGAATTTTTCATTATTGAGCAACCCTCTAGTCCTCTCAGAATACTTAAAGGGTAGCCTTTATTTTTCAAAAGTACAATAAGATTGACCATCTGAGAGACAAAGAACTCTTTACAACTACAAAGCCTCAAAAACCTGTAAAATTGATTATTGATAACTACCAACTTAGCAGTAATTGAGATATTGGAATGAACATGAGGCATACAAATCATTTCAATACCTGCATATACTCTGGTTGAGAACGTTTGTCTAAGATATACCTTGAGGACTTTGATTCACAGCTAGATTCAAGAAGTTACAAGAGAAACCTGTAGAAGTACAATTTAACTTGTAAGAAGTTTTTGGGTTTAGGGTTTAGAGGTTTAGGGTTTTGGGTTTACAAAGCTTAAACCTGTGAGGTTACTTAACAACAAAACATTGCTTAAAACTGAAATCGATTCACATCTGTTAATGCTCTGAATGACAAGAACTGCCCTCGTTGCACTTCAAAACTTATCCTGTCAAAGCTAAAAACACAACAACAATTCTTTTCAAGTGCCCAAGCTAGGTATGGATAGAGATCCTACAATCCCTATCAGCAGACATTGGACACATCCGACCTTGGTTTCAGATTTGAAATCTCTGTAAATCTAGAGCTTAGATTTTTATCCCAGGCACTTTGTATGCCTGGAAGTTTTAGAATCATTGCATTGTCAAGTTTCACTACACAGCAACTCATGCCTGGAACTGCAGATTTCACTTAGGATGAAAGTCTTAAGCTTGATCTACAAAATTTCAATTCCAAACCCAATGCAGTTGACCAACAAAGATTACTACCATCTGATGCTGTTACTGCAAACACTCCAAATGAGACCCATCAACTTCATCATGATGTGGCTGCCTTCACCACCACTCACCTTCTTAGTTGCCATTGCATGTTAACTATTCACAGTTGTGCATTGTTTAAAAACCTCCAACTGAAGATGCACAATTGTTGCAGTTCCCATACCAATCCTTGGACAAAGAGAGGGTACAAATTACAGAGTACATGAAAGAATTTTGCAAACCATGTATCGTCAATCACCTGGGTTGCTGTATGTACCACCAACACTGCACCGTACTGAAACCTTGTTGAATCAATCTCGGAATTCATCCATCAATCTCTGATGGAAGTTGGAAAGCCGATCAATAATACCAGGAATCTTTTCTTCAGGAGGCAGAATTGTGCACCGCACATGCCAGGTCCCAGGCACCTGCAGAACCAATAATATGCTATTGAAATTCAGTTGTTCCACAATGTGTCACCTCTTTTTAAACTCAGATACCAAATAAACCCCAATGTTTCTCATGTAATTTCAAATCAGGAAAGAAGAGGAAGGAAGTCTCTGTGCAGAATGAACTCATCAGACCCTGGTTTGGTCAGAAATATTGCCCCATCACAAACTAAAGCTGAGAGGCGAAGGCTATACAAATGAGATTGCAGAAAGAACTGCACAAGGCCTTAGAAGGTAACTATTGTGTCAGTCCCAGCTAAACCCAAAAAAAAAAATGACAAGAATGAGTGCAGTCATAACTTGCAAGTGTTACTCATGGAAGTATCAGATTATCATTTGCACCATCAATGGCAGTGACTAGCTGCCATTGCTCCTCACTGACTTCATCAGCTCACTACAGGGGGTGTAGATAAGTATATAGTAAACTGCTTAAAACTTAGTGCAATCATATAAAGATCTGCACCCTGAACTCAGTCACGTATGTGAAGCAACAGGAAGACTCAGTCAGGCAGATGAGATAAAGATGAGAATACAGCAGTACCTGACCAAACCCTGAACCTGGAACCACAACAATGCCAGTGGTGTCTAGTAATCTTCGTGCATAGAAAACATCAGGAAGCATCCCGACAGCTCCTGCTGCCCGCATTGCTCTTTCTGGCAGATTCAAATGTGGGAACAAATACATTGCACCTTCTACTTTGTTACATGTTACACCTTCCAGCTTATTCATTGCTTCTGTGAACACCTGAAAAGGAATTGGAGCAAAATATTAGACTCTGCATACACTTGTAAAAATATAAGCCAGCAAAATGAAATATCCTTGCAGCAACACCACCAAAAATTACTTCACCACGTACAAGCATCTAGCAACAGGTGAAAATATAGTCCAAAGAGCTACTGCTCGAGAACTTATTCCCACCTTCGCACGCCTAGCAAGTGAGGACAAAATCCCATCACGCTCTTCTGCAAACTGCTCATATGATTCATCTCCAGGCTGCAAACAAGCACCTCACTACAATCAACAAGAAGGCAGGGCAATGAAGAATATCTCAGGTTGCAGATAACAATAAGGTTATATCCTACACATCCAATGAAAGCCCAACATCGCTTTACCAGTCAGGAGAACTATCAATCTTAAAATGTCATCACATAAGGTTCTTGGCTTCATGGATACAGACCTTTGGGGGATTCATGACAAGGCTCATGAGGATTTGACCAGATATGTTGGAGCATAAATTCACTGAGGCAACCTTGTATAGCTGCTCCTTGACATCTTGGCTGACACCTGTGACCTCCATGTAACCTCCCCGTCTTCCACACTCACCATAATAGCCTACAGTTGCCACAAAAAATAGTAGAATGAGATGCCACAAATAGAATCCCAGTGCCCACTGGAACATTAAAGCTTCTTCAGTTGTTTGGCCAAGTCGCAGTAGATGTATCTTACAAAGCCAATCCCATATGAGACTCCACAACCTCAGGAGTTTGTGAGGAAAAGAGAGAGCTTAATCACCTTTTGAAACTGACTGGAATGATATGAGGCTTATATCCTTATCACCATAGCCCATACTCCGTGCAACTTTCTTGAAGGAATGAAACTTCTTGCCTTCCTCATACACATTCTCTTGATAGACCTGCAACAGATGAATCATATCAAATCTTTCAGTCACATCCATATCCACCATTCTATTCCTCCAAAGAGACAAATACCCATTAACTATCTGCCATGATAACTCTAGTGGGAGAGCAAGTTGTCACCCAAATAACAAAAAAACCATAAGCTCACCAAATGTAAAAGTGCACCAGAGAAAGGTCTGAACTTTCCAAATAGGGACTCCACCAAATTGTCTTCAGTAAGATATCTTAAGAACCTGGAAAATGAATACTAACCTCATCGGCCAACAGCACAAGACCTTCATTCCTGCAAAACTGCAAAATGCTCTGCTGGTTCTCTTCTGTCAGTACCTGCTATGCACATCACATCTGCAATCATGTCAATCCACTCAATGGATTCCATGAATTGGTTGTGATGAGCATCCAAGTAAGAAACCACATTTAATGTCTATAGCACCCCGTGAACCCTTCCTTGCAAAACTATCCAGCTAACTAGCCCAGGCATATCATCACACAAAAGTAGGAGTTTACTACAGTGAACAAAAGGGAAGGTTGACAGTACCTGGCCAGTTGGGTTTCCAGGATTAATAACAACAAGAGCACGCACAATAGTGCCTGCAGCACGAGCTCCCTCAAGCTTGTCCTTGAGATCAGAGATCTCCAGACCCCAACCCGAACTCTCATTCAGATAATATGGCACCTGCAATACAGGTTCAATTCATTTTGGACAATTCTGTCAAAAACAGCTGTCAAAAATGCAACGGGCACCTCACTTCAAACAACCATGTGAACTACCTAAACCATCATAGAGAAGATGATGGTCTCACCAAGGTTCCCCCATGTAGTGCTATTGATGCTGAGTACAAAGGATATTGTGGAATAGGACAAAGGATTCCATCCTTTTCGGAGCTCAAAAGCATCTGCATCATCATGTGCACCTGCCACAATAACTTGTGAAAGTCAGGTGGGTAAAGGACACTGGCCTTACTTGTATTTGAGCTGACAAAAGAGTGCAATGGAGTCTCTTTTGCAAAGCAACCTATTTGTAGGCCTGTTCTGCATAACTTACCCCAACACTCGCTCCATCTGTGAGAAAAATATCCTCTGGATTTGCTGGAAAGCCATCACGGGCTGTGATACCTGCTGCAATGTCATCCCGACATACTTGGATTCCCTGCAAACCAATACCACCAAGTGGTTTATTGTAAGCTTTTTTTAGGCCTTATTGAATGCATTCCTAAATCCTATGACAGCAGGGAGAGGAGATACTTCTGCAGCACTTGGTTATAATAGACAGCATATTTAAAACACAAGGTTTCACTGTATGCTGATGGACAGCATCATACCTTGCTATGACTATAGGCACCTGTTGCCCGTCCTGGTATGCTGTCAACAATCCGGTAAGCCCTTGCAATTGCATCTGAACTGTCATACACCGAGAGGCAAATTCAAGACCCAAAGCAAATGAATTCAAGAGATATCTCCATCAACCTTGTGTTGAGAAAATGGCATTTGAACATCTGAAATGATGCAATCTGCATTGTTATAATATGATAAGCAAGGTGGAGGTTGTAGATAAGTACATAAGAGTCTCTGCAAAATTTCTAGGAAAGAATTATACAAGAGTATCGTGTTCTGAGTTTCTGTTGCATTTCCAGAGGCAACAGGAATATTCAGTCATAATGCTGGCTGGAATTAAGAGACATAGCTAATTAAATAAATCACCAGTATCATGATTCAAGCTGCAATAAGCTTGTGAGGATAAGCTTCATTTCATCTTAGCTTACTGCGGTACAAGCAAGCATCTAAGCCTAACACATAGAGGTGCCAACATAGAGGGTAGTGGTTGGGGCCTCCTGCACCCTGAACATATGATTGACTACTTGGACGCCTAAATCCACTTAAGCGACTGGACAGCATATCTATAAGATTGCAGAGAAAACTCCACATAACACCTTAAGGTAACAATTGTGTCAGTTGCAGCAAAACAACATTAACACAACTATTATGAGTCAACACAAGCTTGTTGTGTGATGGGACAATAGGGCATTGACTCCAACTTCAGCAGTAGTGTAAAACTTGATCTCCAATTCCTCTTGCAAGTTGAAACTCAAGGAGATAAAAAGAATGCTTTCAGGCAATACTGTTCATTCATTTTCAGCCACAATGCTACTCCTAAACATCTGGCCCCACTGTTACAAGTTTGATCTTCTGGATTGCAAGTTGCTGCCAACATCCTTATGGACTGATAAGTGCTGAACCCAATAATGTAATCTTGAGCAAAAAGCTGTCCTGTCAGGTTAAATAGTTATCTTGTGGAAAGTTCTGTGCTATTAGAACCACCTTCCATCATCACCATCTAAGATTACGAAATAACAAACTATACAGCTAATCAGGACCATAGAGGATGGTTTACAGTTTAGGCTAAACCCTAAACCCTAAACCTGCGAAGACAAATACCTGAATATAGCATGTGTCTCCGACTTGTCGAGAAGAGCAGGATGGTCACAAAGTGCAACAACCTGCACATCACCATTGGAGAATGACTTTCATAGTTTTCTTAACCACAGTGAATGATATAATACACATTTGTCATGACCTCACTAACAAGAAGGCAGAGAAGTGCCAAAATTTATTGATGCCAATAAGAGGCACAACATAAAGATCACTATGAAACCACAATTGTAAATAAAATGTGCCCAGTGCAGCTGCCTTACCTCCCGGAAAAAGGTGATTGGCTGTTGATTGAGAGCTTGTGGGTTGCCAATATTGCAGTACACAATCTGCAGAGCCGAAGAAACAATGTGCTTGATTGTCTACACTCTAATGTCTCCTCTCTATTTGCCTTCTCCTTCCATCCTTCTCACCCTGCCCCACCCTTTGCCTTCTCCCTCGTTTCCTCTGTATATAGCCCCTATGAAAGACAAATGACCCAGCTGGATACAAAACGGAGAGATCATCTAAACTCAGCTGGGCCACCTGAACTGCTGGACCACAAAGCAATAACAGATGAACCACTTATCCAAGTTCCTGATTTCTGTGGATTTCAAGGCACTATCTTAAACGATTTGAAGAAAATGAATGTCCGGAGTTCTTGCTAAAAAATAAATGAAAGGCCATCTTGGGAAACAACTACACCTTTATTGAAATGCATATGCCACAGTCCATTGCTCAGGATACATGGAATAGCAATAATAAACAACTAACATGAGCAACCAGGTTAATTTCTCCTACCTCATCAAATGGAAGTGAGCTGGGCTTTGTCATCAATTCCTGCTGCAGAAGCTGTGTGAGCAAAACAAGAAAACTAAATCAGAGAAAAGCTTTGTGTCAATGGCTTATCCTCTCCAGATTCAACATTCAAATTAGTTTGGTGATTCGACACAAACTGCTACACAGATCTTGATGAGTATTGAGAACTCCATATTTAAAATCTAAGTCAAACCAAATAAAATTGACAGATGACCCAACAGCAGAGTTATAGAGATTACAGACTACCACTAAAGACTACCACTGGACCAGTACTACTCATCCTTATGGCTCAACATAGCCCTCTAAAAAGTACATCACCACAGTGATACACATCAGCATCCAAACATACCTGAGCACGGGTTACAATCTCTCCACGGACTGCATATTCACACTTAAGAACCTGCCCAATCACCCAATTCATTCCCTGAGATGATGAAAAAACTATGAAATAGGCAAAATAGGCACCTTTGTACTAATACCCCTAATACTCCAATGTCAAAGTAAAAATGCAGCAACAGAATTATCAGCCAGATAAGGATGGCATATAAAAGACAGTGCTGCAGAAATCAGGTTTCAAGTGCCATACAGTTCTGGATCCTAAAGAAGGTTTCTGAAGCAAAAGCAACAAGTCCAGAGATGTGGACATACATCAGGCCAGCACATATGCACATACATGTGCACAGGCCAAAATTTGCATAGAGGAGGACATCAGGAGAATTGGTAGTTTGCAGGGGTAAACCTGAATTCTCAGAATGATGACAAGAGGCAAGGTGGAGAGAATAACTCCCCAAACTCAAAGTCTCTTCAGTTTTTTGCTTTGTGAATGACAACCATTGTCAATCTAATTTCAGATTTAGCAAGTAGAAAACAGGGTTTGGCAATGAAGCAGCACAGAGTAAGAAAAAAGTGCCATTGCTCTGAAGGTTATGGCCAGATCAGACCAGATGTGAATCTGCATCAGAAGTCATTCAACCATGTTCTCTGTGCTCCTTGTACAGAACCCCAGGTGGTGAAGAGGTAGCATAGAATTAAAAAATGGATCTCAAATGTAGAGCTCAGGGTTTTATGTTGTAAATGCTTATGACATATATGGCTTAGGGATTTGCTGCCAAAGAATACACAGTAACAAAGCTCACTCTTAAGAACGATATAACCTTTTGGGCACACGTGTTCAAGCTCAGAATGCTCTCTTTTCACCATAATCTCTTCAGGCTTATCAATAGCCGATGCCAAAAATAGGACAAACAAACCCCTCGATACCAGAATTCTTACCACATTCTTCAAAGGTCACAATGCACAGAGCTGCAGGGACAGAATCCAAACCCAAATCGGCAACAGCACGTCGAGACTGCAAGCTAGCAAACAGGGGGGGGGAGACGGAACAGATTCCGATCAAATCGGGGGCAGAAGCATGGCACCCCATGTGGTAAATCCGGTTGCGATCGGGCTTCATATCCAATATCGCAATAAACAATCTAAGACTTTGAAAGCAACGCAGAACGAGAAAAAAACCTTGGGGTTTATACTCTGTATAGTCATAGGAGAGGTCCGAGGCAAAGCCGAAAAACATCTTCTTAGTCGACTACTCGTTGCCACTTCTGCTTGTTCGCAAACAACAGCAGTAGTATCTGCGACGACAAGGAGAGCTTGGTGACCAACTCCAACAGCGCCGCCAGCATCCGGACATAAAACCGTTGCCCTGCCCACCGCCCTCCTCACTGCTCTCAACCCACGCTGCATGTTTGTGTCCCGTCCTCCTCCTCCTCCTCCCGGGTGCTCTCCCTGACTCTCCTTTATGCGCTCTCGTCGCCAATCAGCAGCAGCTACTGGGAAAAAAAAAACTGCTCCAAGGCTTGCCAATATTCTGTTGAGAGAATTTCTTCGAGATTCACGAACCAATCACCGCTTGTTGGTACTTGCTTCTGGAGAAGAAAGAGCGCCTGTACTCCACGTTGCACAGACACAGTGGTAGACACTCCAACACAGAAAGCGCTTTACACTAAAAGCGAGAGCGCCAAACCCTAAAACGGCCTCCTCAGAATGGTAGGCCCTTGGTAGTAGGTGAGGCCCTAGGAGGAGGGCGTTACCAGAGTAATAAGGGCCCCAGAGAGGGATGTTCCCAAGCCCCAGGGTGGGATGTTCCTAAACTAAGGGACCTAGGACATGGTGGAAATCAAGTTTGGGCTTGCTCTTTTGGGGATCCCTACCAACCCGTAAGGCCTTCTTCCACACCAAAAAACACAAGGTGAAACTAAAAAGTCTAAATGTGCATGTTGATTGTGAGGTGATACGAGTAAGAAGGATGTTATACTTTACTACTTAGGAATGGGACTGACCATATTCCTAGGATCTTATGCTTACCTATAAGATCGAATGTAAGGTCCTTCCCACTCCTAAATAGTAGACGTAAGATACCTCCTAACATATTTCATAGATATGAGATGCATTCCAAATACGGTTGGAGATTTATTATACCTTTCAAATTTGATTTTTCAAATCATCTTTTGGCTCTTTATTGCCGTTGTTGTTTGTCACAAAAGTTTCACCATGTCTCACATGAATGGAGACCCTTGTAGTGTTAGGAAGTGGGGTCTTTCTTTCTTTCTTTCTTTCTTTTAATTTAACGTCAATACCCGGACCAGAGAGATCCATTTGACGACAATTACAAAGTTGACTTGAGCAAAACACTCCTGTTGTCTAGGCAAGAAACTAAGTACAAA
>Ga0116229_10003059_pt1 | contig 27400 bp, 22 predicted proteins | sample S1TSphgellanicum_3_FD_87313 | JGI IMG/M metagenome (GOLD analysis project Ga0116229, IMG submission 87313) | Host-associated microbial communities from peat moss isolated from Minnesota, USA - S1T2_Fc - Sphagnum magellanicum MG | ecosystem: Host-associated > Plants > Peat moss > Unclassified...
ATCTCAGCATCTAATGCACAAGGTTCGAGACTAATTATAGTAGTTGTACAGGTAGGAGCAGTGAAAATATATGTAGCAGCAGTGGAGGCGCTCAGGGAAAAGGAAAGACAGGATGAAATTCAGTATACCACCAAAATTGATGGTTTTCTGAGTTTCACCCCCCTTGAATGCTACCGTACTTTTTTGCAGGTTTTTTAAAAATCTCACCCCGTGTATGACCAAACTCAGGTTTCGGATGCTATGTTTTACTTACTTCATGGATAACTCTATTATAAAGCCAAATTTAGCTACATAATTTTGTGGATGATTGCCACTTTGACTACATCACAAAACCCTTAAAAGAAACCCTAGTTGAAACTCTCTCTCTCTCTCTCTCTTCCTGCTTGGAACTCACTTCTTTTCCAAGCCTTGATTTATTTTATGGAAGTCATGACACAAAAGAGCATGAGCTGAGAGAAAAAGAATTTATTTCCATGTTGTCGGGTTGGGAGGGTTGTGTCTTTTGGAGAGATTCTACCCTTATAAATTTAAGTTCCCAATTTCTGTTATGCAACATTCATGGATTCCTTAGAACTGGCGAATGAAAGTTGGTAATGCATTTCTAAAGACCGGTGGCCGCTTCTTGTTGTTCTCGAGATTTTCTTCTGTAGCTTTCTTAGTTCTTCTTCCTTGAGCTAACCCAATGTCACCCTCCTCCTACAAAACAAATGAATCAATAGATCTCAAATCCTATGTCTAGCACAATGGCATTGCAAAATGGACTCTAATTGTTAGTGGCATAGTTAATAATTTAGTTTTACTATGTGGAGTACTAGCTAGGTTTACTAATTAGAATATTGGTGATTATTTTTTAATTGAACTTACATATGAATTTATTTTGGATTTTGAATTCATTCTCACATACACACATTGCATTTTTGTTTTCAATCAAAGTTTAGTTTGTGACATCTTCTTGATTTATGAAGATTTTGGATTTTATTTTGGTGTGTTGTGATTTCTTGCTTAGACGTTCTATAATCTATTTCAGTATTGTATCTTGTGGCTTTGTTTAAAAAAAACCTTATAGTGTAGTTTTTTAATGCCAAAAGAAAGTACAAAACCATAGGTTTTATGAATAATGAAGATTATTTTCTACCACCAACCTCAATTGAGGAAATGCATCTCCCTAAAACAACTAAGTCAAAGAAAAGTTCAACTAAAATATCTAGCACAAATAACATGGCAAAAAAGAAGCTATAGAATCTATAATCCATACACAATCTAAACTATGATGATGAACAAAAATCAATTTGACTTCTCAACAACATTTGCTAACACCAAAATAAAAAACATATCTTGGATCTAGTGGTGCCAAAGCAAGAACATTTTTTGGATGAACAACATAGTCCATTGTTATGGGATAGTTTTGTAAATGATGGAAGACATGACCAAAAGTTGTATTGAGATTCACAATCTCAATTGGTGAATGTCAATGAAATATGACATCTAAGTAAAAAGCAAGGCTACATAGCTTTCTTTTGATATTTAGAAAAGTTCATATCTTACACTAGTTAAAATTTCTTCAATTATGACAATTATCAAACTTTAAATTTTATAATTATCCTTTATGCTTTTGGTCAAGAATATTGATAGGTCATCTTTAAAATATTATTAAACATGTGATTGGTCAAAAAATTCATGTGAAAACTTTTTGATTTCAATGTGAAATTGACTACAAATGAAAAAAATGAAAAAAATCATGGAAAATTAAATATAAAAATTTTAAGAAAAAAATTCTTGAAAAAATTTCAATACTTTTTATTCTTAAATTTACCATTCTATGGTGGGCAAAATTTTAGTTCTTATTTTGACACCACTATGACATTGAGTTCACATTTTTCACATTATATGCATGATATATGTAATGTGATCATTTCAGAAGTCCATTATGGGTCTAATTTTTTCATTCATAAATTTCAATATAATTCCCCCTAAAGTTTATCCAAATATTTTTTAAAAAAATCAATGTTAATGTTGAATATGGATTTTAATTTTAAATTTAATTACAATCTAAAAAAATAGATTGTCTAAATAATCCCCTAATTATGTTTTCACTCATTTAATATGTCCTTATTTTTAGGAAATTCTTTGTCAAACAAATGAATTAAAAAACTATCACTAAAATTAAGAAAAAAAATATTTGTGGAATATGTAGCATGGAAGTCTTTTGACTTGTAAAAACAACCATACCAACCTTTTTAGAAGCATGAACATGTGGACCACTAACTCTTTCTTGAATAGGAACACCATCAAAATTAGCAACAATTTGCTTTCATGAATAAGATCAACACTCCTATTAGTAATAAAAAAAAATTTCTTTTTGAAGTTGCATCAATAATTCCACCTTTTCCAAAATGAAATTCCTACCCAAAAAATAAATTGCAATTATAAACCAATGATTAGAAACATTACAAAAACATGAAAACTAAACATTTAAAAATGACCCATAGAAATTACCTTGGTCGTCTTGTACGCATTTTTTTCTTCATTGAATGTTTATTCATATTGCAACAAGCAACCATCCTTAAACTTGCCACTTATTATCCACTCCTTAAGGGTGGTCGTTTAGCTATGGATTATTCAACTTTATTTTCAAATGCTTGTCAATTTGATTGTACCTACATACACAACAAATCAACATCACACTCCAAATCAAAATCACACTGAAACCACCAAAGAAAAACAACAAATGAAATTACAATTGCAAAAACCCGAAAGTGCATTCACAAGTGAAAAGAAAAACAAACCTTGAAACAAAACAAAAACCAAAACAAAATGGAAAAAATAAAAAGAAGTTGGACAATTATCTTTGCATATGAAATTGGATCCTTATGCCTCATAACCTCCATACCATATTCCCCATGAACAAAAGCTTCTTCCATTCAAAACCTCTATCGATCTTGTTGAACAAAACATTCTTTCCAATTAGTAAAATTAGCAATCAATTTGTCAGCAATTAGTCATAACCATTTACAACCAAATGTAAAAATCATAAATCAAACACCATTTGTTGCTTTCGCTCAAGTTTACCACATAGGAACAATAAATGTGACCCACAATTATTAGTGGGTCAAATAGTAGGACAATAATGAGCTAGTTTTTTGTAAGTTCTAATCACATTGTTAATGGGGTTGTGCTAACATCCTTCATTCCTCTTCAATAAACATCACTTTAGATTTCCCAAGATTAGTTGTTGAGTTGTTTCATCACCTTCAACCTTGACTTGGTGATACCTTGCATCAATGAAGATGTTAATCAAGATTATAGGTGTTTTACTTGATTCAACAATGTGTTGTTTGTGCATATGTTTAATAAATTTCCCAATACCTTTTATTGAACATTAGATGCTGCATATTACAACACAATAATAAAAAACATAATCAATAGCAAACAATAAAAAGGAAAGAAATTCAAAATTACATTGAGATTTAAAGCGATGGAGGATACATAGTGCCATTTTTTTTATTGCTTGTAGAATAGATAAAAGAAATGTCCAAACTCCATATTTGATCATTTATTATGTTTTTAACTTTCCAACATATTTGTTATGCATTTTTCAATATCAAAACCACAAAACATTTTTCACTTATCAAATGCATTCTTTGCCCAAAGTTCAACATGTTTACTTGTTCTACGACTTCTTTTGTTAACATTTTTCATTTCTTTCTCATCAATGTCAGAAAAGTGAAACTTTATACATGGCTCACTAATAAAAGATTCATAATCAATCCCATCAATAGCATCACATTCAAATGTAATAGCCTCATCATTATGCCAAAACATGGCATTCGCGATTAAAGATGGTATAAGCAATGAATGGGTCATTCAACTAGGAAATGACATAAGTGACTAACCTAATAAAATAAGACTAACCGTGGATGCAATGTTTTGGTGTATTGCATAGTTTGAGATCACCAAGATAATCATTCCCATAAGCATTAAGAATGACATCAAAGTCTTCAAGATTCAACAAGATACTAGAAAAGTTGAAAAAATGTACAAACAAATCAACATTTGTTTCATGATGCAACTAAATAGATGGTACAATTGGCCTACTTGCCTTATGGTAGGAGTCTCATATTGTCTATATTTAAACTGTTCTCCTATACAATTTTTTTTTTTCTTGTCCACACATGATCCATCTCCTATGGTGTGCTGGTTGGTGTTTGCTGCTAGTTCACTTTAGCCATGGGGAATATAGTTGATATCATCACCATGTTTTTCAATTTCCTTTCCCTTTGATCTAAAATCTAACAACACTTTCACTAATATTTGATAATGCCCAGGGGGAATTTGAAACCACTTGAGATGATATAATTTCAAGTTTGGATCATCTCAAACTTTGGGCTCTGATGAACCTACTACTACTATATCTCTCCTACTCTTGTATCACAAGCTTCATGGAGATGGCATTACAAGCAGATTCAAGTGATGACTGCTGTTATCAACGATCTACTCTATCTTTATAGAGATCCTATAGAAGTTTAGGCCTGCTTTGTGATGTGTTCAGCTAACTTGTTTTGACATAACTTCTTCAGGGTTTCTTTACCAAATATCACGCAGATACCGACCGTCCAATTGCAATTGCTTTATGATAGCTTCAGCCTCGGTGTTATCCAGTCCTCCCTGTTCACACCACTCTTTCAGTTAACCCCTCATTCTAGCCCTTAGTATCATCACAAATCATTGACCTTCCCAACTTCCATTCTCTTTCATTAGATGTGGCACTGCTGCTTACCCAAGAATGATATAACTCAATTCCTGCCTGAAGCGGCCAACAAATGACTCAAAAAAGTTTGGAACCTTTGGTAAGTGCAGCCATACATGGCCAGTACACTGCAGCACTAACACAGACACTTCTTTGGCCTTTGTATCTACCTACACCAACCACAAACTTCAATGCAAATATCCCTAACATCAAGGTCGAAGCCATTCCATAGAGGAGAAATCCATGGGTCCATACCTCTGACTGGATAATTGTAAGTAATGTGCGTTGCACATCCTTGGCCATTCCCTTAGCATCACCACATATATATATGTAAGCACCCTCAGATATTAATCTCCAGATTTCACTTGCCTGCAACAAATCAACAATGAATGAATAGTCTGCAAAATAGATTTGCAAATAGAACAACTTACAACTTGTTCTCCATGTAGGCAACCAAATCCAGCAGAAGGCTATTTCACACCTTTTCAAGAATGTGGAGTTTGAAATATAATTACTTTCCAGAACTCCATCAACATATATGCAAGCAAACCCACCCAGAACCCTTTTTCACACCTTATCAAGCATTGTATGCTGAACATACACCTTTTGGGGACCTTCCCTAGAGAAGGCCACAGCCAACTCAACAACCCCTTTATTGACAAAATCTTTAAGCTCCTCCTCATAAATAAAATCCTGCCATGCACAGAAATCACAGTGGATGAGAACATGAGTGCAGATGCAAGTTACCTAGCTGTTGGATTTCGATTGAAAAACCAGTAGTAACAACATTTACCTGATACTGTGAGCGGCAGCCAAAGAAGAAAATAGCTGGTCCAAGTGTCTCCCCAGCTTCTTGCAGAGCAGCCCTCTCCTATAAGAATCATCAAGCACTAGCTATGAGCACAAATCTTTTGATGTTGGAAACCCACAAGACCTGAGAAAATTGAGAACATAAATGCAATAATGGCAAGAGCTGAGAGAAATCAGACCTGTAGAAACCCTCTGAATGGAGCTAAGCCTGTTCCAGGTCCAATCATCACAATTGGAGTCATTGGGTTTGAAGGAAGCCTGAAATTTGACTGCTGCACAAATATGCGCCTGACTGCATTCTGCATATCCAACCTCCTCTGCAGGGAGCGCATTCTGCAAAATGATTCCTTCTTGACATTAGTAAACATCAACTGAAACCGGAGTGTGTATCAGAACATAAATCCTCAAAATCTAGCAGTCCGAATCCATAGATTCACAATCCTGAGGCCAATATAAGCAGGATTCAGAGCTTGCAGATAGGTACAAACAAGATTCACACTTAAAGGTCACCCATGTTGGACGAAATCCAGATAAAGAACAACACCACTTGTACCTCAGACATATATCAGTCCAGATATATCTGTATGGAATGTCAACTTGACCTTGCATACAATCTCTGTGTAGCCAAGAGAGTACTTGTAAATTGTCAAACTATTCCATACATTAGAGATATCCATAAAGTCAGGAAAAGACAGCACTAGTACCCTGAGTTTGGTCATACACAGGGTGAGATTCAAGAAAACCCTGCAAAAAAGTACATTAGCATTCAACAGGGGGTGAAACTCAGAAAACCATTGATTTTGATGGTTCCTGAGTTTCACCCTGTCTTTCTTTTTTCCTGAGCACCTCCACTGCTGCTACATAGATTTTCACTGCTCCTACCTGTACAGCTATTATATTTCCTCTCGAACCTTGTGCATTAAATGCTGAGATTCAGCATTTTGTACTGAGTTTCAGCATTCATACTGACATTTAATAAAATTTCCTTACTTTATGGATACCACTAAAAGAGGGGTTAGCAGGTGAAAGGAGGCCCAAAGACGGGGTGAAGACAGGGTGAATTTGCAGATATCTCTATTGTCTCTAGAATGTCTGCCAATATATGGACTTTGCCATTGGCCTGACGGTTACAGTGACCTGGACAAAGCCACCATTGCAGTACTGGTGTATCACCAGGTTGATACCACTAAGGGTTTGATATAACAATGAATAAGACTCAGATGGAAACCAACCTTGATCCAAGTAGAGGCAACACCATGATGAATGTGTCCTGTTGGTCTACGTCCATATACCAATGCACAGGTGACATGAATTCTAGTGGGTGCAAATCTGTGGGCAACATAGCAAATCATCCACCAAACCATAGTCAGCTTCTCTCTTGTGGGCCATTGCACATGAAAGTGGAGCATTTTCTTCCTGGCCCAACAGATAATGCATTTAATACCTGGGTGAGGAGGAGATAGAGTAGAATCGTGGTTGAAGACGAGGCGCTACAGCAGCAAAAAAGACCCCAAGTGGAACTTTCACAGATGGAAATGCATTAATCACTTCCAAAAGACTTCGCTTACTGGCTATCACCCACTGCTGGTACTCTTCCTGCATGGCCAGATGTTAATCGCAAAAGACATAACACTCCACCTGCAAAACCTGTAACCACATATCCCTGAACTACGTACTGCTAGATGCATAGTAAATACCTTGCCCTGGGGTGATGCAAGAAATTGCAAGTGCTCAGCTTCCTCTGGGTCAGATGCGTAGACTGCCAATGCAGAAAAAACACCGTGCAACCCACATCCAGGATAGCAGAGTTTAGTAATCCATGATTGTGTCTCTGTATTTGATACAGCTCTTCATTTATTTGAACCAGCTATGAACCACAAAACTTTCAGACTTAAAGCTCAGTATCCACTGTAGATGGATGTCACCCATTCTTGAATTGGTAGAACTTCCCTGCAGGTCAGCCATTCTGGCATGTATAATATAATGTCCCAATGTTCACAACTCATAGATGTAGCAGAGCACAATGTTTGCAGGTTACAATCCATGCTCACTTTGCGAGGAGAATTCAGCAGATCTGCAAATTTGCTGAGTGCACTGTTGAGAGTCAATGGACCAGGGAAAGGAGGAAGCGATCCAGAACCAGCTCCCTAGACATCACCATCCTTGGTGTCTGCATGAAGAGAGAATATTGTATCAAGGGGCACACCCAGGAGCTTGGCTGCTTCTTCCACAGCCTCTTGAGAATTATTTATGTACACTCCAACGTGGTCCCCAGTTTCATACCTGCCACATCAACACATTCAGTTACAGTTCAGCTAATAAAGTTATCCTTACTTTGGGCTTACTCTACCCACTCATCCTCCCTCGTGTTAGAAGTTTATAGCCAAGAACTCTGAAAAGTTGATAGATGCTATGCAATACAAAGCCAGAAGATGGTTGTTGGCATTTACTCACTTTAGACCTGTGTTTGCAATATCGAACTCACAGTGTGTGCATGAGCGGTCCGACTGAGGGGTGTGAAGCTCCCTCCGAACTGCAACATTAACCCTGCTTTGGTAACAGCCATGCCGGCCAAAGACAGTCTTGAGTTTTTCCAAATTAAAGCTAGAAGGCTGAAATGTCAGTTAAACCACCTAGGAAAAACAGAGCAAATAGTCCCAGCCACTACCTGCAAGGATGATTAAGATCATAGATAGCTTGACCATTTCTTTCTGCAGCTGATCGCTTGTCCCAGACCTTAGTGCCACTCTCCCATATAACTACACGGTATTCAGGAACCGCCATCTATATGATACAGCAGCAGCAGCTCCATCTTCTTCATTGTGCATGAGACCATCGAGTGCTGGAAACAACTTTTCCTTCCTGCAAAAATTTCAAGATGCATTTTTGCAGACAAGTCAACTGGAATCAGATGTGAAATCAGAGAATCCAAAGCAGTATTCTCACCATGGTGGGATGAACAATTTATGTATCCATCAGAATTTAAGAGTATTAAATGTACACATTCTTCTTAGTAACTCATATGGCCCTACTTCCAGTTGTAAATATGTGCACATGACCATTAAGGTCAAGAAGACAGCCCAGTTGCATTTGTTGGTGCTACTGTGTTGCATAGGGGACAAAGTTAAAAATTGCAGCAAATCAAGTTGTCTATCCTTTCTCATGCACTTACAATGTAAAAACAGAATGAAGCTGCAGAGCTGGCAAGAAAAGAATTGTACCATGCTGTAAAATCATCATCAATGATTTGATCATCATCTCCCAATCCACAAGGAACCAACCTCTTGGCACCTGAAGATATAACAAATTTCAACCAAAGACTTTAATCTATTGAACACAAGTATGAGTTTATTTTCTGATAATGCTATAAAGCAAAACAACACATACACTATTAATCAACCAGGGCAACATGTCAGCACTAACAGTCACACAAAATCATCCCCACCTTGCTTTTCAAGAGCTTCATCAACCTGTTTTCCTGCCTGCACATAGAAAAAGGGAAAACTATCAGATAGACACAGTTATTGCCCTTATAAGAAAGATGTGTGACCAATACAGATATCCATAGCCACTGTATGCAAAATCTGTCAGAACAAAGATCACAATGTCTCATACCTTGTTGAAGTGCTCATACTGTATGTTGCCAAGGCCAAAAACTGCATATGTCAACCCAGTCAAAAAGTCCAGTCTCTCCTGTCGAAAAGGACAAAAGGAAAATGTTTGCAAAAGAAATGTCAATAGATCTGATAATGACACTCAGAAAAAATAACACCAACCACACCCTTATTGTTCTCTGTCAATTTTTCTTAACTAATAAATTCAACATGTTCTAATAGTTAGGCTATAACAAGAAAGGGCATGAGAGGATCCCAACTGTAATTCCTGCCATGAGCCAGTTGTGGAAGCGAGTCGCATTGTTAGTGGGTTCACCATCTCCATAGCTGAACAAGCATCATGTAAGGAAACATATCAATTTCTGTCCTTATTAGTTCTCCAGACACCAACAGGTTTGCCAGACCTGAGTGTCCAACAGATTCTCAGCGGCCACAGGTAAAATAGCAAAAGTGGGTGAAATTGCACATGTCAATCATTTAAGCATGTCAGTTTCTTACGTGGCAATGGTGAAGAAGGCAATCTTCTCCTTCTTCATCTTATTTTCATACTGCTGATCATCTGCACCATATTCATCCTGAAAAACCAACATCAAAAAAGATTTTCAGTCCTGTGCTCTACCAGCAGAGCTAGGTTGAGGTAGTGAAAGGACAGATTTTCTTTATGTTATTCCTACCAATAACTGGGTTAGTGAAATCCATTGTATAAAGCCTGGACTTTGATTAATACAACCTTCTTTATCCAGATTCCACCAAGGACACAAATGGAACAATATAATCCAAGGGACAAATTTTGAAGCCTTAAGCATATCTACATAATGAACAAATCCCTCAAAATTCTGTCATCAGATTGGCATGCTGCATTGCACAATGCATTGCCAGGTGCCAATCCGTTTAGAACATTTGATAATTCAAACTATCTCATCGGGCATCAGGACAATTTCCTAGTGATTTTGACTCATCACCACTTTGCAAACCTATGATTGCAATCCCACAATTTACACATAAGTCCCATCAATAGTCAACCTGGCGATTATGTGGGTCAGTAGATCAACCCTGCCATCTGAACTTGTAATTTGTGGGGTTTTTCTGGCTACTTCACAGAAGAATTGTGCAACCATGTTACCGGAGTTTCTGTTAAGACAATGTGCACCTCTCCTGAACCTAAGGGCTAGCACAAAGATATATGCATGCTCTGCAATCAGTCTCTCTCCAGGTATTTGATGATGTGCAAAGTGAAAATAAGTTAGAACAGCTGACATTGTGCATTAGTTCTCCACTATTTGGGTGTCTGACAACCTTGAGATAGCTCAGCAGGAAAGTCTCAACATACCAGATCCACCACCTTGAATACCACTTTGTTGTCATATCTAGCCTTCCCTTCTTCAGCAAGAGCCTGTCAGTAAGATGAAAGAAGATTAGGCCAATGATAAACACAACCCCCCTCTGAACACATTGTCACTGCAAACACACTGTCTCAACATTCATGTTTCTATGGCATCTTTAAACCCTACAATGTTGAAAACAGACACTACAAAAATTGCATCATTGAATGCAGCGAGAATCCAAATTCATATCATATTCCACAGCTCTCAGAGAGAGCAAGAGTGTCTTGAAATCATGCTGAAATCAAAGTTGTCTCTAGGAGCATGCTGATTTTCTGAAGTATTTACAGAAGAGAAACACATGTACAATTCCTTGTGCATGGTGGCATTATGATCTGCTGTCGCCATTGCAATATGACAGGAAAGTTCCAATGGCAAACTAGTTCTATCCAGGCATGTAGAGAGCTCTCATGAGATGTATAGATCAAGATTATCAAACAATTCAGTACAAGAACAACTGACCTTGGCAAATCCTTCTGTAGTTCCTGTTTGAGTGCCAAAAAGAATGGTAACCTTTTTTCTTGTTTCATCTGCAGGTTCGTCGTCCTCAGGAGTCTCTTCTGTCACTGGTTTACGTCTCGAGTGATCTGAAGCTTTTTTAGAGCCTTTGGACGAAGATCGTCTCCACAGCAGTAAACTGAGACAGAGGAACAGGACAGCCACGGACGTCCCCAAAAGAAAATAGACCGGCGGAATGACGGTCAGATTAGCTAATGTCGGTAGTTCTGTAGTTGCCGTCATCCTCGTCCCTGCCTACCAAGTCCCGGAGAGATATATCCTGCGATATCTCCTACACGTTCTTGTGCTTTCTTACTTGCTCTGGATGTGTGCTTCCTCCTATGCGCACTGTATACACAGACTCGTTTTCCTTTGACGTGACCTCACAATTGCGACAAAGACGCTCGGAAAGAAACAGAGAACTCTACGGAAAAGAAGGGGGGCAGCAGATTAAGTCCTTCAGACAAGAGGCTCAATGAAAGTTTCAAGCCCTTCCCTGTCTCGTTCATAGAAAATGAAAACAAATACAAACAAGCAAGAATATGATCACAGATCGTTCTGCTTGCCAAGATAGGGAACTTGCACCTGAGGATCAAGGGCGCAAAGCCTTTGAACGCTACACGTAAATTGTGCTTGCACTGCTAAATTTGCAAAGGATTGGCACTCCAGGGACCTCTATTTTTGTGAAGCAGTGATGCCACAGAAGAGCTATTACTAAGAGAATAGTACCGCCTCTAGACATAAGATCGGAAGAACACAGAGCGAGGCAAGCCATCTATGCTCTCGTTTGTATCCACACGAGTGAATTACGGTCATAAACAAGCATGTGCACGCTTCGTTTTGTAGAATATGCTAGCAAATATGCAGAACATAAGGCGTATCTACAGAGATGAGCAGGCGAGAATGCAACAGCGCAAGAAGCTGCCACAGTTTGCAAAGAATACTAGCCATAGAGTTCAAGACACTGGGAGCTTTAAACTTCACACACGGAAGCTCTCAATATTCCAGTTCAGAAAGAAGATGCGATGTATCACTGAATCAAAACCACGTAGCATGAATGTCGACTACCTGAGGGATTACCATTGGGCGCTATTTATGTACAATTTGCGATAAAAGATGCGCCAAAACAGACATAGAAAACACTACTGCAAGAGATAAAAACACGCTGTGACACAAAAATGAAACTCGCATTCGAGATTATCCATTGTTACAAGAAACTTACCTCGAGCGAGCAGTCGTTCCAAACAATTGGCAATTGGCCACGGAAGAAGGCGATGCAGCAACAGATAGATGGATGGAGGAGGAAGAGTAGGCAAATTCAAAGCCTTGCCGAAGGAAGGAAAACTGTCTAATCGAGTCAAACGTCGGCGAGAATCCACCAAAATGTTCTCAAAATATATATCATCGGAAAGCTTGCGTAAAGAGCTATTAGAATGTCGAGTTGGAAAGCGCTGGATGCGAGGACGACGGACACAACACAAGACGCAATTGCGAACTCGCACTAGACTAAAAGCTGCACAGACGGCTATCGCACTTGGGTTCCTGGGCTTTTAGTTGCCACCTTTACGACCGAGAGGCCAAATCCATAGGCCAACAACTCTCGGCACACGGCCGGAAAAAGGAAAAAGATCGTAGATCCACCACTAGAAACACGAGACGTGGCGAAATGGACGTTCAAATTGAGCCGACAGCGCGGCCATTCTCGAAGGGAAAATGTGAACGAACTTCATCAGGTTTTGGACCCTCATCAAAAGGCCATGGGTCTAATTTATGGCTCTCATCCAATAGACTTTGGACCTTCATAAGTATAGTTAGCACCTTGCATTATTTTGAACTACGATTCTATGACCGAAGAAATAAATTGGGTAACATAAAATGATGATATAACAAAATGGGATGTATCATAAATGGGTTACATGGATTTTTCCCTTGTAAAAAAATTGGTAATTTTATTATGCATCCATGTAAGTGAATTGGGTGAACATGTCTAGATTTTTGTACAATATGTGATGATGCAACAATTTTTAGTTGATGATATTTGTATCGATGATTTGTTTTTCAAGTCTAGGTAATAGCTATTGTGGTTACATAATCAACTCAATTGCTTGTGTTGTTGTTCAATGGGATTTGTGAAATGAGGATGTTTTCTTCTTCAAGCTTTGCATGGGAGGAAAATTCTTTTTTGGGTTTTACATGTGTACATCTTGAAGTAAACGTGGAAATATCCATCTTTTTATTTGATGAAAAAAAATATACAAATGATTGAAAATTTTAGTCCAATAAAAATGAACCTAAAAAGAAATGAGAAAAAAAAATGATATTGTACACTTGTGTGCTCATAAAAGTTTTTTTTTTCCCACATTGTTTTTAAAAATAAAAATGATAATGCACACTTGCGAGCCCACAAGTGGTTTTTCCATTCAGAAGCCTGCATGTTGTTTTTCCACTCACATATGAGAAGAAAAGATATGATATTGCACATTTGTGGGCTCATAATTGATTTTCTTTTTTCACATAGATGAAGAAAAAAAATATATTGCACATTTGCAAGCTCGCAAGTGATTTTTCCCACTAACAAATGAGAAGAAAAGAAATGATATTGCATACATTTGTGGGCTAATGGTTTATTTTATTCCCATAATTAAAGAAAAAGATTATATTGAACATTTGTGAGTCTGCAAATGGTTTTTCTTCCATTCACATTATATATATATAATTATGGGCCCACAAGTGGGTTTTTTAATTCACATAGCTGAAGAAAAAAAAATGATATTGCATAGATGTGGGGCCACAAGTGGTTTGTTCAATTCACATAACTAAAGAGAAAAAAATGATATTACATAGTTTTTCATTTCTTTTCTTTCACCACATCCCCCCCAACCAACAAATATGCCACTATGTTTTTTCCCCGAGCAAAGAAGAGCCATTCATTCTTGGCATGTTGTTTTGTAAACATGAAATACTAGCCAACAACACAATTGAGTTTAGTTTTCTTGCATTTCCACCTCCTAACATGCTTTTGGAGGCTATTGAACTTGGGAACCATGAACTTTTCCTTCCTTTCAATCTGTGAGCACACTCAACACCTAACCATATTCACATTCCCCTTAGGACCAATAACGGGTTCCAACCATGGAAGCTTTGATGCCCAATATCTTGAAACATCCAATTGATTTCCTATTCTCGCACCTTTTTTTTTAGCTCAACTTTTCAACTAAGCTAACATCAACCAATGGTTCTAGATTCAATAACACATTTGCAACACATATCATGAACAACCTCTATGTTGATTAAACCATCATTGTCGACAATAGGGCAACAAAATGCACTAGAAACAACAATAGGACCAACTTGACTCGATGAAACAACATTAGAAACATTTGGCACATCAATAGGAAAAAAAACTTATATTTGACCTAATTAGAAGCTATGTAGGTGCCATTGTGAACTGAACAAAACAAATCCCATACTTTTTTTGCAAAAAAGAAACGAACAATAATGCAACTTATAATGACCTTGAAACGTAAAGAAAAATTTGATTTCCTTGTGAACTTCATGGTAGCAAATGCCATAGTTATACTCAAGGCTCAAGCTCTAGAAACATTTATAATTGCAACACATTTTGTAATTAAGAATGCACCTCCATCGAACTACAACAAATGTCAAGATCAATCTACAACAAAATTCCCACCCAAAATGCTCAAACCTTCTTCACCTACAATGACAAACATTAACCTTAAAGCACAATGTGCTTCAAGTTACCATGGAAGCTTATGAGTTCAAGCTTTAAGCATTATGTAGTTCCAAGTCCCAACAAAACTTTGTTGTGATCAAGGCTAAAGGCGATGACCTAAATAGGTATTAGAGCATAAAGAGGTGGCAACATCGTCACAAGGATTTGATGTGAAATAGCAACATTAATTTTTCATGAGGAAACTTTAGTAAGACATGGCAAAAGAACATATGTGAAGAGGTGATGGCAGTCTATCTACACTCACAATTGAACAAACTAAGAATTTGAGGAAAAGTCTTTGGTGGTGAACTGCTCCCATTTGGTGTCCAAAATGTGACAAACCTTAACCTCAATGGTTAGGATCTTGGGAAAATCAATAGCCAAGATTTTTTTTTAATGTGGGGTTGTTAGGGTGATTTTCCAAGTGGCATAATGGTGAAATTTTGCCCAAAAAGAAAAGTTGTTTAACTTATGTCTAAAGCGTGATTAACATGCTCAAACACACACATGCCACACATGGCCTACTTTCTACTAATCGTAATTATCATTTTAACCATAATTTTATCACATGAATTTGGTCCTACATTCGTAATTGTCAAGCTCGAGGGTTTCTTATTGTGTTTTTGTGAGAGGTTTGTCTTGTTGTGTTGTGAGAACTCGAGACTTGAACATGTTTGAGGGGAAAAAGGTGTTAAGAAAAATGAATAAGGTAAAAGTAAAGGAACAAAAGTATCAACACAAAATTTGAAAGAAGCTAAGGTCAAAGTTTTGCACCAACATACAAGATCCCATTGGAACAAAACTTTAGCTTGTTGAGCTTTTAATTAAGTGCAACATTGAGAAAAGCTTGTTGAGTCAAGTAGATTTGCATCAACATAAGGAAAATTAACATAGAGAAGAGGTTTACATTATTCCAATGTGAATTTGCATGTATGGGTGTTTTAACCTTTTAAAGTTGTTAATTCAAACCATCACTTTTGGGTGCCAAGGTTTTTGAAAGTTTAACATGTGTTGGTTTATGAACATTTGAAGATAACAAGCTTATTCAAAAATAGTTCATTTGAAGTGGTTGGAAATGTGATCATGTCTTGGTGTGCAATAACTTGGTTGTCATGTATCCAAATGTGGGCCAATTGAAAAGGTTTGGAGAATGTTAAACAAGTTCTACTTGGTTTTAGAGTGGTTTTTGTTTTGGATTACACCACAAACTTACTTACAATGTCACAAATTCAATAGAATTCATGTGAAAATTGTGAAACAATATGTTCATGCAAAATCTATGGGTTTCAAAGTGTAAAAATGACACGAAACATATATATATATATATGATGTGTCTTTTCTACTTGTGATGTTTTGATGTGAAGAACGTATGATTTATACTTTAATTAAATTTGTGCAATTATCATAATGTAATTTTGGATAAAATTATGTGATTTTTGTTTATTAAACATGAACATTCATGTATGTCATTCAAAAATAATGTTTCATCCATTTGAATATTTAAAACATTGAATACATACAAATATCATTCATATTAACCATAACACAAAATTCATGTAATTTTTGTATGAACCTATGAAAGTTTGATTTTGCACGAAATTTATACAAACCTATGAAACCTGGTGAATTTCTAATGTATTTGTATAAGTAATTAGAATTTATGTACCTACCTACTTACCTACTTAGACAAGTAGGCAAATAGGCAAGTAGGAAGGTAAGTGGGCTAAAAAAAAGTCATGTAAATATTGTTATTTTTTTTTAATGTTTTGCTTTTAAGGTTAAATTTTTTTGAAGTCATCCTCAATGCCACACATTTTTTAATGTGAAAACATAAGAAAGGGCACCTTTGTTATCTAATGTCAAAGATGAGATTAAAGGACAAAACATATGGGTTAAATTTTTTAGTTACACCTTAGTTTCAAATTGAGTTGCAACTTGATATGTTTTCCCATATATTTCTTGATTTTTTTATTATTTAGTAAACAATATAACTATATAATTAAAGAGGTTCATATGAAACTAATAAACTAACTAATTAATCAATTAGCCACTAATTAATTACCTATTTATTTACCCACTTACAAACCTACCTATACCTACCATTCTTTAATTGTTTAATTTTAGAACTAACATTCAATTTTACTTCATACTTTCTATTAACTAATAAATTAATTCATAATCATAATTCATAAAAAATATGTAATTATTTAATGAAAAAATTAATTGGTTATTATTTAATATTAAACTTAAACATTTATTTATTAATGATAATTTTTTTGACACTTAATTTTTAAAATTTTAGTTATCAACTAAATAAATAAATAAGAAGAATTATTAATAATCTAATTCAATTATTTTTAAACTAATAATAAATATTCAATACTCAATATTAACTATTAAATTATGAAATTATTTAATCAATAAATATCATTTTAAAATTAATTAATTTTGATTAATCATTAATATTAAGTAAATAATTTAGCTCATGAATATCTAATTAATTAATACTGAGTAACTTACCAACTATTAGTTAGTTTAATATTTATTAACCATAACTCTTGATTAGTAAATTTGGATAATCAAATAATTCATTGTATATTAATTCCATAATCAATTGTTAATAAATTCCAAACTGATTAATAATTCTGAAATTATGAACTAAATAGAAAATCAATTTAATTAATCATGAACAAAAGGTAGATAATTGATCTCTGAAATTTTAATTGATATTTTTATAGCTTACATAACTATTAATTAACTAATATTCATTATTTACCAAAACTCTTGATTAGTAAATACAAATTTTCAGATAATTCGTTGAATATCATTTAATAATTGATTGAAGCATTAGTTAACTTTTAATAAACTCTAAACCGGTTAATATATATTAATTATTAATTCTGAACTTATGAATTAACTACAAAATAATTTGATTAATCATTAATAATAAATCGATGTTTGAAAATTTGAAATTTTAATTAATACTTTTATACACTACATAACTATTAATTAACTAATACTTATTATCTATTTACCATAACTATTGTTGAGTAAATACTAATTGAAGTATTAATTAACTTTTAATAAATTCTAAACTCATTAATAAAAATTAATTATTATTTCTGAACTTATGAACTAAATAGGAATTTAATTAATTAATCATTAATATTAACTAGATAATCGATGTTGTGAAATTTTAATTGATATTCTATAAGCTACATAAATGTTAATGAAATAAAGTTATTTTTTGTTTATCATAACTTTTGATTAGTAAATATTAATGATCAGATATTTAAATGAAAATAAATTTAATTAACTTATTTAGTACTTATTTATAGTTTGTAGCTTGATTATTAATTTGAAATGAAAATTTTATCAAATAAATCAATAAATATTGAAGATCATAGATTAAAATATTTAATTCATGAAATAATCAGATTTAATTATTAATTAACAGATTTTAAATTATTTATTTATAATTTGGTCATAAATTTATAAATATAATTTATGTTTGAATAACTTATTAAATTATTAATAAATAATGAATAATAAATATAAATTATTAACTCTTCAAAAAAATGTTACCCACCTCTATAATTTAATTATGCATTAAAAGAAGCATATGTTTAAACAAACCATAATATAAAATCAAAACAAAATTATTTATTTCAATATTTTCATAATAAGAAGTAATATGTGTTGAATATAGGCTAAATATATTTAAATATGTTAAATAATTTTTAATACATGGTTCATACACTTTGACTATGATGTTAAATATATTCTTAATGTAGTCCAAGACACTTTAGTGCACATAAAATATATGAACACCCCATATGAAATAACCAGGTTATAACTAAATTTGCGACTAAATGAACATATGGGCTTATTCTTGAATGAAAAACCCAAGAAGTTAGTCAAAATGGAAGGATGAACAATTTAGTAGTCACACCATATTCACAATAATAATAATAAAATTAAAATGATGGTCAATAATTGTAAAAATTACAGAACATGGTTGCAAATGATAGATAGTTGCATGTAATCGCAAATTGAATGGTTATTAATGTAAAATTTCTTGTAATGAAAGTGGGCAATTGCACACATTTGACACCTTTGATTCTTATTAATAATATTATATATCCTTTACATGCACTAAAATTTAAAATGTGAAAATTCATGTGCAAAAATTTAATTTTAAAAATATATTAATTAAACAATGACTACAAATGTTGAAACTGATCAAAAACTCTAATATTCAAATTGTTTCATTGCCATGAGCAATAATAGTTGTTTGATTTAAAACCTTTATATCCAAGTTTAACATGGAAGTTCATAGGGTATATATGGACAAAAATTAGCCCCAAAAAACACTCCTTCAAAGTTCAATTTGCATATTTTGTACATTGCATCACAACATGACGTGCAAATATAAGGGTACTAATATTAAGGTTTTTATTCCATTGGAATATTAATACATGTAAAGGTCATAAAGTAAAGCATGTGTGAAAAATTTCAAAGGAACCACGAAATTTTCAATATACTATGGACTTTGAAAAAAACTAAATTTTACTTTAAATGAAAGTCCATAAGTCAATATTCCCATATAATTTGTTACAAAAAAATTCAATAAAGTGTGTTTTTCATTATATTTTATAACTAAAACCAAATTTTTAACAAGTTTAAAATCCAACCATTAACTCTTATCAAAGTCCAATAGTTTGAATTTTGCTTGCACACATCTTGTAATTTCAATTTCAAAAGTCCAGAGTTTTTGTTTTTTTAATCATTTTGTGTAACAATCAATTAACTTGTGTACATATTCAAGTTTATAATCTAAAAATCAATCCCTATTAACAAATTCTAACATGTACACTAATAGAATTGTACCCTGCTTGAACCAAAAATGATTTTATGACTCCAAAAGTAACCCCCCTTACCATAGATTACCCTAATGGGGAAAACTCACAAGTATCAATGGTGTTCTCACCCATTTTATTACAAACTAAAGTCACCTTAATTCAATGATATGTTTATTCAAAATAAGTACATCATAAAAACCCTTCAAAAACATCCCACAACTTTTTAATATTTTTTCATTTAAATCCTTTTTCACTTTAATTTATCATTTATTTTACAACCTAGATTCTTTTGTCATTTACTAACTAATGTATTTACATTTAAAATTGTAAACCTTACATCCTAATGTATTTCCTTGTACACATATCCTTCCATGTGAAGTGCATCTTATAATTAAACACGCCAAACTTCATACATAAACAATATCCCTCTTATTACCAAACATTGTGGATTTTATTCCAAACAATTCCATTGGCACAATTTGCCCTTTCAAAAGTGAAAAAGTGAAGATAGTGAGGAGTGATTGTTCATTACCAAACACAAAGAAGCAAATGAACAAAATACATAATTTTGGCATAGGAAAGTTTTGAAGCATGAACACAAAAACAACAATGGAAAGTTAAAGGGCCCTAACCAAAAGTTTCAAAAATTAATCATTCCATTTTAGGATATTACTAAACAAATACTAGTTGGGTGATGTACGCTAATGAGCCATCTTCTAAACTATCTGGGTGTTTATTCATTTGTGAGCGTTCAATGATGGGTGATTTTATTTTAATTTCTAATCACAATCAACTTTCCATCCATCTCCATGAACTTAAAACAGTTTTCCATATTTACAAGCACTAAACAATTGCAATGAATTAAATGGAGGTACCAAGCTCAATGTTATTAAAAAATGCAAAACATGAAAGGTTTTCCTCAATCTTTTTTAATGTACTAAATTTATGATTTTTTCTTAAAGTGCACATAATTACACATTTGTTATTGAAAAAATGTGGTGCATGATTCATGATTGATGTTTTGAATGGAAGGCCTCAAGTTCAAGCTTTCATAATAGTTATTCCATCATGGATTTGTAATGAACATTTCCCCAAGACTTTTCATTAACAATCACAAAATTATAAAGTCTCCCCTATGGAATGTAAAAACATTTTTTTGAGTTTTTGTTTATACTTTGAAGGAAGTATGGTTTGTTTCATTTTAGTCCTCTATAAGCTTGGGCCTAAAGGTGGGTGTTGAACACACTACCATGTTGTTAAATTGTTATGACACTATATATTTGATCCTTAGATATGGTCTCATAATTTATGGTCTCAACAACATAAGAACCTTCTTTAGTGATATTTTTTGTCATGTTAAAATTTCTCCTTTTATTGTTCAAAAACAAGAAAAAAATTAAAAATCAATTCACACTTTGTATAGATTATGAAACATGTGACAAAAACATGAATTATAACTACGAATAATTATATTACATATAACATAATAACATTATGTAACAACATTTGAACTCAATGAAATTACAATCCAACATGTGTACAAGCTCCTATATGAAATATGTTATTACATGATTGTCTTACATAAGAGTTAAAATAAAAAGTGTTAATGAACTATAACTTATGAAAAAATTAATACCATACTTATGACTAATGTTTAGCACAAAGTAATGTGCAAAAGGTTTAGCAAAAAAAAAAATCTATGTTTTTTTTTTGCTAAAATCATTGAGAATCAAATTCTCAACTTGTGAAAGGGTTTCATTGTCCCAACCATTTAGTTACCATTACAAATACACAACACAAGGTGTAATTTGCATATCTTATTCCTCAAATGTTCAAATTTTAGAAAATCAAATTTGTAACTATTGAATTTTTTTCTAAAATTAAAAAATATTTGGCAAAGAAATGTTGATTGTTAATCGTAGGTACAATACTAAAACATTGAAAGATAAGTTGTAACTTATGTGTTGCCCACTTCTTGTTTTGCAAGCATTATTGGTTACATTCATATTTTTCATCCTTGTTTCACATCCATTTTAATCATCCATGCATCACATCCTTGGGTAATATCCATGTTTATTATTAATGTGTGACATATGTGTGTAACATGTAACAAAGCTAAAAACATGTCTATTATGTAATTTCAAAAAAAGAAATTATTATCATAATACATTATTAGCTTTGGCAATAATTGAATTATTTGTTTTGTTTTGTTTTTAGAAAACTATTGACCCAATATGCTGAAAACAAATCAATTCAAAAAAAAAATTGCGCAAGCCCAATGCAATGAAGACTCATCACATTGTTGATTACTAAACTCAAACCTAGTCCATAAGGTTGAAGTCTTCAATTGTGTCACAATCTTAACAAACTAATCACTTGCATATATGTGATATAAATTGCTCTTTCATCATTAATATTAATTGCATGTTGAAAACTCCAAAATTTTAAAACCCATTTGTCAAAGCTAAAAATTCAAAATAAAATAAAATTTAGTAAGTCCTTGTTGAACTTGAATAGGTACTACATCATTCATAACAGATATCCAAATTTATACATGTTAAAACAATATTGAATTATGTTCAAATGTGATCGTCTTATGCAAGTTAAACATTTGTGTGTTCTTTGAAGTGCATTGCATGAAAATAACTCCCTTCAACATGTCATCAAAAGTGTACTAACTAAACCATGGTTACAATATATTGACAAGTGATTGATCTATGTTAAAAAGTGATATAAATACATTTTGGATCGCAATTTTCATGAAACATGAAATATAGTCTAGTCTTTGCAACTAATTTTTTAATCTATGAAAAAGCTTTTGATTTCATGTTTATTAAAAACCCCACCAATAAACAAATCACAATGCGATGATGACATAGCAAATGAATGTGTTCATGTTAAAAAGTAAAACATGCCAAATACAAAATCAAATGAATAAACAAAATAAGACTGTCATGCTCGTACATGGCCTCATACATGATGATCAATTACGAGCATGCTCATGTGTGCTTTTAGGGTTAATGCACGGTCTTAGGTGATTGTACACTATTAGGTACTTAGGGTTTCAGTTTGTTGGCGATAGTATAAAAGGTCCAAACCTTTCTTTCTCCTTTTAGTTTTTCTAGAATTCCTTTGTTAAGAATTTCCTCCATAATAAGCTAGGATTTCTAGATGCTCATAGCGGCCATTGCACGGCCACCGTCTATATACATTTCATTTCCTTCTTTCTTTGCAATTCAATACATGAGAATTTCATCTCAGCCTCCCCTGTGCATTGTATATATATGTGTGCATGCATCTCTATTTAGTTAATTAACTTATACCTTTGACTGGCTTTAGTCTTTTTGTTTAGTAGCATTTATTACATATTTACATCCTTATGACACCGTACGTCACAACACTACATGTCACGACAATACTTGATAAGAAAATGATTTGTTTTCGATCGACCAATCGCATTAATCAACCACACATTATGTGCTATCGATTAATCAACCACAAAAACTATTCTAAATGTGGATTTTCAATAAACATGCCACACGAATGTTGAATAATTAAATTAATTTTAGTTTTCCTAGTTCGATGATTAGGTTTTTAATTCTAAAAATTTCAACAATAAAAAAAAAAAAAATCTATTATAAAATACCTTTGTTTCAAACAATCTGAACTATTTTAATGGTCAAGTGGACCTTTATTTAGTATTCTCCAAAAATCAAACTTGACCATTTTTAAAATCAAACTTTTACATCTTAAGCAATTTTTTCAAATTTTTGACAAATTAAAAAATAATTTAATTTTTTGCCACAGGTTTATTACACGTGGTTTAATTAGATGCCGACGTGGTTGCTGACGGGGAATTGTCATCCACGTAAGATTTACTGACGTGGCGTTCTTTCAGTACTATATTGCAATTCAGGGTTTAGGGTTCCCAATTAGGGTTTAGGGTTTAGAGTCCCCTTGAGATGCTGCTCGAGAGGGATTCGCATTTAGGGTCTACTTCAGACGCTCTTTTCGCGTACTGGATTCCGAGAATCGGGAGCGCAATCGCTGAAGGTTTTCGATTTTGCTCCAGAAGTAGCTGTGATCTTGTTTGCCGAAAAATCTTTACGTGATTACATTGATATCCTCTGAAGTAAATCGAAAGATTGGACTTCAAATCTATGCGAAAATGCAATACCTCATCATCGTGGCTTCTGTGTGATGAAAAGTACATGATTTGATTGGAAGTTTTTTCTGCAGTTCCTGGAGGTCAGAGAGAGAAACTGTGGCTGGCAGTTCTTTTCGAATCCTTTGCTATGGTGGGATCAAAGATCAGAGAAGGTAACTGAACATCCATCCTGTCAGAATTCACATGTCAATCGAGCCCATAGCTCTTGTTGGTGTCAATCTTGTTGCTCTCTCTTGGTTGTTATCCTGCCATGGTCTAAACCACTGGGCTGGAGAGAAAGGTAAGTAAATTCAATATGTTGTGACGAAATTCTCTTGCCAATGGAGAACGTCAGTGCAGCTTTATCTGTTCTTATGATACCATTTATGCCTCAGACGTGGAGAAGACATTTCTGATCAGCTTGATCTTCTGGATCTCTGGTTGTCGACAAATGAAAGGTACCGGCATTTCAAACATAAGAAGACACAGGAAGCACTCTGGCTTGAGGACTAACTGAACTCACCATGAATGGCAGCAAAGATGGCCGCAATGGCACCAGGCACAGTGCAATTGAACATTTTTGCATAGAATAAAAAAGCTTACAAGATATATGAAGCATGGGCAACCTGACAAGGCAATGCAGCTTTTCCAATAAATGCAATGAGAAGGAATGAGTCCTAACAAATTCACTATTGCTTGGGTGATTAATGTGTGTGCTTGTTTAGGAGTACTTGAAGATGGCAGGCTTGTTCATGAACAGCTCACTCAAAGTGGTTGTGAGTCCGATGTCTTTGTGGATAGTAGCTTAGTTGATGTGTATGCAAAATGTCAGAGCATGGAGGATGCTTGGAGAGTGTTCAACAAGATTCCAGCTTGAAATGTAGTCACTTGGACCACCATGATATTGGGACATGTGAACTGCAGGCAAAGGAAGAAGGCACTGGAACTGTTTCACCAAATGCAACAGGAAGGTGTGCAGACAGACACTGTTACCTTTTTGGGGCTGCTGAATGCATGTGCCAGCATAGTTGCTCTTGAAGAGGGCAGGTGTGGTCATGAGCAGATCATTCAAAGTGCTTGCAAGCCTGATGTCTTTGTGGGGAGTAGCTTGGTGGACATGTATGTAAAATGTGGGAGCATGGAGGATGCTTGGAGAGTGTTCAAGAAGATGCCATCTTGAGATGTGGTCCCTTGGAATGCCATGATATTGGGAAAGTGTGAAATGTGGACAAGGGCAGAAGGCACTTATTTTGACAGATGCAAAAGACAGGTGTGTGACTAGACTCTCTTTTGTGGGGGTGTTGAATGCATGTGCCAGCATTGTTGCATGTGAAGAGGGCAGATGTGTTCATAAGCAGAGCATTGAAAGTGGATGGGATTCAGATGTATTTGTGGGGGAGTAGCTTGGTGGACATGCACACAAATTGTGGGAGCATGGAGGATGCTTGGACAGTGTTCAACAAGATGCCATCTCAAAATGTGATCACTTGGAATGCCTTACTTGGAGGATTTGCCATGCATGGGCATGGTAAAGAAAATCACATTTGAACGGATGTGTGAGGAAGATGTACAGCTGGGTGATGTCACTTTTATTTTTCTTTTGTCAGCTTGTAGCCATGCAGGTTTGGTGGATGGAGGCATGTGTTGTTATGCTTCAATGAGCTCAGTATATATGATTCTGCAACATTGGAACATTACATCTGCATGGTAGACCTTCTTGGCTGTGCTGGCCATCTATAGGACGCAGAGAATATGATCAAGGTGATTGCCTGTAAACCACCTGTGGCTATTGATGGATTTTCTGGCTGCTTGCAAAATTCATTATAATATGGAGATGGGAGAATGCGTTGCTAAATCAATTCTCGAATTGGAGCCTGCAAATGTTGCTGCTTATGTGCTACTACCAAACATTAATGCTGCTTCTGGCAACAGGCATCTCCAAACAGCAGAGAAAGGAAAGAGGTGTTGAGAAACAGTTGGGCAGCACCTGGATTGAACTGAATAATCAGATGCATATATTTGTAGTAGACAGCCAAGGCCACTGTTAGATGATTGAATTCAGAGATTTTCAGTTCTCATGCAGAGATTGTCAGTGTTCAAAGACATTCCTGGGTACTAAATATGTTCTGCATCATGTGGAAGAAGAAGAAAAAGTATTTCATTTGTGTCAACATAGCAAGAAACTGGCTTTTGCACAGAGCTCCTGGTGTTTGTTCTTGCATAGACTATTGGTGATGCCAGTAGTCTGTCTTGTCAATTGTTACATAAAATTCATTTTCTGTCTAGCATGTCTAGTTATTACACTGTTTTAGTTGGATACCATTATCAGATGTGGTACCACTGAAAGAACAGCCATGGAGCCTCCCTTTAGTTTTGATTTCCCGCCTCTACCATTTGTACCAATTAGGTCTGGTGCCTCTTTCCTCATATGTATGGAGTCGTTCTGGAAACCGAGTCCCACATTTCCTGTGTTTTTCTGCTACATTACAAATTGTTCCTCTCCTGCTTGCAATAAATCACTGATTAGGAGTTGTCAATTTATTGTTGCACTTGACTATCAGACCATTCCAGAAAAAACTTGTGTGGATTCCCAAATGACCTTTGTGAAGTTTCTGCCATTGTTCTCCACCCACCACTATGAGCAGTGGGAATGTTGTGGTACACATTCGGTACGATACCTATTGCTGCCAAAGGTTCCTGAACCGGTGTATGGCTGTCGCTGTTTATCAAACCCCTCAATTTTTCATTCGGGTTTTGTCTTTTTTATAGGGTTTGGGTTCCTCTTCTTCATACTTGCTGATTTGTTGTTGTTATGTCTGAAGTCTCTCTCTATCAGTCAGCCATCCCTCAATTCTATTCAGGTTGAATCATGAGGAGAAATTGTCAGTAATCATGAAGACATATGTGTTTTTAGCTAAGACATATGTCTACAGTTGGAGACTGTCATCAACAACACACTAATATGCCTGGATTTCTCTCTCTCTCTCTCTCTCAGTTGCATGCAAAATTGGAAGTGCCATCATGGAGCAGTATGGAATACAGCAAATATTACTTCCTTTGTATTTTAAAGAAGCATATTAGGTTAATATTTTATGTTTCACTACTTGCGGATGGAACTACAAAGGGCTATTAAAACCAATGTGTTTTTAAAATGATGAATTTTGGCACCAAGTATAAGTTCCCCTGCTAGGGTTTAGGGTTTAGGGTTTTTGTGGAAAAAAGGAGCAAAAATTTGCGATATTTTGAGGGTAAAAACTTCAGGATTCGCTATATTCAGTTTTGTATAGATAGCCAGAAAAAAAGCAGGAACTTTAATCCTTTTGTAATTCCCTTCCTTACCTTTAGCCAAAATTGGCTTATCACAAACATGTGAAGATATCACAAGTGCAAAGACTTAATAAAAACGACTTGAAGAAGGAATTTCTTGGCTACTTGTACAAAGAAACTGCATTCAATCTTGAAACCAAGCTGATAGTATGAAGCGTCCTATTTATTGTTATTTGTGGGCCTCGTTAGAGGCAGCCAAAAAATTGGGATATGCCGCTATTTGTACCCTGCGCACGGTATTCTTTAGTAAAAGGCGAAAGAATAGTTCGCTTTGCGCTGA
>Ga0116229_10003063_pt1 | contig 27366 bp, 23 predicted proteins | sample S1TSphgellanicum_3_FD_87313 | JGI IMG/M metagenome (GOLD analysis project Ga0116229, IMG submission 87313) | Host-associated microbial communities from peat moss isolated from Minnesota, USA - S1T2_Fc - Sphagnum magellanicum MG | ecosystem: Host-associated > Plants > Peat moss > Unclassified...
AATGAATTGGAACAATTTATTAAAATCTCTTATTAGATCAATACTGAAGATTTTCGTTGAAAAGATTGCAATAAAATTCCAGCATAGTTCGCAGCAGAGCATTGTCGTTGCACTGTTGCGCACACTGTCATTGGTTTGCTTGTGGGAAGATTTTGAAGATGGTTTGTCTTTCAGTGCTGCTTTGGGTTTTGTAAGTGTCATGGCGTAATTGACACTGCGAGTCTAGAGTGGTAAGCTAGCTGCTGATTTTGTGAAGTGGGTAATTTGGTCGACAAGCTACTGCAACCTTTTTTTCTCTTTGGAATAATTTTCACCAGCAGCAAGAAAGGGTTTTGGGATTTCTGCTGAGGATATGAGGAGTTAGGGTTTTTCGGAGGATGGGAAAGACATTTGCGTAGGAGTCAGAAAAAGAATTTCGTCGGCGTGGATTCACAGAGGCTGACTTAGCTAGATCCGAAGAATTTTCTCTTCATGTTTTTTTATCTCTTGGATTGAGCTTGCCTCGAAGGGGAGTTTTTGAGGGTTTAGGGTTTGAAGCTTTCAATGGGTTACCACCTTGTGTATCCTCCTATCGACTCCGGGAGTGGCATACGGTGCTCTGCGTCCACTCCTTCTTTTCCTGCCGGTTTCTGGTGCAATAAACACTTGGATGTGCAAGCAGGTTCAGGTTTTTGTGTCAGATTTCCAGAAGGACAGGAAACTGCTGCCAGCACCAGCAGCAGTTGTAGAAGAGTGAATCATTCTGTTAGGTGTGATGCAACTCCTCCTCCTCCTCCTCCTCCTCCATCTCTAAGTAGCAGCACCGGTGTTCTGCAGCAGCTGCAAGGAAGACAGCAGCAGCCTTGTTTTTCATCGTCGAGCAATTCATATCCAGTCTCTTTTTTAAGTAAACCAATACAGGGTTTCTCATCACCTCATGGGCTGATAGGTCGGAATTCTTCTTCTTCTTTTTCCATGTTGCAAGAATCAGCCTTGGTTTCCACCGAGACTGAGGTGGGTGCAGATGATGTGACAGCGCCACTTGCTTTGACAGGGAGTTATCCTGAAGGTGAATTGGGCAAAATCTTTGTAGGAAACTTGCCATACCACATTAAGAACGAGGCTGTCAGGTCTTTTTTCACACAGTTTGGCCCTGTGCGGGACGTCATCTGTATCCGGAGCTACACAGATCCTGAGAAGAACAGGGGCTTTTGCTTTGTTTTCTTCGGAGGTCTGGACCCTAATGCTGCAGCCATGAGAGCAGCAGAGTTTGATGGGGTTGAATTCCATGGAAATCCTCTTCGGGTGAAACTTGATGATGGCCGAAGAGAGCGGGAGAGGCGAGAGGAGCGGGAGCGATGGGTGAAGTCAGGTGGGGTAAGCAAATTCTAACCCTAATTCTTGAGCTCATGGAGGATGTGCAATGCAGCATTTGAGATGCCTCTCCTGACCTTCTGACATCAAATGCATTCTCCCATCTTTCCTTTGCAGTGTAGCATTGTATGCAGACTCTTTTGTTGTGGACACCAAACCACTCTTGCTGCACTTTCAGAGATGCTGATACTTCAAATGGATGCAGCACCACTCATGATCTGCCTGTGTTGATTTTTGCATCTGTGCAGGATAGAGAGTTCAGGTCAGAGTGGCATCAGGAAAGAGAGGAAGCATCAAGTCATTTCCGTAGAGTAATTGAGTTTGGGCCCCATGATACACGCAAGGTGGTTGCTGCATTTGGCAAAATTGAAAAGGTTACACCACACCCTCTATCTGGGATATATTTCTTCTTCTCTTCTCTTCCTGGTATCCTAGTCATTCCCTGGTATTCTCTTGAACATGCTTGCAAAAGTTTTGCACAGTGGGTCTTGCTGTGTAGGTTGATCATTGCATTCCACTTGTATTACAGATTTGAACTTGGAGTTCCCACCTGATTCAGAACACATGTCTTGTGATACAGCCCAAGCGAGGAGATTATGCTTTGCTGGTGAATTACTATGGGAAGAAGGGTGATAAGCACAGTGCCCGGTCCGTGTTTGAGAGAATGAGGGCAACAGGGATTGATCCCAATGTCCATGTTTATACCAAGTGAGAACAGTTTCAACTTCCTGTACTAGCAACACTGTGATACTCACTGACATGATATTGCTGATCCTACGTTACCCTTGGCTAGTCTGAGAATCTGAGGAGATTCAACTTGGATTGCATAAATGTCAGGTGCTGCAAAGCAATAAAGCAGTTTCAGAGTAAGCACTAAATTGTCTATAGTAACTGTGCTCGTGAACAGTTTGGTGCATGCATATGCCATGGCCCAGGACATGCGAGGAGCCACAGCCTGTGTGGAAGAGATGGAAGCTGAGGGAGTTGCACCCAATCCAGCCACACACAGTGTCCTCATTTCGGGTTTTGCAAAACTTGGCAATGCTGAGTATGGACCCTTTCCCAATCCCTCAATGACAGTCTTATCCATATCACAGCCTTTATGGAACAGTCTGCATTTAACAAGGTGTATAATGGTAGTGATGTTTTTGTTGATGTGACCAATAATAATCGATCTTGCTGCGAAAAATCAGGTCATTACCTGGCCATATGTACCTTCATGTCTTTGGAAAAACACAGCAGTTGAAGCTTTCTGGCTCATGCTTTTCTCTTTGTTTTTTTTCCAATGTTGATAGAGCTGCAGAGCATTGGTTCCAAAGAGCAAAGAACAAGGGATGGGCCCCCAATGCAGTACTCTACCATAACATCATCAATGCCTACTGGTATGGCTTCACCAAATTTGTCTGAAAGCTTTTCTTGTACACATTTCCTCCCCTCCTTTTTGGCTTGCTTCATGTGATGCCAGTCTTCATGCCATTGCAGTCCTATGTCTTCCCTCTGGAACCTTCATGTCCTCAAAATACCTCTTCTCAGGAGCTAAAAGGGATGCTGTTTGCAAGATTGAGGGAGAAAAGTAAGTAAAACTTTCTGAGATGGTGCAGCAAGGCAGGTGACATGGGAAAGGCTGAAGCTTTGGTGGCCGAGATGGAGGCAGAAGGTCTGGAGGCTATCCTTGGTCTTTACAACACCATGATGGATGGCTATGCACAGCGCCATGATGAGTCAAAGTGCCTTCATGTCTTTCACAAGTTGCAGGCAAGTAAACAGTAGGTCCTTCAACTCTGGTACTACTCTGTCAGTTGTTTTAAGGCAGCTACCCTTGCAAAGTACCAAAGTATTAGGCCAATTGTCTGCAAACTGTGAGAGGCTTCTCTAGTACTGACACAAACTTTGGTTGTGGTGTGGGTGGATCAGAGTAGTGGAATGACTCCGACAATTGTTACCTATGGTTGCCTTCTCCATCTTTACACAAGGGTACCTTTGGTCAATACTCTTGGCCATTTCAGTTGACCTGAGTCTGTTTTTAAGATCCATTTTCCTTTTTCTAATACAATTGCCTGGATATGGCAGCTTGGTAAGATGACCAAAGCATTGGAGGTCAGCAAGGAAATGGAGGCACAAGGAATAGCACACAATCAGAAGACCTTTTCCATGATCATGGCTGGTTACGTGCAGTTGGGTGACACTGGGAATGCATTTTCAGTGTTTGAGGACATGGCCAATGCTGGTATCAAACCTGATGTTGTGACCTACAATATACTGGTCAACGCCTTCTGCAGAAATCGACAAATGGACAGAGCGATGCAGCTACTTGTACGAATGCGAGAAGGGGGTAATGTGCCTACATTTCAGACATACACCACAATTATTGATGGGTTCATGAAGGTTGGAAATGTACCGATGGCACTTGAAATTGTACATGATATGAAGATGGGGGGCTGCCGCCCAACTGCTGCAACATATAATGTTGTAATGAACGGGCTTATGCGTGATGGCCAGGTCTGTGTGATGATTTCTTGTCCACTGTCTGCATTTCTGTGTCACTCTGTGCAGCTTTCAGGGCTACTGTCTAATCAACCCCAGCCCATACACATTCTTAGTGACAAATTTGCTCTGGGTGCATCTGGTACAGGAGACTATAGAATCTGACTTGAATCGGTCCTTGTATGGATATGTACTGTTGTGATTTGCAACTGCATCCTACTCTAGAGCCAGGCACTTGTGATAGTTTTATTCTTGATATCAAGTTGTTGTGAACTGATTGCAGATGGAGAGGGCTGCATCAATTATTGATGAAATGGTGCTAGCAGGTGTAGTACCAAATGAACGCAGCTATACCACCCTTATGGAAGGATATGCACGTGTAGGTGAAATTGGGAAATCATTCCAGTATTTCAATCGCATAAAGGATGAGGGTTTGAATGTGGATGTAATATCCTATGGTTCCCTCCTCAAAGCTTGCTGTAAGGCTGGACGCATGCAAAATGCAATTGCAGTCACCAAAGAGATGACAAGTGCAGGCTTCCCAATGAATAACTTTATTTACAACATACTTCTTGATGGGTATTTGTAATACAACTTGGTGCCTATCAAAGTTGTGCTTCACTTTGTGCATTGATATTTTCTGTATAAAACTTTGGATTTGTGGTAAAGCATGTTTGAGCATCTATATTCATATCAGTAATAGTCTGCAAGGGCACTCAAATGTGTGCAAGTTGCACAGTGGGTTTGATTCAAGAACAGCATGCTTTGAATCTCTCTTTTGATACTTTTTATGGGGAATTACAGTGATGTTTATGTACTGCTCTTACTAAAAATGATTTTTTTGTACATGTGAGGGTACAGGTGGGCCCAGCGAGGGGATATGTGGGAAGCATCCGATATCATGCAACAAATGCGACAGCAAGGTTTCGCTCCAGACATCCATTCCTACACATCGTTTGTCAATGCCTGCTGCAAGGCTGGTGACATGCAAGTATGTCCACCCTAAACCCTAAACCCTAAACCCTCACACTGGAGGTGGGCTGCAACCAAATCCTCATGAATCAGTTTCCAGTTTTGCAGGGATGTGCTATTGTCTGCATCCTTTTCCTCTTGATAATAGTGCTCAATGTAGGTTGACAAGAACGCTTGGAACACAAAAACAGGTCTTTCCGGTTGTGGCAATGGATACACCAGATGCCATATGACCTCTAAAGCTAGCACCTGAGTGTACTGGTATAGATGACCAACCAGGAATCATGGTTCCACAATCATATAATGCTCACCTCCAAGAGGAGACTATTTGCAGTGTTGGGGAGAGGTTCTTGATCATACGAGCTCTGCCTAGCATCAAAGAGTTTTCTTTTTCTACCCTGATACAGAACTGGCATGATGCTCTAATACAGAGAGCAATGGAGACAATGGAGCAGATGAAGCAGATGGGGGTGCAACCTAACCTGCGAACATACACAACCCTCATCCATGGATGGGCTTCTGCATCATACCCAGAGAAAGCCTTAGCATGCTATGATGAGATGAAGGCTGCTGGATTGAAACCAGACAAGGCCCTCTTCCATTGCATCATGACTTCTTTACTTTCACGAGCAGCAGTAGCACGCGAAACTGTCTTTGATGGTGTGCTGAGGGTAACCTCAGAAATGGTGGACCTAGGCATTTGTGTGGATCTTGCTACTGTGAGACACTGGCAGAAGTATCTGGTGAAGGCAGAACGGTGGTCAGGTGACCTGACCCATGCAGTTGAGAGAATCTTTCCACCAGGTAATGACTGCAGGGAGCAGAATGAAATGGTGAAGTCTCATGCTGTGTCAATATACTGTAGATTCATGCTGGTTCATGAATGGTAATCTATTGAGCAAACTGGTGTAAGTATTCAGTATCTCTTCAATTCCACTCACTTCACTATACTGAGTCTTGGACAATTGTTTGGCAGATTGGAATCCAGAGCTGGAAGTGAGAAGAAAGGAGGATACAGCAGTTTCTTTGGAGGGTTCACACATAGTGGACACACAACAGGAAGGTCATCTGCAAGAAGAATGGGTTTCAGAAGAGGATGAGGCTTCAATGGTTAACTGATCAAATCAATCATTTGTCAGTAGAACCTCGGATTTTGTAGTAATGTAGGTCAGGGGCTACATGTTCTGAGAATGCACTCTTGTCAAGCAGAATCCATTAGTGAAGTATTGGATCAGCAGAGACATGTTGTCTTTGTATGTACTGTATCCTCCCAATTCAAGCAAAGAAGCTGTGGTCATCCTTGGGCTTGGAAGAATTTCAGCACAGATGAAGCAGAGGTGAAAGGTTGAACTCAATTGGAGATGCACCAATCATTGGTGAGCAAAGTAATCAACTTTGTGCACTTCTTTCTTTCCTTCCCCCTCCTCCATTCCCTTCATTTGGAAGGCTTGTTCAACCTTCTGGGTTTTTTGTGTGGTCTTTTACACAAGGTATTGAGCTTTGTTTTCTCCACAAGTGAAAGACAAAACTTGTTTTAGTTGGTGCAGGCAGCGGAGTCCATTGATGCTTCTATCTTTATGAAGAGATGAGGTTCATGAACTTTGCAAAACATGAGAACTGTGGAGGAGTTGACATATGGAGATTGGATCGAGAATACCCAACCAAAATGGGAGGCACAGCAGGTTTGTTCTAAATTTGGACTTCTCACAGGAATAATGATCAAAGTTGTTAGTGAGGATCAGAGAGTAACTGGTATGTAGCTTGATGTAAGATAATGATAGTGGAGACTTGTTGCAACTTGTTATCAGTAATCATCCAAATAAGCAATGATTTGTCTTCTAGTTGAATCAGATCTTGGCCTTCATCCTCACTTGCAGTACATTCTCATTCTAAGGTCACGTTTTGCCACACAATCTTCTTAATGGTTTTTTCACAATGGATTAGAAATTTGTGCTTCCTTCAATTTGATGAAAGGACTTGCCTGATGAAGTATTAGTGTGGGAATGAAGTAGTTAAGTTTCTTGAATGAAGGCATGGGTTATGAACATGCTGATGACTTTTAAGTCATTTTCTGAGTTCCATCAGGCTGGAATAACCAGAAATTGGCTACATTGAGATAGTTGCTACTGAACTAATGTAAAATTCTTTGCTTTGTGTGGATATTAATGACTCAATACAATGGAGGCACCCAAGCTCTCAAGGTTCTAACAAGGTTAATGCAAAGCCAATGGAGTAAACCATGCATCTGCAAGACAGCCCTGCACAGCAAGTTAGGGACCCATCAAGATTTCATCACAATGGAATTAATGCTTTTGTTGTGGAAGTACATGAATCTATGGTTAATTTACAAATGTCCCTCAATTCCAATTCCAATCCTAACTCTTCCTCTTCTGCCAGTCATGAGGCCAAGCATTGTCCTATACCAAATTTGCATGGGCACTTTGTTTGGGTAGCATTGGACCATGAATCAAATCACAAAACAGTCACAAACACATTGTAACATCCGAAGGACTTTCACACAACCTGTTGTTAATAATTCATAGAGAGCTTCTGACACATGCCATATCGTTCCAGAAAGGACTTCAACTCTCCATTTTCCTTCATCTCCAACAGAATGTCACAACCTCCATGGAGCTCTCCCTTATGATAGAGCTGCAGGTATGTGGGTCAATTTGAATACATCTTCAGCACTTGCTGAACATCCTCATCTGTGAGTATTGAAGCTGCCAAACTCCACACCTTCCTCCCTCATTGCTCACTACCTTGATGCCAAATCCACAGCATGGTTCATCAGGTGTTCCTTTCATCAACAACATTGTTTTTGACAATTGAATTAGATTCCTCGGCCAACATTCTATATTTTCAGTTGCTAGCAACCCCTTTATCAAAATGGACCTTAATGGAACAAAGCCCAAATCAATGTCAATTTCTTATTTGGCAATTACTCCATGGTGAAGTATTGTTAACTTGTTTTGAGTTTTTCCCTTTCTTGGTGCACGTACCACCTGTCATAGCACATAGGTATCTGTTGAGGAATTTTGCATCAGTTGGAAAAGGTGATGGCTTGAGTGGAAAAAAGTGATGATGCTTGTACTCAAAAAGTGGCAATGCAAAGGGGGCAAGTGAGTGACAATTTGATCTTACAGACTATTAAGCTATATGTAGTGTAGAAATGGAATTATTGCTTTAATAGTGACCATGATGTTAGATTTCAAATTGTTATGCCTTGAATGAAAGGCTGAAAGGCAAAGTCAGCAGCCCATCCTGGTGGCATTCCAATCGACACAAATGATGTAGCAGACTAAGCTTCTCAGAACTAAATCCACACATCTCAGCTTTTTTAAGCCACTAAAGTGGTGAAATCCCTATAGCACATTATGAGAAACAAGTTACAGATTGTGAGACAGAAGGAAAAGCTCAAAGAAAATGGCTTGGAGATACACAGTTTCCAAACCTCATCATGCAGTTGCAGGATCCAGCTAATTCAAAATCCTTCACAGATCTCATTTGCCTTCTGATAACTAGAAACACCAAGGACACACCAAATCACACTTCCCCCCTGGCTTACAAAGGAGCATACTTCAGCCTGCTCTCTTATAAGACCCACTCATGATCATAGATGCTGACAGTGACAGAAAACACAGACCCCACTCCATGGACAACAATCTTTCTACTGGCCTGAAAAGACAGCTTCACTGGTAGCAAACAGCTCTAGTCTGAAATATCCCGCTCAGGAGAGGGACTGTGGCTGCGATCATTGTCATGAAGATGAGAAACCTCATGCTCCACCCTTGGGCTATCTGGACCCGCATCCACACCAGGGCTACGAACATTACCTCCAGACTTGCCATTGCCAGCTTGACGACCAGGGCTCAGGCTGCGTTTTCTAGGGCTAAGACTGCGGCTCACTCGAGCATTGCGACGCCGTGGAGGGGTGGGGCTGCGACTTCGGCCATCTCCCCTAGGGCTGAGTGAATTGATCTCCCGAGCAGTTTTATGGGGTGGACTACTGCTCAGAGCTGGGCTGTGGCTTCGAGCACCAGTGATTGGCTTGCGACGGTTATTCTTAGCAGGACTGCGGCTCCCTCTCTTTGGTGACAGACTGCAATAACAGCACACAGTCATCCCAAACTTTTAGTAGTAATCTTTGATCACAGATTTTACAAATATAAGAAAAATCCAGATTCACCAGCAAAAATCTAGATCCTTGATTTTCCAAGAATACTGGATCACATTCAGTTTGGGTCCACGAATATGATGCCATACAATAACAGATCATAGTATGTAAAAACTTAACAGCAGAATGACTCTCTTTAGATGGTTGACATGTAATTAAGGTTACTTGGAACAAGAACTCTTTGGTTACACTCCAATTCTATACATCAGACAAATTCACCTTAGACTCCTGCTGTTGAAGCTTCTGCTTCGGCTCCTGCCATGCCTAGAACCACGTGGTGGTGAGCCTCGTGGTGTGTAAGATCGAGAGCGTGAACGAGATCCACCCTTGTCTCGGTCATGCCTGCCCCTGTACATACATGTGTACCAAAGGTATGTTACAATTGAACTGAGGTCTGAACCAGTTTTGTTTAGGTGAAAAAAAAACAGCTTCAAGGGAAGGCTAAATGTGCCATGACTAAAAGAGATCTGGTTGTTCATCAAGATGCAAGTGGCTTATTTTACAGCTAGCCCTCTCCCTGCATGTTTGCCATGCATGTGAAACAGAAGAGATCTTCAGAGCTTGCAGCATTGAATAAATAAATGGGTAAACCTGCTTCTGGAAGACAATATGCCAAGCAGGAAGTAATGTGTGCAATCTCTATCATGAATATGGCAGATTTGCAGATAGAAGCAAGTCAAACCTGCTTGTAGGCTGGGGACTATTGTGGCAATTGCGCTCAATGTGACCCCGTTGACCACATCGATAGCACTTGTCTCTCCAGTCCCCAGCCTTGCAGTCACGAGCCCAATGGCCATCATTTCCACAGTTGTAGCATCGCCCAGTTCCAAGAGGAGCCCCTCTGTCACCACGATCTCCACGGCTTGAGCCCCGCCCACCCTGTAATCATAGGTGAAATGTAAGTCCACTCTGCACAGATTAAGACAAGCTCCATGGAACCCTGAACAACAATGAGCGCAAATACTTATCACACCAGCATTTGAACAAAGTGAAAAACATACACTTATCAGGTGATGAATCTGATATTGACTACAAATTGTGGTGTGTGAGAATATCACAGTTTACTTGTGAGACTCACAAAAGATGTTGCATCCCTTGTGAGAAGGTGCAGCTAGCATATTAGGGAAAATACAGCCTGTTCTAATATGACCATCCAGCTGACAAACCATCTAAAACTATCCAGACTCGCAATGACCTTCAGGTGACTTCAGATCAAACGATGCTAGAAGTTTGCTGGCAAGCTAGCTTACAGTACCATGCCTGGATAATGACACAGACTGCCACAAACCACCTTCCACATCAGGAGCAGGAAATCAACAGAAGTATAAGAAAAGATTCACTCAAATTCTCAAGTACATGGTAACAGACTGATAAAATGTAAGAGTTGTGAACACACACAAATTCTTCAACAGCAAACCAAGATGAAAGATCATTTCAGGAAGGCAGTGACTAGTTTAACAGTTTCATGACCACTGTAACTGTCCAACCAAAAACTGCCACAAAAATTAGACTAGTTTGCCTCAAAACCAAAGTCATTTGGCCATTGAAATTAGAATCTTGTGTGCAAAACAGCTGAAAGTCTTCACCTCTCTCTGTCACAACTTAACAAAATGAAGATCAGATAACCAATAAGTAGCAAAAAAAGATATTTATTTTTTCTTACAGACTACAGACCTCCAAAGGGAAAAACACCACTAGACATCATCAGAACAAAATCTTACCATCTCGTGTGCAGCTACAGGATCCCGTGCACCTCCAGGTCCTCTTGGTCCCTGAAATAACACCTCCATTTCTGTCATGCAAAGAACCAACTCACATGCCCTACATTCTCTTCCCAAGGACAAAATTAATTAGAATGTGGTTTACCACAATGTCAAAATTCATAATGTAGCACAGAGTGAGAACTATTGAAACTTTCAAGACAACCACAGAGAAATGTCAAATTCTCACAGAGACAGCAACTCACCCGACGGGCAAACTCAACGACCAGACGAGTTCCTTCAAAGTCCTTTCCGTTCAGATAATGGCAGGCATCGTCTGCATCTCGTGGATCACCAAACTCCTACATGCCCTCCATCATAATAACACTCAGACAGCAGTATCTTCCAGCCAATAACTGCCTCTTCTTCCTTCTCATTGGTCAAGACCACAATAAGACCAAAAGAGGAGCAGATCTCAAGTCACACAAATAGATGAAATCAACATTCAAGATGGCATTATGCCTACTTCTAAATCGTTAGTATATGAGTGCCGTGACCGTCAACTACTTCAGCCTACACATGGAAGTCAACACCAGTTTTACTTATGTATCTATGAGATTGCAGACAAAACTCACAACAAGTCCTCACAGGTAACCGTTGAATCAGTTCCAACAAAACCATAAGGAACACAACAGGAACAAGTGTAGTAATAACATTACGAGCAGAAAATTATGTACAAACAGAACCTTTGACAGGAGGCAGTAAAGCACTAGGGATGAAGAGACACTTGAATCATTCTTGGTTGGCAAAGTTCAGATCATTCTTCTCCTTCTACAATAGAACTTCATGGACACAGATACATACTCCATGGTAAGGCATAGCACAGTTATAAGCTCTTGCTATGGCCCAGATTATTGTGCACAACAGTGGGAAATGGAAGATGGGCAGGACCAGGTACTCACAACAAATGCGAAGTCGTGCTTCATATCCACATCTCGAACACTGCAGAAATGCGAGCGCCACCAACACACACAGAGACAGACAGAGGCAGCGCACCCACGGATCACCGCGTGTCAGAGGCCACCCACACCCTTAATCGAGCATTCGCCATGTCAAGTCATGCCACCCTATGCATGTATGATTTGTATGTACTGAAAGTATGCACATCACTAGATACAGAATCGCGCCTAGATGCACCAGTAAGTGGCCTCCCCTCCATGGGCAAGGACCACCAATTTGCCAGCACAGTCATCCCTCTCACCAAAGACCTCACCAGCCAGATGGAAAGAACCCACCAACCTTCATCCACATACCATGTGAGTGAGACACTGCTTGTGTACTGTCCAAAGGTGAAAAGGGGCTGACATAAGGCACCAGTCAACAACACGTGGAGCATCCAGCAAGATGGAGGAAAAAACAAAGGGAAAATTCACAGGGAGCCTTGTCAAGTCCCAAGGACTCTTAACAAAGTATCAGAGCCATACAGGGAAGGTGAGAAAGAGGAGGAGACCATGGGCTGAGCACCTGTTCCCATTCTGCTGTCATACAACATCAAAAGAGAAAGGCAGAGAGGTAAATGGACCAACGCTGGAAATGCAACCCTTGAGTTAAATGCAACTACCTGACTTTGTCAGGCATGGCTTCAAGGCTTTTGGACATGACCACTAAATAGTAGCAGCATATCACAGTGTGAAAAAATCAACGAAAAAAACCCATTTCCGAACACTGGAAATCCCTGCCAAAGGAAAGACAGGAGCTACACATACCCCAGATGGAACCCTATTGACTCGGTTCCAGTATGCTCATCATATATAGCAGCAAGATAGCTGCACTGCACGTCATTAGGCAGATATTTCGACAATATCCTTCTCATCAACATCATCCTCATCCAAAGACGACCGTTTCAATGGTTGTTAGTGCATATCGGTTAGTGCAGATCAGTGATACAGGCATGAGAAGATGATGTCTCCTCAGGCCAACACATAAAACACAACTTCTCCTTACCTTATTGCCCTAACACACTCTAAGATTCTGAAACCGCCATAACTTCCTAACCCTCAACAGACGGCATGAGCGTCCATACGCCACAAAAACGCAGAGAATGACAGACGGACGTAACTTCCTAACCCTCAACAGACGACATGAGCGTCCATATGCCACAAAAACGGAGAAAAATGCAGAGAATGAAGACGGCCTTACCGGCCATACTTCGTGAAGAGATCCTCCAGATCGCGGCTGCGTATACGGCTGGTCAACCTACCAACGTAGAGCCGAGTCGGGCCTCCCCGGTCACGCTCCCGCTCTTCGTAGCGGCCTCCACCACCCCCGTAACGAACCTCTCTGTCTCCCCGCATCCTTCCTGTCCCGTATGCACACAAACACACAAACACACACAAACCTCTCTGTGTTCTCTCTGTGTCTCTCTGTGTATCTTTCAGTGTATCTGTTTGTGTGCTTCAGAGGATTTGTGTGTCTATCTATGTCGATCTTTGGCTACAAATAGAAACCCTTTCTATTTCCCACCCGAGCGAGTAAGCGTAAAGAGCAAGTTTCTCCCAGAAGATGAACTGAAGCTCAACTTTGTGAAGAAATAAGGAGAGCTCCTCCTTCTCCTCCGCTTCGACAAGGAAAGGGGGAAATGTGTGGGCGGAAAAGGAGGCAGGGAGTGGTATGGCCGGCGTCGCGGGGCGCTCTCCCGCGTGCATGTGCGCGGCAATCCTTTTGCGGCCGACTCTCGGCACGTCACCAGGTGATTAGGTACAGGAGTGTCTTTTAAGGTACTTAACTCCAATCATTCATCCACTGTACCCAAACCATTCATCCATTTTGAATGGATCCATTACTTTTGTATAAAGGACCGACCCGGGTATAGGTCACTGTGCCCGTTTCACTGCCCATTAGGAATTTTTTTCTTGCCCAAATTCCTCAATGAAATGGCCCTTGGCATGGAACCGGCACGTCACCAAGTGATTAGGTACAACCGCAATGAGCTGAGCTTTGTGAAAGGAGTGTCTTTTAAGGTACCTAATCCCAACTATTCATCCACTGCACCCAAACCACTCATCCATTTTGAATAGTTCAACTACTTTTGTATTTAGGATGGAGCCAGGTACAGACCATTCTGCCCATGCACTGCCCAATCGAAAATTTTGGCTCGCCCAAATTCCTCAACGCAATGCAGAAATAGCCCTATTTCATTGAGGAATTTTGGACAAGCCAACTGGGCAGCAAAGCAGGCACAATGGCATGTACCCAGCACAGTCCAAAATACAAAAGTAGGAAGTCCATCCAAACTGGATGAATGGGAATGGTGGAATTTGCAAACTGGGTATGTGAATTTGATCAATGGTTAGGTCAGGTAGACCCCAGAAGAGGGGTCCTTTTGTGCCTTGTAAGAGGGGACTGAAAAGATGCAGAAAAGACCATATGGAAATCCATCATGTACTTGTATTGGGCAACACAAAGTGGCCTTTATATTAGCATCCAACCGTTGGATTGAATTCAGGCTTCAAGGAAAAAGCTTGGCATTGTTGTTTTGTATCAAGATCAAGTCTCCAATTCAGAATCCAACGGTGCATGTTCCATCTAGAGCCAGGTTTGTTAATTGGGTAATTCCTAATTTTTGGTCTGAACTAACCAATTGGTCTTTTAGACCATGGGTTTATATTTTGGGGGTCTTATTCTTGTACTTTGGTGGTGTTTTTTCCAAACTGGAATCCATGGTAGTCTGCCAGTTCCATTTGGGAATCATCAAGTTAATTAAAATACTATGGATCAATGCTAGTACTGCAAATCAATAAGGGAGATGCCGATTATTTTCTGGAACAGATCCTAGTAGACCCCATCACCACCATATATGGAACAAAACTTGCTGGAATGGGCTTTCCACATTCCACGTGGAACAGGACCTACCCATGTGGTGGAACAGGCCCTACCCATGTGTTGGAACTGGATATGGGAATACAAAATTAAGTGTGCAACAACTCAAGAACTAGGAACGAAGGTCCTTTGCCTCAAGGAAAATGGCACCCCCATTTCAAATAAGTTTCCGATTCACATAGCTAAGGGCAAGATTCAGGACACTCTTTGTTGTGTTTAACCATCTGGAATTACAATGCTCTTTAAGTTGGCTCCCATCTTAGCTCACACTTTCTCAAGAGATCAATTTCCATGAGCGAATTTTATAACTTGGCAATTGTCTTGAAGATCATTCCAATTGAGGTCTAATTCAACACCATATCCTTGAAGTGGATTCAAACATAAAACTCATTGGAAAAGCTATAGAATTTGAGATATAAGGTTATACAAATTATTCAAACTATAACATTCCATGCAAAAGACCATTATACCCAATGTTCGACTTCTTGCACGAGTCTTTCTTTTTGTCTTTCTTAATGTTTCTTAATGTCTTTCTTAATTTCTAGTCAATTGATGAGTTGTGAAGCATTGTTTTAGATGTGTGCTCAATAAAAGTTGACCCATCTTCATTTGAATCTACAACATCCTTCTTTTTCAACTCTTCACGGAGAAGTTTTGTTGGCACAAACTCAATGTTTAAATCATGATATGTTCATGATTCTTGTGTTATAATCAAATTATTATAAGATTCATGTAAATTACACAACAACACCATCACAAAATCATTTTTCTCAACCTTTGCTTATATTGCTTCAAGTTGTTACGCCATTGACTTCACTTTGTTAATGTGTTCTAGCATACTATGAGGAACATTCATTTCGTAAACAAATAACTAATGTTGCAAAAGCAAGTTGTTTGCTAGACTTTAGTCTCATACATTTTCAACAAATAATCCCATGTTTCTTTAATCGTTTTATCACCAATGACCTTTTGAAGCAAAGAATCATGCAACCCCATGATAATAAAGGTCCTAGCCTTTTTTATTTGTCTTTTCCTAATCTGCAAAATCTCTCTCTAGTCTAACCTTTGCCCCCGACACAACATTCCAAAATTCCTTGTCTTCTAATAACATTTACATTTTGAACTTCTAGAGATGGAAGTCATCACTTGCAAATTTCATTACAATTGATGCCTATTGTGCTTAGGTGGGCCCATAACTTGTTGTGTTAGAAGGGGCTTCATCTAGAAGACTTCAACTCTATAGCAATACACATTGTTGAACAACAAACTATTTGATCAACTAACTTACAACTTGTAAATACCCTATTAATAGTCATTGGATTGGTTTGCAATAGGAAAAAAATGTCATTGTAGAAAACAAAGTAGGCATATATACAACCATGTTATTTAATACATGTGCTGAAAGTTCAAGGAGAGGTCAATTGGTCTAATCTACAAACATGTGGAAGTAGGTGAGAAAAATGAATAAAAATAATAGTTGTTAGAAACCAACTGGAAGAATAGTTGAGAAAAATCAACTATATTAGAAATCAATAGTGATAAGACGATTCATTACTATCTCAACAAACATCTAATTGTTCCTTACATTTATTGACATTGAATTGTTCCTTGTAGGTATCAAATTGATCATTGCATAAACTAAAAACATTTCATGTTATGTTTTGTTATTACAAAAAGATAAGAATGGTGTGTAAGTTGAATCATGTCATAAGAAAAGAAATGGGTCCAACCATGCTATTAGGAGTCACACATGCCCCCTTAGACCATTGCTTTATTCTTAAAATATTCTTAAAACTTTTTTAATTCATCTTTCAAAAAAACATTAAAAGTTTTAAGAGTTTTATAAATATTATTATGTTAATGTGTATATTTTTTAAATCCCAAAATATGTCATTAAAAAATATTTTCAAATTGTGTTTTTAGTGTCAAAATTACTTTTAAATTACATTTATGCAATTTTTAAATAATGGTTACAAGAGATTAAAAGTCTTTATTCACATTTTCACCCATTAGATTGATTACAAATTTTTATGATATGTACATAATATATTCGCAATAATATTTTATAAAAAATTATTATATTTATATTTATTTTTTTCTTAGAATCCAAAGTTCAAAAATTAAATAGTGGTTATGATTACTTTTGGTACATGTTAATATAACTGCACCCAAATGTAGGAACATGTTGTAAAATTTGTGTGGTAGATTGAGAAACTCAAAAGCAATGCACGTTGTCATGCAACAAATGAAAAAAACAAAACTTTTCAAAAAATTAACAACATGTTTAAAGTTTGTACAAGGCAAATGGTTAAGGGCTTTTTAAGGATTGGTACTTATGTGCTTATGTCTTAAGTTGGTAACTTATTCTCATGAATAAAAGAGGGAACCTTCACATTTTGAATTTTTGTATTAATGTATCACTATTTTTTGTAACCAAAATATCACTAATGACAACATTATTTATTTATTACCATGTAAGCATGCCATGTTTGCTATTTAATCATGATGTGTGTGCAAGTAGAAATAAAGTTTGCTAATGTTGGTAGCACCATTGATGTTATCTACATGTGTTGAGTGACCTTTAATATAAATAATGTTTTTGTTATACATGATATGAAGACAATTCACACAAGTGTTGTGTTATAATTAAAAAAAACTACTTAATTATCATGTATAGTTAAACAAACAACTTCAAACAGAAAGGAAAAATAGACCTCCATCTAACATGTAATCTCACATGGTCATTATTCTTCCCCAAAATAATGTCTATGCATTACTGTACAAAGGTCCAATTAAAAAATAGAAGAATAATATATAATTCCTTCACAAAAAAATGTTATTTGATGTTTTTGTTAAAAATTTCAACATTTTTACACATAACATAATCAATGTTAAAGTTGTTAAGGTACTATGGTTAGTGTTTGTTTTTTCAATTTTGTGATGTAGTTAAAGTGGGTGTTATTTTTCAAATTCCTCAATTAAGCCCACTAGCAAAGATCCTTAGCATGAATTAGCATTAAATGGCAATTATCATAAATGGGCTATAGGATTTTTCTACAAAGTGCTACTACAAGTCACACGACCTAGGAAATGCCTAGGTTTAGATGTGACTAATTTAATTATTTTATTCAGAAAAATGGGGGGAAAATCCATAAAAATCACACTTGTTTTGGTTTTTTTTTGGTTCCCCATTTTCTGAAAAGAAATTTGCCAACAAAAAACTTTGAATTGAGTTGGTGATAATCCCATAAGCTGATTTAGAAAAAATTGGATATAAACTAAATATGAAAGGACAAAAAATTATATCCTTATATATTTTTAGCTACCTATTTGAACCATGGATAGAAGTCTATCAAATTTAAAGATTTGTCTGAAAAAAATTCGAATTTTTTTCCTCTTAATGTCAAAAAATCATAGAACTTGAGACAAGTTTTTTCAAAGTTTCATAACTGTGCAAAATTTCACACGGAGAAAAAATGCTGACTAAAGTACCCATTAGAGGTATCTGTAATATCACCCCGTCTTTGGGCCGTAGTTTGACCCTCTAATCCCTGTTTCATCTCCAATCTATGGATGACTTATCAGGTGCTGCTGTGTTTTTTTTTCTGGGCGTGGTGTGGGTGGTTTTGGGCAGAATTGGGCAGGAAGCACGAGAAATTTCTCGGCCTGCCCTCGATTTTTGGCAAAACTGGTTGGGAGATAGCGCTACGGCCCCTAGGGTTTCCTGCTGCTGCTATTAGGATTTTGCCAGAGCACAAAGAGCACGCCTTCGCGTTTTGGCAAAACTGGGTAGGAGTTAGTGCTGGGACCCCTAGGGTTTCCTCCTCCTGCCCCTAGGGTTTCCTGCTGCCGCTAGGGTTTTGGCAGAGCAGAAAGGGCAGAGGGAAGAAGAGGAATGGATGTGCGCTTGTGGGTGTGAGGGAGGAAAGCCAAGAGCAAGACGTAGAGACGAGAGTTCGGAGAGATGGCGAAGGCGAAGGGAGGATCGATTCTGGTGCGATTAGTATCAGCAGCAGGGACGGGATTCTTCTATGTCAAGTCCAAGAATCCCCGAAAGTTTCCTACCAAACTGGAGTTCCGCAAATACGACCCAGTGGTCAAGCGCCATGTGCTCTTCACCGAGGCCAGGATGAAGTGATGGCAATGAACACTCGTGATTTCTTTGCGCTCTCTCTCTCTCTCTCTCTCCATTTTCCAGCAATCAAGTCCGATTCCGGTGGTGGCTACTAGGAATCATGAAAGAAAAACAGTTGCAACTGGTTACGGTGGGGATTTAGGGTTGCAACTCGTGGCCGCGGAGGTGCGCGCTACATCATGCGACTTCCATTGAGGGTTCTTGCCTTGATGTTACCAGTGTAACGAGTGGCCTGATCAAGTATAAGACTCTTAGGATCTTTCCATTCTCATCAGTTTCTTGATACACAAGAGAGTGAGAGTGAGAGAGGGAAACACACATTTCCAGCTTGCCTGTGCCCATTTTTCTTGTCTGCAACTGCTACAATCCTTTTATCTTAATTTTTGTCTTGTCGATCTTGTGACTACCATGACCACTCTATGTCGAAGACATTGAGCATTTCCCAGTTTTTTTGCTGCAAGTGGAGCTCATTTTTTTTGCATTTCTGGTTTTCAGGAGGAAAATATTTCTCTAGGGTTGCCACAAATTGTTGATGTCTTTGATTCGAGCACAGGTGTGTTCTTTGCAAATATGTTCCAAACAAGTTACTTGTATATAGCTCAGTTTTCACCATAGAGTTTGCAGTTCATATTTCCCTCTGAAACTTCCCTCTTCTAACCCTCTGTATCAAATGGAAGTGGGTCATCAGAAGCTGAGTTCCTTTCCAGAAATCCAATTTTTGTTTCCTCTACATATGTTCCATGTACTAGATTTGCAGATTTTTTCTGCTCAATTTTTTTCTCACAATCATGCTAAGTTTCTTCAGAGACCTGAAAAGAAGCATGAAGAAGGCAAGGCACTTGTGCTTCAGTTTTCCTTTGATGGTGGATAGACTCAAAAACCGCTACTGATTTTGGTGTCTTTGGTGCGTGATTGCTGTGGGTTCTCTTTTGATGGTGGATTGACTCAAAAATTGCTACTGATTTTGGTGCCTTTGGTGTGCGATTGCTGGGCTCTCATACAGGATTCAGAGGAATTTGTATGGGATATCCATGGTGACACTACTTTAGACTGGAAATGTCTTAGATCTGTCTTTTTCTTCAAGATGTATCTGCATAGAATTGTTGGAGGTAGTTTAGAGGCAAGGTTCTATTTTTGGCACATTGGAGGGTGAAATTCTGCCAACCAAACAATTAAATTAGCTTGACAAGTGATTCATCAAATAATTCAACCCTAACATCCATTACCTTATGCTTGCCCTATTCCTTGTTCTCATGTGCTCTTAATCTTTACATTTGCACAACTTTGACCTTGGGTTTTCTTCAATCTACTCCCTTGCTTTTACATTTGTTTTTTCATGTGTTGCCAATGGATGAATTGTTCTTCTCAAGGGGATTTAGGTTATGTGCTAGGTAATACTAGATTTGGCAATGGTGAGTTAGGTCAAGAGAATCTCAACAAATGCCTTTCTCTACCTTTGCCCTCTTCATCTCAATGTCATGAAGCCTTATTGTGGTGTTAATTGCATGGGCTTTCTTGAAGCAAATGCCAATGTTGCCCAAATACTGTTTTTTGGGCTGTTACATGATGACTGTTTAACTTCCATGAATTTAGACAGGTGAAGGTGCAGTCTGATGCAACCCCACCCTTAACAAACATCACTTCTTGGGGGATTAAAAGGTTACAAGATCCTAAAGTAGGTGGAGCAAGTCCCAAGTACCAAGATCCTAGAGCATGTGGAGCAAAGCCCAGAGGAGCCTTCTCGTGCAACATGAAGTACCCATATTGTGTATGATGCAACTCCTGTTTGAGACCTTAACAAACCATCTAAAACTAATAGTAGCATGAAAAAAAAGTGCATGCAAGCAACATATTATGACGAAAGTTTTCACACATTTGTGAGGTGTGCATCCCCTAATTCTAGCGAGCAGCTTTGATCCTACCTGTTCCATACTGTGAATGCCAGACAATCAATTCAAGCATTGTATCCACAAATACATGATTAGCAACAAGAAATAGATCGTGAAGTTCATCTTACAAAACTTTATTTTTTTCCAACTTGTAAGTTAGAGATTTGAGAAATGAGATATTTTGTTCTCATTTTGGAACCATTGAAAATCTACACAGAGTACTTTGTAGTTTTTGTTCCGATGCACCATCAAGGAGAAGCTCTAAGAGTGCGGGGTATCTTCTGAACATACCTGGGTCACAAAGGTGTTTCAGGGCCAATGGTCCTGCTTATGTAACACTGCTCTCTCCAGGCTATGAATTTGGTGGTTTGATGAGTTAAGAAGTCCCATTGGCCTTCAAATTGACCTGTTCTTGAGACTTTTAAGGTCCTGATGGTTTTAGTTTTCAAGACCATGGAAAACAGCTTCACTGGGGCCAAAACATGTAGCAGGCATAGGATCACCTCATGAGCCCTGCAAGACTTCCACCTCCCACCTAGCAATATTTGGAAGCAATTAAAGCTTTCCATAGGTCTACTTTGTGCTGCAAAAACAGTACAAAACAACCAATAGGTGGCTGTAATGGTGAAGCTGCATTATGTGAATCTTGTCACCTTGCAAGGCCCACTGATGTTGGATGTGTCCTATTTTCCCAAAGACCCAGTCCTGCAATACACCCAAGGACATCCTCGTGTCAAGCTAATCAGTAAAAGCATTTTGTTTGGTGTTGCATCTACTTCTTGGTGGTCAAATCAGCAGATATGCACTGTCAAGAGTTTATATGCCACATGGACACATCATGGAGCAAAGAATCATTTATTGTGTATTACCAACTATAGATTCAAAAGCAAGCACTCAAATCATTTCATGACCATTTGCTGTCATAGCATGGACTTGGCATATATCTTGCCTGATTGGAGATGATGTTGTCCCAAGGATACTTTGCTCTTGTGCTATGCTCAGATGGCTCTCATCTAGAAGACTTGTTTGCAGGTCACTCTGTGCCTCAGTGGGCTTAGCTCGCTGGTTTCCTGCTTTAGAAGTAGCTCCTCTGGTTGGTGGCAGGGTGCCAGCGGAACTCCCTAGAACATGACCTCGTCCTGGAAATTTCTGTTGCTACAACTGGTCATTAGTGATACATGTCAAGAAAAATCAGCAATCAGCATGGGATCTTCTACATAATTAGGCACTACTATTTGAATAGAATGGTCCTCTCCTGACCCTTTTGCCAGACTGTAATTCACATCATTAGAACACTTGGTACACAGCACAAGAACTGTTCCAGGTTCTGAGTCCAGATTTTTCTTCATCCTATATAGCTCACAAAACAGCTTGCAGACTACTATCTGCAAAGACTTGACAAAATACTGATTAGCCAGTACTGGGTCATCCATGATGACCCAGTACTGTTTACCTCCCTGAAACTCTGTATGCAAGACGTTTGGTCATGATTACCAGGTGGATGAAACTGGTTTGAGAATGTGTAAATTTTTGTGGAGAAGCTTTCCAATGTAAAAAGTACTTCAAGACAACAGAATGTGTATGGCTTCACCCATCCACTTCAAAAAAATGGGACAATGGAACGCAGTTGGAAACATAAATCAAACAACTAATTTGTGACAGGTTCCACTTATTCATTGGTTAAAACCCAAACAATGAGTTAGATTTCCTAGAGCCTGACCTAAACATTTTATGTAAGTTGCCCTTCAAAAAATTTGCAATCCAAATATAAGGTTTGGAATTCCTGTGCAGCCCATTTCAGATTGCTCCACATTGGAGGGTAAAAATTACAAGGTGCCAGCAGATTACTCTAAATGAGGAGATTAAGTTGACACCAACCTCATCTACTTGTGGTTGCGACCTTGCTTGTGGCATCCAAGATCGTAATCTGTTCATTGCCCTGCCAATTGCTGGCCCAGCACTGCTGCATATTGCAACCAAAGTGCAGCCCACCAATAAGTCACAGTAACACAACACCAGAGAATAAGAGCATAATCAGACTATCCATATGTACCTGATGTTTGATCAGTTCTCCCTGTACTTACATTTCCCTGTTAGGAAACCCCATGTAAAACTGCTGAGGACATCAAGTTTGACTAGCAGAACTTTTCAGGGAGGTGGACTTCAGCTAAAACTCCAACTCAACAAGGATGCTTCTGAATAGTAATCGCATATCCCTACCACTAAGATTGAAGATCTGCATATCCTATGGACCAGTGTTGTAGAATCATAATGTCATTACTAATTATACTACCATTCCAGCACCATACTGAGTCTATGGTATGTTACAAACCATATGTAGTTCTTTTCCCAAATAGATTCAATTCTTTCCCCCCACAAATAGGTCCTTTCTAGGCAGCTCTCCCAAATAGGGCTTGTTTCTTTTGTTTTCTTCTCCTCTACACATCTTAACTCATCTCTTTTCTTCACATGCTATCTATATTTCCAAATTCTCATATTCACATTTGATCTATATCCTCTTCTTATCATTGTGTTTCCTATGTGTCAAAGGCATGTCTCTGGTAAACAAAGCATACAGGTCAACTCTGATCATATTGATGTCTCAAATGTGCAGAACAGCCAATGAGGCACAATAGGACCTCTAGCTGAACTACATATGGAGGGTTGATGTTCATCATGATGCTGGGACAGAAGAAGAAGAAGATATGAACAGGAAAAGTCTTTTGGGTCACTCAGCTTTGGAGGAAAATGTGAAAGAAAAAGGAGAAGAAACCTAGGCCAATAATGAAGGCATTCCAATGTTAACCACAGAATTTGATGTAACAAATGAAAAACTTCCATTCTTGAAATTTTCAGTCATTTTTCTCTCGTCTTCTCTTGTCTTCTCTTCACTTTACATATGGGTATTTTTCCTTTGGTGAATACATTTTAAAGCTGCTACTTAGATATAAATTACATGTTACTACCATGTTGTAATAGTAACATGCCTGATAACCACTGCTACGGACAACAAGCAACAGTTACCTGGGAGGTGAAAAGGAAGGTAGAGATAAAGAAGCATAACCACCAGAACTGCCTCCAACAATGAACCCAGTTCTCCTCACAACTCGTGCCTGCATTGAATTTGCAAAATTCCTTGTCAGCCAAGAGAATTGCTTATATGGAAGTCAATAGTCAAAATTCCCAACATGGTTTGTCAACCTGAAGTATGTCAACTCATAGAATGGCTGATCACCAAAGATCTAAGGTTCAATGCAGTACATATCCAAGGGTGAGCTATGGAGAACCATGTCCCACCAACCCTGGAAGACATCGTAAAAGCCCAAGAATCTGACAAGGATAATGTGAGAGGATGTACCAGGATATGTGATCCTTCAATAGCTGAGTAGTTCTCTGGACTGAGCAACAACCAATGGAAGAGACCATATGTATCTGCCACCAAAGGACCTCAGTAAGCATGATGAACCTCAGCTGGAGATGTATTGGGAATTTGGATGAGAAAAATGAACAGCTGTATTGACCCACCATCATCTAGATGCTGTTGTCTTTCAGACTACTCTTTTTCACCTCAAACTCTTGATTGGATCTTTGAAGTATGATCCCACTTAGAGTTGCAGTTCATACATAAGAAAAACTGAGTAACATCATGAAGAATCTCTACATTGGCTAGTAAAGCAAGGATCTAGTTACAACACCCTCTTTGCCATAATCTACAACTGTAGAAAAAAAATGATCTTGGGTTTGATAGCACCCTTCTAAGATCTAATTTCTCAGGCACAAAAATTTGTTTATGGTGGTACGGGAGCAAAAATGTGGTTGTAAAAACATGGATATGGGAACTGACAAGCAAAGCCTGATAAAATTCCACTAAGGTGTCCAAGCAAAGACACCCTTGGCATCAGCAGCTGAAATAATACAAGGAGCACCCATGGATACCTGCGCACCACATTCCAGCCTACCATAGGTCAATCTCCAGAGCCCCAAAGAACAAGGCTGCTGACCAATTATAAAAGTGACAGAAAGTATGCACCTGATGACCTTAAATAATGATCCAAGCATAGACCCAAACAAGCACAATGATTTTGTTCAGCCTTATGCAAAGATTGCCTTCAACTCCAGTGAGCAAAATAGGTAAGTACCACTTCGCGTTGACTGTGAAGAATCCAAAAATGCTGCACAAGCCACACAGTGATCTCCCACTTAGTCCAAGGTCTAATCCTGTAGCATGACAAGTCCTTAATCTGGAAACTCTGGAACAGTGAGGTATAAGTAAAAAAATGCATGGTGTCAAGAATGATGTACCTGCGAGTTTGAGAAGTACTTAGGCTCGTCTCTATGACGATCATTGCAAAAATTACACCTGAGAACCCAATGCTACACTCCATCAAAAGATCAGGGTACCATTGTATGGTACCAATGTAAGCTGCTATGTATGCAATAGCCACCTGGATGAGGGCGTTGCTAGTTGTCAAAAGAAAGAGGACATGTAAGTAGCGAACTGAGCCAAGGAGGCGCTCCAGGCCACTCCCAATTGGAACCAGAGCTAGCATGTTGAACACCAAATGCAAGATTGATCCATGGAACACCACTGACGAATATGGCCTGTAAACTGCAAAACTTCCTCCGAATTATTCAGTGCTACAAATTAGCTTGTATCTTGGGTGCAACTTCAAATCAGAAATGAACAGCTGCTGATTTGGTATTCTCTATTTTCAAAGAAGAACAACATAGTTACAGTCACAAAACCAGCAATATGCATACCTTGAAAGTGCTCAACCAGTTTGTATGGTGAGAGGCAGACTTGGTCAAATGAATCATATCCAAACACAAGGCTGAGAGCATATACAGTAGAGCACAAAAAGACAATCGATGCAGTGACACTGGGAACAGCAGCCCACCACTGGCTGGCTTGGGTGCTCAAACTTGCCTGCCATCCATGTCCACCAATGAGTTTCCCAATTCATATGTGTGAAACCTAATTGACAGCTCTCTGTACTCTGATGACAATCTCATGCTTGACATGATTACCAAGCACAAAGAACCCTAGTCTATAGGCAGGCACACAAACCTCTGTACACTCTAACAATCTCATTGCTTGACATTGTTACTGTACAGAGGCTTTACTGCAAGAAAGATTGCCAGATTTTCGTCACCAATAAATTGACAGAAAAATTCAACCCTAATCCTTGAATCCACTACAAAATAGAGAGAAAAATCGTGGCCAAAAAAAGAAAACAACAACAACAAAACGGGGCGCACAGAAGAGACTCCAAAATTTCCTTTTTTTTCTTTCTTTCCCCTATCTATCAACAAGATCAATGTATGGAAATGGTGATAAGTACCTCAGTGACCACGTTCCTCATCTCCTCTTCGCTTGCTCCCTGTTCCGCCAGCTTTCAACCTTCCTGTTCTTCCCCGATTGCCAACGGCGTAGTGTTTTTGTGGATCCTAAAGACATACAAAGAAGCCCAGAAGAAGAGAGTGCAGTTAACTACAACAACAGCTGCCAAAAAAAACAAAATTGTTGCGAGGAAATTTGGTGCAAAAGTGGTGTGCAGAGAGTGCGTGGACGCACGTCGAGCGAGATCACGTCGCTCTTCGTATCATGGAAACGTGCCGGGCAGGCCATTGTGCCCGGTTAGGTGCTGCCCATGAGGAATTTGGGCTATCAGGCTCGCAGAAATTTCCAAACGGGTAACGAAACGGGCATGATGGTCTCTACCGGACTCGCCAATATTTTTGAAAGGGCAGAGAAACGGGCACAATGGCCTCCTGTACCCGGCAATTTTTTTCTAAGGAATTATTTTATTGTAGCCCAAAAGACGATCATCCATAGGAAGATGAAGAAAAAATGGCAATCTTCCCTACGAATATTTAGCCAAATTTCTCTATAAACCAGATATAAAGCACAAATCTTTAATCAACCTTGTATATTTATGGCTACATCACTGAAAAATAAGTATAGAAATCTGGCGACTTTTAGTAAATGTTTCCCTCACTTCTGGCGACTGAAACCGTCGAAAATCACCTCATTTTCGAATTTCGAATTTTTAATTTCTCTTTTTGGCGAAATTTCGCCAGAAAAAGAATAGGCTTTCAACTTCCATAACGTAATGGTTTTCATGATTTTACACACTGGGCATGTGGATTTTGCACAACGGGCATGTTGATTTTGTACAACGGGCATGTGGATTTTGAGCAGCGGTTAGGTCAGGTAGACCCAAGAAGAAGACCTTGTTCAGTGTTTTTGCAAGAAGGTTTGATGAATCTCTCTGATTTTCTCATGGTGTAGAGATGGCAGGAAAGCGGATTACTAGCTACAAAAGGAAGAAGATCTCATGTTAGGTATCAAGACATTATTGAAAGGGTATGTGAAACCAGGACCCCCCTGTGGACGCACACTACTGCAGTTTTCACTGAAGGATCCCAACTTTTTTTCTTGCAAGTTTGCGCTACCGTAATGCTTCTTCTGATGGACTGATTGGCTTGGTAATTGGAAATCTCTTCTGGGCAGTCAGTCATATTGTGAGTGAGTATACCTTCTCATGCTCTTGATGATTTGTCACTAGCTTTTTTATTGTGGGTTTTAAGAAAAGGTTGAAGCAAATTTGGCACTGCAATTGCACTTTAGGGTTTTAAGAAGGGTTTTAAGAAGGGTTTTATGAAGCACATTTGGTACACTGCAGTTCCTTTTTAGGGTTTTTTCCAGGTGCATGATAACTTCTTTCTGCTAGGTTGAAGATAGCAGTGGGTCTATGGGGATCGGCTTGCAAAGCA
>Ga0116229_10003067_pt1 | contig 27342 bp, 12 predicted proteins | sample S1TSphgellanicum_3_FD_87313 | JGI IMG/M metagenome (GOLD analysis project Ga0116229, IMG submission 87313) | Host-associated microbial communities from peat moss isolated from Minnesota, USA - S1T2_Fc - Sphagnum magellanicum MG | ecosystem: Host-associated > Plants > Peat moss > Unclassified...
TCAGCAGCAAAAAGAAATGGACTGTCATGAACCCCATCCGGCGCCAAATGAAAAAACGCAACCCATCCAGTGGACAGAACGGCCAACTGGTGCATTGGTGGCTGTTAATTCACTCTGGCCGGGGTGTCATGATTTTCTAACACCTGTAGCAGTGGGTGTCCTCACGTTGGGAGAGATTGTTGTGAAGCACTGATTTCACCAGTGTTGGAACTTTGAGCGGTTATTAGAAACTGCCCCAAACCCCTATTGGGTATGAGAGTGGTTTTTTCAGGATGATAACCGCAGTTCCCTAGAATCAAATACCTGGTTCTGGCATCTAACCACAGTCCTCAATTTATTGAAACTTTGAAATAACCACCCAAGAACCAATGGTTCTTTGATTCTGATTATTTTAATACTTGGAATTGACAGTTACTAACAAAATCAAAGAACCACAAAACTCTGTAAATATATCCATATGGAAGTATGTGAAAGTGTTATGGGGCTTCTTGGATAGGAACACTGAAGTATGTTTTGCACAACCTTTAAGTGAGCCTACCTCAAATCTTTCTTGAGTCTGGAGTGAACCAGCACCGACCAGTGCACCATGAAGGATGCTGGTGGGGTTCCAGTTCCCTAACTAACCATGGTGGTTAGTTCATTTACTTTGAAATTTTATCACCTGCCTACTATATAGGTTGTTAGTAGGTAGGTAGTGGAAACAGCCCTTACCCAAGTATAAACTAAAAACCATCTGCTTACCTAGTGATCATCTATTTTCCTACCTATTTACTCATACAAAAGCATCGGCTTGTTACAAAATGGGTTACGAAGGTGAAGCTGGGTACTAACTAGTGTTGAGTGGTTACCAATTAGAAACAGGAACAGACCGACCCCCGATCGTTATCATGATCATTCCTAGGATTCATAACCACAATCCTCAAAAAAATCAAAGACCCGGTTCTGATATATAACCATGATTCTCAAAAAAATTGAAAGAACTAGCCAGAAAACTGCTGAATCTTTATCAGTTCTTTCATGAAAATCACAAGTCCTTTCGTGTTTTGGAGATAACTTGGGCCGACGATTCTTTGATTCTGATTTCTTTTCAAACAAAGAATCAGAACTGAGAAATTCTCTGATTCTAAAACATTTTTAAGAAAACCCACGATTCTTTGAAAACTCAAATAACCACACAACACTCATATTTAAACTAAGTTGAGGTTCATCCACAATTGAGCCATAATGGGCAGGCATCCAGTGGATGGTGTGCTGGTGTGTGCTGATAGACTCTGGCCAAATCTTAAGATCCAAGTTCCTATCTGCACAAATCTCTGAGTCACAGTGGTCTGTAAGTATGCATGTTACAGATCTCTCTGGTAACTCTAACCCAAAGCGTTATATATCAACAAACCAAAGTAGTGTCAGCTACTCCCAGTCTTTACATTGTTTACTACCAAATCTTGACAAGGAATGTCTGGGGATGTCCATTGCCATGAATATGCTATCAACTTTTGTGTTTTACTGGGATGAACGGGATTCTTTAAAACATCCTTCCTTGCTTCAATTTACACACACACACAACAACAAGATTCATTAGTGCGTGTTACAAATCAGTTTTGTAATAAAGAAGTTCCAGTGAAGAATTAATCGTAGTTTTCAAACCATTCAGTTTAGAATGAATGTGACTAACTGATCAATGTTTGAATCCATGTGATTAACTTGACATGCAACCACCCATTTATATGAGAGCAAGATAAGTAGTAGTTTTATCTAGCTCCAAGCATTGGAAGTCCCATTGTGACAAAAAAATAGGGTTTGATGAACATCAAGGCTCCACACTTATGATTTTTATTAATTCCTGCCTATGGTGATGTTTTGTATTTCGATCAAGCACAATCCCATCTAAGGGGGAAGTACTTGTTTCATTTATAGAATTATAATGTGCACATTTCATGGCTATTGTCCATTTCTGGTGCACATAACTTTTTCATAACCACGCCAAGCTCCCACGTAGCCCATGTCTTTGTGATTATATTGAAAATCATGCATAGATTTAGGTTAAATTTGCATTCCTACACAGGCAGTCTAAAATTTTGCCCTGGGAACTTTTGGAAATGAACGTGGTATTCATCACTATGTAGACTCACTAACAACCTTAGAGAGAATTCTTAGTGTATTTGTAGGGCACCTCAAATATGAGAATTTGACCATTCCGGTGGATTGCCCTCTTGTGAGGGTTTTTTTTTTTTTTTTTTTTTTAGATTTCCTTTTTTTTTTTTAAAAATTTGTTGGTAAAATTTTTAAATCACATTTCATATTCCTATATATATATATATATATATCCCAATATTTCATATTGACACCAGTCTTATCTTAGTACATGCAAATAGCATTTTCTACATTGCCTTGGCCTCAAATGGTTAGTAAAAACCCCACAATTTACAAACCACATGTGCTAAACCGGCCCTTTGTCACTTGGGTTATTGAGCCTTGACTTCATGCTGACTTAATCTTGTAAAAGTAGATAATAGATGTAGGTTAATTCTGCACAATTTCATTAGGCCAATTTACACAACAACACTGGACAAGGCTGATTTTGGTGGGGAAAGTTAAACAACTTGATAATTGATTATGCCATCAAAATATTCTGCAAAGTTACATCATCAGCTACCAAATTTCAGTGCTTTCAAAATTTGAAACTGATGATGTGGAATATTTATGCAAACATATGATTTTGTTTTTTAGTCGTGACGTATATGAAAATATGAATTGGGAGTCAACAATTCACTCGCATGATATTCGGTCAATATCCATGTTCACTCATGCGCACAGATAAGCCCATTGAGCTACATGTTCATCACGGTTTGCAACTCTTACATGACACATTCATAATCGTCCCTGAAGTTCAATAGTATTCTTTGCATATATAGATATTAAACTGCAGCTTTTATGGGTGGGCACCAAAATGGTCATGAAATTTGCAACAACGACATATTTATAGGATCACATAAATAGCTAAATTGGGTAGAATCATAATCAAATGAGGTAAAAAGGACGTCAAATGGAGTGAAAACTACAATAATATGAATGCATGTAATATGTTAACCCTGCAAAACTTTGTTAATAAACACCCCGCAGATCCAGAAAATGTACAAAGGAAAAAGAAAAATGAAAAGGATTAATTTACAGGGTGTGAAGCTAACACAATAGAGTCCTGTTGAGAACTGGACCCATTATCAACAGTCAATTAAAAGAACCATGGGATATTGGATAATGAAAGAAGTAGTTGTGCTTAAGAATTGTCTCCAAAGTTGATGTGGCAATATTATTTATTTATTTATTGGCCAGGCAAGGATGTTGTGTTTAGATTCATTATAGAGTATAGTAGCTTAGGGAATATTGGCCCCTAGGTAATAAGTCTATTTTTATATGAGGATTTTTGAAAGATGATATTTTGGCTTGTGTTGAAACTTGAGATTAGTTATTATAGAGTCACATGAAAGACACTCAACCAAGATGCTCAAATTTGCCTTGGCTCACCAAGAGTTAATAGGAAGGACTTTGATGCCATAGTGACCATATGAAGCTAATGTTCTTTTTGGCTCTTCTTTCCAGCCAAATCTCCTTTCACTTTAGTTGGAAGTGTAGAGGGAGAACTTGTTTCCACCTCTTAGGTACATTATGAAGAAATATATCTTTGTGTTTTAGGAGTTGTCAACCCACCTACATATCCCTCCCTAGTCTGCACTTGTTGGAGCAACTTAGACCGTGTCACAACCTTGTAGAATTCAAGCTCCTTAGGAATTTCTAGTCTCCCTTGGGGATGAAAACCCAAGGTAGACCTGAAAATTCCTTGGACATGCAAAAAACAACAATTGGATTTATTGCTCCGTTGTTATAGATGCCAAACCACTCTTTGACTATATAAGAAAGGGTTAGGTTGCATTTTCATGAAAATTGGATGTGTTATCACATTTATTTATATGGATTGCTAATACCTTGTTTTGAAAATTACATGTATATTTATCAATTTAATATTTAATGAAAATTTTAGTACCATAAAATAATTATATTAATAAATACATGTTATTTATTGTTTCAACATCAATTTCCCTAAACATTGAAACACGCTATGCCAAATTAGTGTGATAAAAGATACTAACATTGAACAACATTTTGGAATTAAACTTTTTTTTCAAATGGATGATAAATTGACATAAGCATCATAAAATGAACAATTTGTGTTCCTTGTCATAAAATAGGAAAATAGCAATAAATTAACTTTGATGTTTTGAAAGTATGAGTATAATTCAATTCAATTATTAATTTGAGAATAACATTATATTTTACTGAAATAAAATTGACAAACCACATTTTTAATATGCCTTGAAGTAAAGCTTTAAAAAATGCTTTTACTTGGAAAGGTGTCTAGGTTTTATAAAGTAAGTTTCAAGTAAATGAAGCATTGTTTTGTTTCTTATTTTAGGCAAAGAATACATTTGTGTACTATATATTATAGTCATAATATATAGAATTTTTAATGTCAAAATAACTTTGAACATTGTATTGGTTGGGCAAGTTTCAAAGCTACTTGTTTACTTTTACAATATTAAAGTTTTTCAAATTTTGTATTCAACTTACCACAAACTCAATGAAGGCTTTGATGGTTTTATATTTCTATTTACAAAAAAAATTAATCCACTTTCTTATTTTTATGTCAAAAATTTATAAACTAGATTTTGGGCAAATGATTTTTTTGTCTACTTTACCATGATTATTCCCAAATACATCATGTTATATGTTTCCATCTATTATTATTTGGGGGGGGGACAATTTGGTACATTGAAGCTACATGAATGATTTGTAAAAAAGACCACTATGGTCTTGGTTTGGGTGGCTTTTGTTATTGTATTTGCACCCATCAACTTCCCTCAAGGTTTAAGCTAAAAGGAATTCCTAGTAATTTGGAAAGCTCATCATCTTTTGCACATTCCTAGTTGAAGGCATAAGTCTAGTCTAGCTTCTTACTTTTCTACTGGCACCAATAGGTGACAAAATTTTCCAAGTGAATTTTTAATTCATTGATTAAAGGAAAAGTTGTGACAAATTGAATATGTTTGAAATATTCTCTTCCTCCCCTCTTATTGAGTTTTTTGTATCATCAATGTATTGCAACATAGTTTGTTGTCTTTCACCTCTTTGAAGCAAGAATCTTTTAATATCACCCAATTTTAATTGCCTTCATCATGTAGTGAAATCTTAAGAACCTCGTTGGTGAAAATAAATAGGTGGCAATTATATGCATCCTTGCATGACCCCTTTCTCAATTATAAATTTTTTTGTGATGTTGCCTTTGATGCAAAAAACAATTTCTACACCTTTGAACAATAATCTCACTAATGCAATTTATATTCTCTTACCATGCCCAACCTTTCCAAAGTCAAAAACAAAAAATTCCTAATTCACTTTGTCACATGTTTTGGCAAAGTCCAATTGAAGGAGGACCAAAGGTTGGCATGTGCATGTGGCCCAATCAATGGTCTCATGTGTCAAGATAACATTATCAAGAATGTACCTAAGTGGGAGAAACATGAATTGGTCTAAATTCATAACTTCCATCAAGACAAGTTGAAATTTCAACTATAAAACTTTTATCAAAATAATATAAAAAATGTTTGGTAAAGTGATTGGCCACTAATTGCCAAGACACTCATTGTCCAACTTTAAATAAAATGGTTATTAGGCCTTTGTTCATCCTATTTGATAAGCATTCTTCTAAGATTGTTGTTTGAATCAATCTGAAGAAATCCCCTCCTATAAAGTTCCAAAATAATACATATAAAATTTTATTATGGCCCCATCTAGGCTCGGGGATTTTCTTTTGGTCATGAATTTTGCAATAAAGTGTAGTTCCTTTAAAGTTAAAAGCTTAACTAGGCATGAGTTTGTTTCTTTTAAAAATTTCCTAGGTAGTTTAACACCTTAAATTGTAACTTTGTTTACTTTGGAAAATCCACATATGCTTTGTATAACAACTTGCTATAAAAGCTACAAACATACATTTTCTAATCCTTTTTTTAATTGTTAATCATCATTGAAGATTGTAATTTGAACCTTATTCGGCTTTAATTTGACTATAAAGAAAAATTCTTTGGAAATGGTGTTATTTTTTTGAATCTACTAGACTTTCATATGGATTTTTTGTACATTTAATTCCACCTCTTCAAGTCCTTTAATCTTGTATTTAGGTGCCCCACATTTTGTTGTAATTTTGCATTGTGCATTAGACGTTATAAAACACCTTAAGCCATTTCAAGTTTTTGCCTCAAATTTGTTTTTCTCTTTAAGACTCACCTACCTTATGCTTGTAAAGCTATTTATAAAACTTAATCACCTTCCTCATTTTCCAAACCAACCTTCTTGGGGATGTGTTAACCATATTTAACTTTTGTAAATGTTATTTAATTATTATTAATTATTATATTACTAATTAAACATGTATTAAATATAGGTTTGATTTTTTAAAATGATAATTAATATCTTTAAATGTTAACTACTAAGAAAAAAATTGATATGTGAATTAGTTATCAATTAGTAATTAGTAATTGAATTAATTCATACTTAGTGTTAGGTAACTACTTTGGTTATTAGTAAGAACCATCTAGCTTATATAAGGAGGTGAGATTGAAACTATTATCATTCCTTTTCACTTGCTAATATATGCATACTAAAGATGTATTGTTACTTTTGAATTTGAATCTACACATCAATCTTGTTTGAACATGCCCAAAATATAAAGAAGTTTTTGCATGTCTTGCTAAAGTATGATTGTTCTACATTAACATTGGTGACCATCTTTTGGGCTAGGATTCAAGATTTGTTTATATGTATGGGAGACGTGATTAAATCCAATATCTTTAGGAAACCTTATACATTTATAGTTTTTCTCACCATCATTTGGGTTCACATTCATTTAGTTTTATTTTTGTTATAAAGGGGATTTAAAAAAAAAAGTGTATGTACATGTATTCCAATTTTGGATCATGCACAACAATGTACTAAAAATTGATTTCTAATCTAAGGATTATACCTATAAAGGGACATATATAGCTAATGTTTTCTAATTGTTGTAAAGGTTTTATCTTAGGATGGAATTTTTTTAGTGACAAGTTTTTGCATTTCAAGAAACTAGCATGTCTTTCATTGCATTTAAAAGTTTAAAGAAACATAATGAAGAATGATTGGTTATGGCATTGTTGCAAGAAATAAGGCAAAAAAAAATGGTTGAGACAATGCAACAATGAATGTCTAATAAAAATGAATTTAGATTCATTTTTCACCATGGGCATTGGTGAAGGAGATTTTACAAATATTGAATGCACATGACCATGACCATGAAAATGAACAAATATTGGTAGTCGCAGAAACCACAATAATGCATCATCATGGCAACCATAACCAAGGCTTGCACCACCAAACATTTGCTAAAGTTGTTGAGATCTTCATAGTTGTGACAAATGCCTAATGATTGACCAATATTTGCAATACTCCTAAACAACCAATAAACATGCAAAGCTCTATGAACATTCATTTATATTTACAAGAAATCCAAAACTTGTAATTTGGATGCAAAAGTTATTGAAATAAATACAATGCATAGGGTGAAAACACACTACAGTGACCCCCTTTGGGGTGTTGCACCTCAAACTTTTGAAAGAATTTCACAATATTTGTATATATTAAATGTTAGAATATAACTTACATAAGATAATTTTTTAAAAAAAAATTCATTTCATTTTATAAAGTGGGAGATTGGAATATATTTGTGAAAACAAATGCATTGTACATGTGTATTAAAAAACACAAATATATTTTTAAAAAATTAGATGGCAATTAATCTTTATGAAAGTTGAAGGTATATTGAACTGTGTCATTTCACATAGTTTGAACCATGTTTGGATATCATGTGACTAATTTGAAAATTTTCATTTCAAAAAATGAGTTTTTTCAGCAAAGATGTGATAAACGTGTGGTAGATTAAAATTTTGACAAGTTATCATGTTCACATGGAAAATGAAAAACATAGCTAAATGGGCCATTTAAAAAATTCCATTAAAATTGATTCTTTTAATGACTAATGAAACCTTAAAGTTAGTGTACTCAAAACAATACCATTGTATACTATAAATATATTCATGGATCCTTCAATATAAATAATGAAATTTTTATTTTTTAAAAAAATTACATAACATTAGTTTTGTAAAAATAATAATTTTAAGGCCTAGAAACCAAAATTGATATCCAAAATTAAATGTACCATACATACTTTTAGAACAATTATATTATATATATATACTATAATATTAGACCCAAAAGTGCCCCAAAGAGGGTCATTGTAGTACATGCTTTCACCCCATAACAATTGTGGCATTGAATAATTGGTGCAACTTGGTTTAATATTTCATCCAATACTTGAATCGCTACTTAGTTTGCTATTTGGCATGGAATGTTTTCCAATGTTGATCACTTTAAAGGTATTTGCAAAACCATAAAACCATCTTGATTTGTTAGTAATGTTTCATACATAATAATTATAGTGTTCAAACCACTGAAAATAACTACATCTTTAGGATCTATGTCAGCAACCAATGTAACCAATATTTAGTGGTATCCAAGAACTTGAAGCACAAAAATTGCCACAAATTCCTTTTTTTTTCAAGTTATTCGAAATCATACATTAATAATTCCTAGATTTTCACAATGTAGCCATTTTACCCTTCACACCTTGGACTTTGTTACCTCCAAGAATCTTATACCAACAAGAAATTTTGCACATGTTTAGGTTTCATTAAAATGCAAGTCCTTCATTTGCTTACCTTGCCCAATTCAAAGTCAAAAGAATACCTTTAAGAGCCAAATTTGAACTCTAAGCCAAAGGTATTTTCCAACATTTGTCCCCTCTTCATTCCAAAGCTTATGTTTCTATAAACAAATTATGTCTACATGTCGAATTAGATTGTAAAAATAATGGTTGAACTTATGAATTTTTTGCCTTCCATATTAAGCCCATAGCCATCATAAGTAATTTAATGCAAATACATGAGGTATTGATTAAGGTATGGGAAGTTTAGGTCTCATGAACATTAGCCATATTCTCACTTCTAATTAGAGTAGAGGTCTTGTTGCATCTTATAACCAACTTAATCATTTTAAGCGCGTTTTCCTTCTCGAAGCTATTGCACCCATTAACTTAAGCTAGATCAAATGTTAAAGTTAGGGAATTCGCACTTGAGATCTTAGCTTTGTCATTCAAATCCTTTACTAGTCCAAGTTTGCTAGTAGAATTATTAGCAAGATGTAGGACCCCTTTGCTTTTCTCATGGCTTGATAATGTTGGTTGCTTGAAGAAAGTGCCATTAACATATTGTTTCTTTAAAATGACTAAGCCAATTTCTTGTTGTTCATGGATAGAGTAGTAGATGATTTCATCTAGGATGTTGTAGGAACATTTCAAGTTGAAGTCACTTTATTATCATGAATTGTGTAAATTCAATATAGATGGGTAAAACACCTATTGTGGTGAATGCATATGAACAACCTCTACTTGATGCAAGCTAAGTACCACATCTGGTTTGTGAAACCATATCTTGTTTATGAAACCATCCTCATATGGTTTCAATAGCCTTAGATCTCCCCACAAATAGGGTCCTCTTTTCCTTATGAATTTGGAAATTGACCATAGCTTTTGCCTTTAGGTCCTCACCATGATTAACCTCTCTTTTTAAGATTTCCATTTCTTCCAATAAAATCTTATTCCCCCCCTTCTTTTTGGAGACTAGACCAGAGGTCAAATGATGTCACCAACCATTTCTTGTAGATTTTCCTCTACATACCAAACTATAAGGGTGCATTCAACAACCACATCCTTCGGTTGTTCTCTTATAAATTCTACTTAACTATTGCCTTCAGTTCAACCTTATTATGTGGGCATACCAATCCAATATCATATTATTTAAATATGCTCTCCAATTGTTTCACCATTCCAAATTTTGCTGATTTCCTTTGTTGTAGATCTAAATAATTGTGAAATCCACGGAATTCTTCCTCAAAAGTTATATCACTCATCTGATTTTACACTACCTATGTCACATGTGTTTCAATAGTTTTACTTTCATTCCTTTTCCTTGTTACAACCATGAAACCCTTTTGATTGGTTTGAATGCCATTCTTAATTAACAAATATGGTCTATTGAATGTTTTTATAGTTCCTTTTATTTCCTTCTTCAAACTATTTCTAGGGCCCTCTTTCCTGAAAGCTTATTTATGCAAGTTTTTAATTGTCACCACACCTTCCTTTCCCCCAAAGTCTAGTGAATGCCTTGTACAAACAATTTGAGTAAAAAATGCCTTGCATTTTTTGAGTAGGTGCACTAAATATGCACAAAAATGGTCAAACACAAATTTTTATTTTAACGATAAGGTTTCTTGGATTTTGGGGAGTTGAGAGGTATGTAGCACCCCCCCCACCCACCCTTCCCCTTCACAATAATGTGTCTGGGATTATGGGGAGTTGGTAAGTAAAAATCAAACAAATTTTTTTCTTGAATTTGTGGGAGGTAGGAGGTGGGAAGTAACAACTAGCAACCTACACCCATTTTTTGTTTGGAACTTAAACAACCTACAACATATGACTAGTTGGTTTATTATGGAATTTCAACCCATAACCCAAGAATTTTGGAGATTGCCACCAACATGCATCAACTTCACTAAATTCACCCCACTTGCAATTCCATGAAACCTTTTGACTACATGATTGCCTATGAAAGCAACCATTTTGGATGTAGTCATGAAAACTTGTGGACTTTAGTTAAAGTATGTTATCAATGTAATCCCAATCTCAAAGGCAATGCTTAAAAGATGCAATCAAATTTTGAATGTTTGAAAAGCACAATTGAAAAAATTTCTCCATCATTTGGTTGAGTTTTTCACCCTTCAAATGTTCAATTGACTACACCAAAACTTGACATTTATGAATAAAACAAATATGATTAACGACCATTTCTAGTCATACAATCATATATGCCATTTTTTGTGCCCAATTCTAGTCTTGTAACCATGGATATGACTACATAACTAAAAGTTTTCATGAATACGATTACGTGACTAAAAATCTTCTTCATGAACACCATATAATTATTTAATAATATACAATTTGAAACATTAAATACTTATGAATTAAAAGGGAAAAAAATTAGAAGGTAAACATACATACTTAGTAAACATATTATAAACTAATCATGTAGTCATGAATGGCATTTACAATTACAAACCCAATCATGGGTGTAGTCATATTTGCCATGTTTTGGCATAGTGATTGGTGCATCACCATCCTCATTGAATAGTTGTTGAACTAGGAACATTTTTTGGTGGCCGATGCAATCACATAATTCTTAATGTCAAGTGTACATGATTTTTTTCCTTGGACTAATATCATGATATCTTGGAAAGTATCCTTATCCATGCCATCTACAACAAGGTGATCATGGTTTCCAAGATGTATGGTGGCTTTTGAAAGGGTATTTTGCTTGTGGACAACATAATACATATGGCATATGTAATTTTGTAAATAAAATGTGTGATATCATAAAATTTGTGGACTGGAACCGTAGGGAAGAATTGACCTGCAACCAAAACTTGAAACAAGTCACCCATCCAAAGCAACCTCATTGCAAGCACCCTTGTAAAGAAAATGATTAGATGTTATTACAAGCACCCCAAACATTAAATGGTCTTAAATCCAAGCCCATAATTATTTTTTGTATGTTTGTCATCTTTATTTTGGTCCAAACATGACTGTCATATTTCCCATCCATTCCTCGCATCTATCCTAAATGCCCAATTGAGTCCCAAAAGGGAAGAATTTCAAAAAGAACTTTTCCATCGAATTTCATGGGAAGGTAGGGGACAAATTCTATTTTGATGTTTTGTAGTTCAAGGACCTCAATTCCATTGATGCATGTGTTATTTAAGACATGGCTTTGAGGTAGGGGAAGACATTCCTAATAAAGGACACACCTATAGTTGAAGCTTTCATAAGGGGCTCACTCGTTTCACATTTTGGAAATTTGAATGATTTGATGCTAATGGCACATGGGAATCAACAAATCTAGTGCATAACAATTGATTCACATCCTTGTCAAAAGAGTTTGACAAATCGATAAACCTTGTTTCTAGATGAAATGATGATGATACATGATTCACCAAGATTGGTTTTTTTTTCACCTCCACAACATGGTCTATCTTGTTGGCCACTAAAATGCCAGTTGTCAAAGTGAAAATGGTATTTTAATTTTTTTATCACATTGTCACCATCAATTTTGTACCTACCAGCATTGACCATCCAATGAATTCTTGATGGCCCATAGACCAAAACCTAATAAATAGAACCCACAACAAGATTGTTGTCAATGTAAATGTCTTTGGAAAGGTTTAACAAATTAAGTTGGTACCCAAACATGTGGCAAGACATTTTTCGCTAATTTTTGCAACTCCAAAATCACCAATCAAAATCTTGTATATCAAACTTATTGTCAAAATGGAATGTTGCCGTCTAAAAATCCAAGCTAACCAAAATTGAATGGGAAACTTTGAAGATGATTGTTAAACAAACTTTCAAAAAGAATTGTTCTCAGAAAGAAAGATGAAAGACCTTTGGCAAACAAAAAACACAAGGAGAAGAAACATGAAATGGGGAAAAAAGGATTTCAAATGAACAAGATGGGTGTGTGTTAGTGGGCTTCAATTGGTTTTGTGAATCTTTTCGGTTGAATATCAAATAAGGGTTGGGCAATAATGTAGTCACAAAGAGGATCAATTAAAGGGTTTAAAGCTAACAAGGTGGGTGCATTGGTGATCGGAGGAACTATGATATTTTGGGATAAATACGGAAGTTGAAGTTAAATATGTCATATCTATAATAGGCTATAATGTTTGTTTTCTTCTTCCTTCCATGTAAATATAAAGATATTAGAAAAAACATACTTGAAATCGCCTAAAACATATAATTATATTCCATTAATAGAAATGTGTAGGGACACATATTTAGTCTTTTTGATACCTTAGTGAAAGAACAAGTTAGTTTTTAAATGTTGGGAAGGCAAGTGAAGATGAAATGTGAAATCTAGTTATGGAATGTATACATAGATATTATAAAAGAAAATAATCACTATTAAATTGCAATGAGTTCATTAATAGTTTTATGTGTGAAAGAGGCATTAAAAGAATGTGGGGTGTAAGAAAATAATGAAGGAATGAACTATCTGATTTTGATAAAATAATTATAAAAACATCACATAAGGTAATCCATTTGGGTAAGCAAAGGAATTAAGGTTTTGTGATTGAAAAATGCAAGGAGTGAGAAGTACACATTATGATAAATGAAATTAATTCATTTTTTACATTGAAAGAAAATTGGTTAATATTGTGGTGCCAACTAGTTAATACAATGTTGTTAGGATCAAATTTTTTGCTTAAATTGAAAATCAATGAGGGAAAATAAACTATGTGAATGTTTAGGTAAGTTAATGTTATAATGTTGTTGGAAGGAGGTAGAGCAATGCATTAGTGTTGAAACAAATTCCATCATGTTACTTGGAATGTCCTATTTAGGCCCATGCAATTAGAAGTTGTTATCAATAATGAAAGGCACTTTTACAAAAACAATATCCACATAAAGGTATCCATACATCAACATAGTTTACATAGAATTAATTTTGGACATTCTAAGAATATTATATTGGATCATGTCAAATAAAAAATGATTTTGGGTACCAATCAACAAAAATAGGTCTATCAAAAATTGGCAATTTTGGATAAAACATAAGAGGAGGTTGAAAGTAGTGTTAGATATATTGAAGGAATTAACATGTTAGCAACAAAAATACTAAATGAAAATTGGGAAACTATTGATCCATCAAATTATAAGATTTCATCTTTCGTGAATGTAATTAATATGATTTTTTTATTAATATAGGCTTGAAATGACAAGGAGGGGAAAACAAATGAATGCACTATGAATATTTCATCAAAATAAAAAACTAGTTGTCATGGAGGGGAGGGAAAAAAACCAAACATTACCTTTTAAGTAAAAATGTTTGGCCAAATACAATGGGTTGAAAATTTAGTAGATTGTGAAAAGTGACAAAAATTACGATTTTTTTTAGGAATTTTCCATGGAAATAACAAGAAGGTACCAAACATTTAACAAGGTGGAAATAATGATGGCATCTGCCAACCATTGTTTTTACATATCTTTTTACAATAGATAAATGGAGATAAGGTCTACCCAATTTGAATGGGTTGAAAATAATGAGCTATGTTGGTAATTACCGATTTTTCCAAAATTTTATTATTGTTAAAATAGGAATAAGTCAAGGAAATTACCACGGTTATTTTTAGTGGTAATGGAACATAAATTATCTATGTGGAGTTTAAAGATTATGAAAGTATGGATGAAACAAGTGTTAAAATATGATATTTTGGGGGAAACATGGTGGAGATTTAGTTAACTACAAACATGATTAGGGTTTATATTAATTTTTTGATTATCTTTGTAAGGAAAAATGTCAATGAAACCAAAATAAAAATGTTTATGCATGGAAATGGTAGTGGATGTGATTTGGTGAAATAGATGTGGCTTAGTGGGGACCTCCAAACATCTTAGACAATGAACTTGATCATGTGAAATGTGTCAAGAGATGGATGACCTTTGATGGTCATGTGCATGATCCAATTTATTGTAAAGTGATGATAATTGCCAATTTTGACATGCAATTTAAAGACACAGACATTCAATGTGTTTTGTGGTGGAAATTAAAGAAGGTGATGGTGAAGAAAGGTGTTTTTAATCCAAACTTTAAGAGCTTCATGGCTGACATTGTTCAAGCCAATTAAAATGTAGTGTGAATCATCTAGATGGTAATGGGCATCCAAGTGAAGTAATGATTGATAGGGAACAAACCTGTTATTTCCATTAGATCGATCCACAAACATACACACAAAGTAGTAAATCAAGCCTGTGATGCAAAAACCACACAAGGCATTGTGCTATGAATACAAGAATGCTGCATTAGTGAAATAAACATATGTTTAGTATGCAACCATCTAGTGTTGGTGGTATTCCTAAAGGGCTATTGATGGAGTTAAACTTCAAAAGTTGGAGAATTTGTTTAGTTTTTGGCACTTTTGTGTCAAATAATGGGGAGGATTTATGATACATGCAAGGTTTTCATCCCTCTCATACATTTTTCATTCCATCCCATTTCTCTACATGGTAGAATTCATTTGAAAAAAAATTAACAGACACATATTTTGTTTTGTAGAAATTCGTTTGAAAAGAACTTGTGAACATGCCCACGTGTAAGTTGTTAAAAATAGTGCACAACATATGGTTTCAACAATTAAGGAAAAAGGGAACTTACTTGTATTTTATAACATCTTACGACTATGTTTGAGTTTTCAAGCAAATGACATTGTATTACCACTTCAAGAAGGGTGGCCAATTCAATCAAGGGCTTACACAAGTAGAAATCAGCCAAATTGTAACCACCTATTTTGCAACTACATGTGATTAGTTGTCATTTGTGACTACCTTTGGGAGTATTTGCAACTATGGGATTAAATTGACCATTTTTGTAACTTTGGTGCGACTAAGTTGCGACTAATTTTGCATTGATCCATTGATCTGGATGATTTAAAAACCTATCTTCATCCATGAATAAAGTGATATGTCCCATTAATCGCATTTCCCCAACCAATTAGTTGCACACCTAAACATAATATAGGTGCATTAAGGGTATTTCTATATGTATGTATTAAAATTATATTTTACATGAATTATACATATAATACAAATATATTAATATATGTATGTGTATTGTAGGTATTTAAAAAAATATATTATATGTATAATATGAGCATATTAAGGGTATATCCAATATGATATATTAATGTAATGTAATTTCATTGGCTTTTTAAAGGTTTATATCCAATGAATTTTCACATTGGCTAAAATTAAATTAGGAAAAATAATAATTTTTTCTTTGAGTGTAATTTCAATATAATGGTAAAAAAAAAGGAAAATTTTGTTAGAGTCCAACCAACATAAGTCAATACAACTACTTCAGCCCTATTTATATCTATTGTTTATTTTTCCTAAGATCATTTGGGGTTGGTTGTTACATTATAATGTGAGTTTGTGAGATAAAAAACAAAAACTTTCACTCCTACAATGCACAATTGCTTTATCAACAAAACTCATAATGATTTTATTTGTCCAACCACTGCACAACTAAAATGTTTGATGAGAACTTCATCAACAAACTCATTCCACGATTTGAAAGATTAGAGAACCTTCTTAGTCACACAATCCTACATTTCTTTTTTTCCCCTTTCCACTTTGACATGTGATCATACCCAAGTTTAATTATGAATACTCTTTGTAATTGCAATAGATTTGGATTCAACTGGAATTTTTTCACCTACCCCACTTGTCCTACTATTACAATTTTGAAAATTAGCCATGTTATTGAATTTCCCAACAACTTTGTGAGAAGTTCCACTGTGAATCTTGTCTTTAGGTTGATGTGGACATAGTTAAATCTCCAACTTTGATTGCAACACCCATTGTATATACTAAAGGTGATGTAGCTATCAAATACCCTCAATTGTAGCCCTTGCATAAACCAAACAATAAATAAAATTATGAACTTGAATCATTTCCATATTGTGGGTAACTTAGAACCAATGTGGTGTAATCTCATGTCCACACATTTCTTGCACCAAACACTCACCATAATCAGATTTTCTCACATGCATTAGTTGTACCAAAAACACAAGTTAAACACATTAACCCAACATAGAGGTATATAATGAATATGATATTTGTGAAAACATAGACAATGAATAAAAAATCAAGGTTGTGATATGGAACAAACCTCGTACAATGAAAGGCATGGCAGCCTATGGTTTCACTATAGAAAGTTAATCCCTTGATGGTCATTTCAATTGGGGGCATACACAAATAACCTTGCATCGCATATCCACTACATGTAACCAACATGCCTCTATGGCTAAGACATATTAGTGTTTGATTGCCTGAAACATTCACACATACGTCTAAGTAAAGCATGTGACCTTGTGTACATCAAAGTAAGGTGAGATTACTATTACACAACAAAGCCAAAATTTTGCCAATGTGGGAAGATTGTTATCCATTAGCCTAGGTGGATTACTTTATATAGTTGCAATATATTCGGTCCTAATTCATGGGCCATGACACTTACATGCATGAAAGTCATTAATATATGACAAGGAGCAATGGTCATTATGGTTACTTAACCACTTGACAATGCAAAGGCAATGATACGAGTGTGTAGCACCATTTGACATTGGGAATGGAGAAGTACTCGCAAAACTTGTAGGATCAAAACTTGCAAATGTTTGTTTTAGTTGAGCCTTTTATTCTCCGTGTTCAAGCACTTGAAACTAATTCAGTCTCTTTGAAACTTGAATGACTTGTTCCAATGCGCATGTCTTAATTGTAGTTTGCCTTAGCAAGTTAATCCATGTTTAATGTCCCTTGTTCATCTTGCACCAACCCCTTTCACAATACACCAATCTGTGTAAAAGACCAGGGGTTATGACATTTGGCTTTCCTTGAAAATTGGTTAGATGTAATTTATATGAAGTATATCCCATTAACAACTTGTCCATTACCAAATAAAGAGAAAAATAGAAAGATTATCCTCATTACATTCTACTACAAGACATTATTATTAACTACCTGAACCAACAAAAAAAGACTAAGGCTTGAATACATATAAGTTTTGCAATGAAGTTTAAACAACCTCCCTATTAAGAATTAAAGTGTGTACAAACATTTAGTTTCTTAGCCTAAGTTGATAATGGAAATTAACTTGCTAATCATATGAGTTCATGCTACATACGGATAAAATCTACCAAAATTGTGCCATGGTACAAAAACATGGCCTTGTGTTTATGCACATATAGTATGGAAACTAGTGATAAATTCATTATAGATTGTAAATTCAAAACCTAACCCATTAACTATTCATTTCGTCTTTTACGAAAATTGACCTTTCCATACCAAACTATTACCCACTACATTTTACAACTTCAATTGAGGGGGATCATCATCGTCATTTGTCACAAGCAATGGAATATTGCCAGAACCTTCCATGGCTTCACCAAGTTGCACTTGAAACCACGTAGCTGCAATGGTAGTGCATGGTGCACACATGCTTGCCCAGCAATCCCTAATATTAGTCCTATTGCAATAATCACTTCTTTTGGTAGGATGAATCAAAAATAGCAAATCCCCCATTTGAAATTGCACATCCACAACAACATCTTGTACAACTTAACATTATCCCATATCAATATGAAACTAGTCTATTTGAACCCATTACGATAATTTTGATGTTTGAACCTCATTAAACCTATCAACCAATTATTGCCCAATCTCACCTTTTCTTCAACTCGTGATACCTTGTTTGCAATAGACTACGCCTGTGTGTTGACACCAATTGGGGTTACATGTATGGTCTTCCTTTTTTTATTCTACCATCACAACAATTCCCACTGACCCCACCACTAAATTATTGGTTAATGTTGGCTATTAGAACAACACTTGTTTGCCCAAATAACATCAAATCATCATGAGTCCCAAAATTATTGGCCAACCTAAGGCATACAAACCCACTTTTGTTTCACTTTTATCACATTTAATAGTTGTGGTCTTTATTTACATTGTTATGGCAAATTCCTAGGAGTTATTTTGAGAATAAATAAATTCCAAAATGGTGTTATGAACAATGTTGGCACACATGCTAGTACAACTTTGGATAGATCTCACTATTCACATCAGAAAGTTGCAAATTATTTGTTACCACATAAGTACAACTAAATGCTTGAACTGCTTATTGTTGTTATCGTGATGTTGATCTTGAAAATTAATGAAACATTGATAATACCTTTGTAATTTTGCTTGCATCTTACTATCCACGGGTACTACCATCTTTAATAGCATGCCCCCCCTTATGCTACTTAGGGTTTGAGGTTGTATCCATTTTTGTAATGTCTACCCCCATTGTAGCAATAGGATTTGCCCCAACTATTGAAATAGGGTTTGCCCTAAGTGTTCATGTTACTAGAGTTTCTTGCACATTTGTCAATCGTATATCATTCATCGCTAGATTTGTATTTGCTAAAATTTTTGCCATGACAAATTCAACAGTTGGATGCAACTGTTCAATGCCTCGAGCAATGGCGACGTCTAGGACCTTCTCAACATGGCCAATCATTTCTAGTAGCTATGTTTCAATTGCTTGAACTTGGGCATAAAAAACAACCAAATATGACCTTTGCCACAATTGCAAATAATTTCCCAACACTGAGCACCAGCTATTGAGTAATATTATTTGTTATCTTGCATGAATATACATTTCCACATCTATCTTTGCAGATTGTGGGCACTCACTTGATTTTGGTTGTTAATAAAGTCCAGCCTTGCAACTACCATTTCTAATAACGATGGGCTTCGATGATTCTCCATTCTCTGCAACCCAATAAAATCTCGAAACCTAATTACCCATTCATTATAAAAAGTTAGCAACAATATACACAAAAAATCAAAGATTAAAAAAAAGAAGGTTGAAAATGACATACTAATTTTACTTCAACCTATCTCTCCCCCCATGTCCATATTTACTAATGTTCATGATTGCACCTCTTGCATCTATTCATTGATCTGTCTTTTTCTTGGTCTCTTGTCCAGACTAATATGCCACCAAACTTGCCCATTGGTTTGTATCCACACCCATAGGGCATGTCATAGGCGCATTCCTATTATAACATTTTCTTAGTTAAACTCATTCAAATTTCATGAATCATCTTATGCAGTTTCTGAAATTACATGCACTCAGTTCATGATTGAAATATTCAAATAAATCATCTAATTGTTTACGGAGCTCACTCATGTCAACAGGATTTTTGTCACCTACCTTCCCAATATCCGTATTAAGGTAGTGTGGTACAAGCCTTCAAAGTGCATTATCCCATTCATTCTTTCCATCACATGCCCCATCTATTTTTCCATTTTTTGTCACCTCCACTTTGTAAGGTGGTAATCATGCCTTCCTTCCCTCTTCAACTTCACCTTCTACTGTCTTTTTTGCATACCTTTGGTCTGTTTGAATTTTTACCTTGGACTTGGCGATAGATTCCTCCACCTCTATACCCTTAATAGTTGTAGGAATGGTTGTTGACTGGGACCTTGCACATATTTGAACAAATGTTTGGCTTACCCTAACCCCATGGGCTTCTTGTGGTTGCATAAATTTGTTGCAACAAAATTCAAGCCCATGCCAATTTTGGGGTTGATTGTTCAAGCACGTACCTTGGGAATAATTTTGCCAATGTCCTTGACAACCTCCATGTCCTAGTTGCCTGTAATGACCAAACTGTGATGGGCATTCTTGTTGTCCGTAAGTTAATTTCCATGCTTGCCCACTATAACCTAATGTGAGGCCCCCTTATTTGTGGAGGAGCTATCCTTCTATTGGGACAAGCAAGCCAGCTCCCCTTTCACCCCTTTGTGAAGGGCTATTGTTGTAAACTCTCTTTACATTTGCCTTCTGCCCTGGCCAAATCCATGTACATGTTAGCAACTATTTCACCAAAAGCTTAAAAAAAGGCAACCATCCAATATAATGTAAATGGTGATCCATTCTATAACTGTAGGATTAAGAATGAATAAGATGTCTTGTAAAAAGTTACATCATTATCTTATTTATCCTTTAGTGTGTAACTTGTTGATAACAATGTATCAATGAATCCTAGTTAGGATAGATGAAAAAAAGTCAAATCAATATCCATGACATGGCAAAAAAAACCTTATGGTAAGTAAGCATTGTATTAGTTCATGCAAAAGACCAAACTTAACATAAGCAGAAAACATGGTAATAAGTTTGACAATGTCATTCCCAAAATACCCTACCATCAACTTATCATGGGTACATTTGTAGCAAGGTTCAAACTTGCTACTCAAATGAAGGAAATGACAACATTGCTTATGTTATGTTGTTAATGATGTAATCCTGTTGAAACTATGAACATCCCATACTCATGAAGTTGAGGAGATTTGGAATGTAAACTCATGTAAAAGCTCTTTATGCAATTTCATGCTAGAAAAGAAATATGAAAACAACATCACATTCCTTTGAACACAATGCTTGTATCATATTAGTGGATTCATACAAGACTTTTGAATAATTTAAGAGGTTTCAATGATCCAATAATGATATGAACTAGATCAAAACCATTGCAACACCACTTTTGCAAAAACAACCAAGGCAGACAATTATCAATTCACACATTAAAAGATGACAAGCAATGTTGTCACAATGACATTGTGACACATCTGTTATATTTAAAACAAAAACTCATATAAAACCCATAGCTAGTAATCTATTTGCATATAGATTGAATCAATTAGATTTAACAAACCATCTAATTAATACAACCATCTTTTGAATCTTCACACCAATTGATATAGTCACAAGCAATCAACGATACCTAACAATTTCAACAACCAACAAGGTTGGTGCAAGGAAGCCTTTCATAGACCATAGGAAGCCCTAACCAAACCAAAAAACTGTAGCAACAAAGATTACAAGTTCAATGGCTTGAGACATAATACACATGGGCAAAAGAAGCAAGAAATTCCTTCATCAACTTGTCTCAACTCATTTCTCATGTAAACGAAAACAAAAATAGGGGTTTTCCAACATTAACATTGACAAGAATACATGCAAATGAGGATTGGTTTATTCACCTCCTTCATAGTGGATGTTGCAGCTTATGGTGTAACAACCTTTCTACTAACATCAATGTTTTCGTCCTCATCTTCTTCTACATTAAGAGTCTTTAACAAATACTGAGAGTTGGAGGTGTCCTGTCACTTTCTGTGGACGTCAATGCTAATGACCCCTCTTCTACGACCATGCTATTGTGTGGTCTCCCAATGGTGCACACATTTTTTTTTCATGCTTTTGCTTTTATAATCTTGTTTTCACAAAGATGGGTGGACTTATTCGACTTTTTCTTGGTGCACACCACATTTGAATTTCCCCTCCTACAATATGCCCCTAATATTGGGCTTCCATTGGTTCACAAGCACATTGGCACCTTTTGTTGAGGTAGTTTGGCAATTAATTTTAGCCCAAATTCAGACCATGCAAGTAGTAAGCTTTTAGGATGTGAATGACAATGTTCTGCATACATATATGTGATTGAAAAGAAACTCCATCATTATATTTTGAAGTATTTGTCAATTGCAACAAAACCAAAACAACAATAGTTTAAGTGGGTTCAAGAATCCCACACACTACATGTAAATACCCTTCAAAACACAAGCACTAATGCTTTAACATACCAAAGTTTGTCCAAAATCAAGTCCATGCACTTGGGATCATTTGATGCATGTTTGGGGACATCTTTCAGGATGCCAAGTCTTTATGAAACCCATATCATGTATATCCTAATATGTAGCAAATGCCTTTGAACATAATGACCATTGTAAATCAAACAATATAATTCATAATCTTTCAATATGTACATTGAAGATTCGATCCCAATGCTTGCATATAACTTATGCATGTGTTTTGGGATGTTCCATAGACTTGCAGGAAACAAGACTTCAATAAGGACCAACTCATGAAAAGGAATGCAATACATTATGTTAAGTTATCATTGTAATTATAGCTTCCCACTTGTTCTACAACTTCATATAGATGATAGCCACTTTGGGAATTGATAAAAATTCTTTACAAAAATCATGTCATAGTTTCCAACTTTGTATTGAACATGTAAGGTGTTCCTTGGGGGTTAAATAGAGATAGGTGCCCTTGCTTTTGGAAGGGGTTATTAGTTCAAGTAAAAAAACATCATGCATAATTAGACCATGAATAATTTGTTCAACAAGAACAATATGTCAAACACTTCAGATATTTGAGAATTATTCAAGTTATTCTAATTCAAATTATCACAATAATCATGTATTTTCAGAATAAAAATATTATTTCATGCACTTCAAGTGCATGATTATTATTTTTGTTTAAAAAGGTGCCTACTTAAATAAGAAACTTTGGTGCTCATGTGAAAAATAAACATGTCTAATGCCTCAATTATTATGCATGTTGAAACATTCACAAAATTATGATGTTTTGGAAAACATTATGCATAATTGGACCATGAATAATATGTCAAACAAGAACAATATGTCAAGTACTTTAAGTACTTGATAATTATTCATGTTGAATCATTTTGAATTCTCACAAAAATCATGTACATCTTAAACAAAAATATTATTTCATGCACTTCAGGTGCATGATAATTATTTTTGTTTAAAAGATGCCTACCCCAAAAAATAACTTTAGTGCCCATGTGGAAAACATACATGTTCAATCATGGCGGTGATTTTTTGGGAAAAAAAAAAAAACAACATTTCAAACAAAAAAATGATAAAAATATGAATTTGATTCAACAATGATTATCATTATCTTTTCTAACTTTTCAAATGATTCAATATAATTTTTTTTTGGAAAAATGCCATACCATTTTGATTCCTTCCTTGGTTTTTCAATATACAATGAAGAACTTTATCTGCCCTGAACATGAAAATTGCCTCATTTTTTGTTTCATATTTTATTTCAAATTTTGACAAACAAAACATTGTTCGACTATTTGTTCCCATTCCATTTTTTGGATTTTGTGATTAGGTTAAACATCAATGATTACCATTGAATGTAAAAAAATGATGAAATGAATTCAAATAACCAACATACCTTCACGTATCCACAATATGAAACATATATCAGCATCATCAACATCTACATGAATTTTCACTTCATAGTTTATGGTAAACACGAATGATGTGAATGGTGATTGGTCCACAAGACGACTTTCTCCATCATCAATATTCAACCTTTTCCTTTTACTCTCCAAACCTTCCATTGTCCTTGGAAAATTATTCCACAAGTGAGTGTGGATTTTTCTTGCAAAATTTGACGATTTCCTCCACTTGTGGACGTTGATGCACATATTTGCAAAGATCACCTGATGTAAGCATGTATGTATTAAAACTTGATTAAACATAAATTAATGCAAAAGTATGATAATGCATATTTGTCATATGCAAATTTTTTTTTTTGGTACACATTCTGTCTCCACCTAAACATGTTCATTTTAGAACTGTCCATATTAAGCCCTTGCTTACATTCATTTGCATTCAAATCCAACCAAGTTGTTTCCTTGCACAAATGACTACTTCAAGGTATGCAAAAGTTGGAATGAACATCACTATGCCATCACCAACATTTGGGTTCTACAAGTTGAGACCTATTGTGAGAATACCAGCGAAGTTCTAGAGCTTCTGTTTATAACTCATGCAAATTCTTGTTGCAAGATGCTTGCTGTTGGTGAAACAACTCTTTTGTAAATATTATGTTGGAAATAGCAAATGCAACTTCGAGTTGAAGACTCTGAGGTGAGCGAACAAGTGAGACAACTTGTTTGAGAATGTCCTTTAGCGATAATTGATTGAATGCAACTACTTTTCAAAACTTGCACACAAGAGAAAGTGAAGATTGAGTATACATATGTCGGTTATAGTCTTCCAACATTTGGGCTTGGTGTTGCTGCTAATGAGATGAGAGTTTTAGTATTACTGATTAGAGCTCATTTCAAAGCCACATAAAACAATAACAAAAATGTTGAAAAATGAAAGATCCGTGATGACAAATTGGAGCTTCTAAAATCAAATGTTGCTACTACACAAAATAGGTCTAGTTACAGAACACTGTTAGTTTACTACAAAAGAAAGAGAGCATTCCTAAGAAGCAACCTTAAACTAGGGTTATCCAGAGCTTGCAAAACCTATTTTAAGTTCCAGACAATGGCCGACCAAAAAGTGCACACAAGAAAGAAAAACCACATGTGTGCACACACGAAGTAGTTGAACTTGGATTTCTACTATAAGTTCCATCTCAGAGGTCTACAAAAAACCACTAAAGACTCCAATATTGAAGTTTCACTTCTAAACCAAAACCACTAAAGAAGTCGTAAACTACCACCAATACATGGGTGACAATAATAATAAAACTTTCACACTCTCAATTCACAAGTTGTTGTATTCACAAAGTTGCGCTTGTCTTCTTTCTCAAATGACAAAAAAGTAGATGATTTCAAAAAACACTTGATGTTGAGGTGTAGGTTCTAGAAACTTCTTGGTCAGATTATGTGGCTCAAATTTACGACCCCCATTGCAAAACACGAAGAAAAAACATGTACTGACAAAACGTGAAGGAAAAGCAAGGTACACTTGCGAGAGAAAAAAACGAACATGACACTTACAAAACAACCAAAACAAATTGTAGAAGCCTAAAGCAACAACAACGACCCTTTAACAAAACAACACAAGTCCAAAAGAAAAATATGAGAAAAGGGGGGAAGCAAGAGAGAAGAGAGAAAGAGAAGGGAAGGAGAAGGCTAAACCATGGTTCGATCCCCGACATTAATTGCCACTAAGCTTTGGCTCAAAAGTAAACCTAGGTAGGAAAAATCATCCATCAAACTTGCCTAGTGAATGACTATCATCCATCTTTCTTTCTCCCTCCTTCCTCTCGTAATCCATTGTAATCCATCCTTGGATATTGTTTCATCCCTGATGGAAAACATTGTAGTAAAATAACCCTATCTAGGAAAACTCATCCATCAGACTTGCCTAATAAATCTCTCTCTCCCTCCTCCAAATCCATCCCCCACATATCTTCTCATCCACGATGTAGTTCGCACTAATGGAAATTGTTTTCAGTGCACATGTGGGATGGATGGACCAGTTGGATGGGTGATCATATATTGTAGTTCTGGTCTTTTGGAAATCATATATATATGGATCCATACTTCTCAAGAAACGTACATGAAACAAAAACAAAACAAATGACATCTACGACTCTACGACTCTTGCAGAACTGGAAACTAGAGCTTCAAAGCCGCTGCTTGAGTCCTAAACCTCTCTGTCTCTCTCCTGCGTGCTCATCACGTGAAAGCCTGGATTGATTTATTCTACTAAATTAGTTGCAGATTATACATGAGTGCCACACCCAATACCAGCAGGCAAACAAGAACAAGAACAACAAGCAACAGTCTAAGATCATATAATTTTGCAACTCCACGACAACGTGCTTTACTCGGTCACAAGCTGCTGTCCACACAAGTACAAATTTATGAGCGAGAGGGAGAGAGAGTCGACACATGCACACACACATGTAATAACAGAGCTCCAGAAACTTACCAGCTGTTTATAATTTCGTTTCTTCTCTCACATGAGCAGCTGCAGGCGCCACAGCTACAATGAAAACAGCACTATTAAAAGCTCGATGTGTAGACCATCTCTCTCTCTCTCTCTCTTGCTTGCTTTCTTGCTTTCTTTCTGTCCATGTGTCTGTCTGTCACAAACAAGCCATGAGTAGAGCAGGAGCAGCTACTGCTATCAGCACAAACTCGAAAGTAGCCCAGGTCTGATATAGGTTCTTTTTGTCAATTTTTGCTCCCCAAACACGAGAGCAACTGACTGTCTGATCTATGATCTCTGGCAATCAATAATATGTTGATTCCCTGTCATCAGGATCATTGATTGCATTGTCTATCGTGACAGGAAACTGAAGATCTTTTCGCAGACTCTTGGAGGGTTCAATTACTCTCCCTTTCTCCAGATGACAGCCAGGAAGCAAGCGCTGGCGCAAGCTGACAACAGACATCGTCAGCTGCTTGGCGCAGACACCAATAATCAAATGCCAAAATGAAGGCGTAAGTAGAAAAGCACCCAACACTGTTTAGAGAGGACCCTGCAGCCCCAGCTGTATTTATAAGCCCTCCTCTATCTGTTCATTTTTTGCTTCAAAAAATGGCCTGACTGCAATAACTCTATAACTGTCTCTCGATTGTTTTTAATATACCAACACAATAATATATATACACCATAAATATCTATCTATCCTTTGCACTTCCTTACACACTAATTATAAATATTTTGAAAAGTTCGGCTTTTTTTTTTTTTTTTTTTTTTTTTTATTTAAATTTTTTATAATCCCACTTTCCTCTTAAAAGAAAGAAAAAAATTGGTAAAAAAAAATATTTAATTTTGTTGGAAATTTTGTAATTTTTTTAAAATTTTAATTTTAATTTTTTTCTTAGTTTTTATAATCCCACTTCCCTCTAAAA
>Ga0116229_10003068_pt1 | contig 27337 bp, 26 predicted proteins | sample S1TSphgellanicum_3_FD_87313 | JGI IMG/M metagenome (GOLD analysis project Ga0116229, IMG submission 87313) | Host-associated microbial communities from peat moss isolated from Minnesota, USA - S1T2_Fc - Sphagnum magellanicum MG | ecosystem: Host-associated > Plants > Peat moss > Unclassified...
CTACCCGCTCGAGGTGGTGCAGGCCGACCGCTGGCTCCAGGACGGCGCCAACGCCCAGCTGCAGGGTACGCAGCTGGCGCAAGCGGTCCAGTCGCAAGCCTGGGACGCCAGCGTCAAGTCGCTGGTGGCCTTCCCGCAGATCCTGGCGATGATGGACGACGCGCTCGACTGGACCCAGCAGCTCGGTGATGCCTTCGTCGCGCAGCAGGGCGACGTCATGGACTCCGTGCAACGGCTGCGCGCCATGGCGCAAGCGGCGCGCACGCTGGTCCCCTCGCCGCAGCAGGCCGTCGCGGGCGGCCCCTGGGCCATCGACATCGAGCCGGCGGCGCCCGACTCCGTGAGCGTGCCCGTGTACGACCCCAGCGTCACCTACGGGCCATGGCCGTACGCCGACTACCCGCCCGATGCGCTCTATCCGCCGGGCTACGGTTACGGCAGCGTGATCGTCTTCGCCATCGTGGCACCGCTGTGGGGCTGGAACCACTGGAACTGGGGCGGCCACGGCCTGCTCGTGGGCGGGAGCACCAGTGGACATCCGGGCTCCCTGCTGCCGCGCACCGGCCCGCCACACCCGTGGCGCTTCAATCCCGAGCACCGCCACGGCGTGCCCTTCCAGGACCCGGTCGTGCGCACGGCGGGCGCCGCGCTGCGCGCTGAGGACCGTGGCAGCGGCACGCTGCGTGCGGTTATGACCGGCAGGTACGTCGCCGCGCCGCGGGCCGAACCGCCGGTTGCGGGGCCCGCGCCGACGCAGCTGCCGCGTCCGCTCGCGGCACCGCACGTGGCCGGCGCGCTGGCACCCCCCGCGCATCCCGAGCCCGAAGCCGTGCACGAGGCGCACGAACACAAGAGCCGCGCGGGCTGAGCCGCCGCGACGCGTTCGTCAAGGCTGGCCGGCTCGAGGCCCTGCGCGCGGCGGCTCAGTGCGGCGCCGCCCCGGGGGGCACCTGGCCGGGATCGGCCTTGAGGGCCTCCTCCCAGCAGCGCTTGGGCACATGGGTGCGCAGGCGTTCGATCAGCCGCGACACGACCTGGGCGTTCACCTGGTGGCCGACGAAGGGCAGCACGTCGGCGGTGATGTCGCCGCCCAGCGCGATCACGCGCTGCGCGGCCTCGACGGCGTGGGCGTAGGGGATCACCCGGTCGAGCTTGCCGTGCAGCAGGTGCAGCGTGACATCGAGGCTGGCGGTCTCGGGCAGGCGCGCGAAGCGCGCGCCGATGGCGACCACGCGGCCCGCAGGCGGCGCGCGGTCGCGCGTGGACTCGAGCGCCATCAGGCCGCCCTGCGAGAAACCCACCAGGGCCGTGGCGGCGTGCCCGACCTGCGCGATGCGCTGCCAGTGCTCGATGGTGGCAAGAAAGGCCGGCATCGCGCTCGCGAGCCGCTCGACGCGGTTGTCGTCGCCGATGCCCTCCATCGGATACCACTGGCGCCCCGTGCCGCTGGCGCAGCGATCGGGGGCGTCGATGCCGACGATGGTGGCCTGGGGGAACTCGTGCGCCAGGCGCCGCCCCAGCGTTTCGAGGTCGCGCGCGCTGCCACCCACGCCGTGGAACAGCAACATCAACTGCTGGGCTGCGGCCTCGGGCCGCTGGAAGATCACTGCCGCGGACATCGCCCTCCCCGCTGGCGCGGGAACAATTCACCGCTTAATCATGATTTTACGGCATCGCAGCGGTCCGCGCGCGGCCGCCCGCTGCGCCACTCCCGCGCCGCCGTGGCGGCCCGCGCGCGCAAGGCTTTCGTCCGCGCCCGCTTGCTGTGCATAATGGCTGCACGAACTCTTGCGAGCCGAGCCATGGCCTCCACCGGTGACTTGCGCTTCACTCCCCCGTCGGCACCGGTCGCCGATGTCGAACCCGTCGCTACCGGCACCGTGCTCGCCAGCCGATGGCGCCGCCTGGGCGTGGCCATCTTCGATTCGCTGCTGATCATCGTGGTGCTCGGGCTGGTCCTGTTGCCGCTGGGCATCAATCCGTTCACGCTCGCTGCCCGCTACCCGCTGCAATATCGCGTGCTGGGCACGGGGGTGGGTTTCGGCCTGTTTCTCGCGCTGCACGGCTACCTGCTCGTGACCAGCGGCCAGACCATCGGCAAGCGCCTGTTCGGGCTGCGCATCGTGCGTCGCGACGGCAGCACGGTATCCGCGTTTCGCATCCTGGGGCGCTATGTCCCGGGCGTCGCGCTCAACATGATCCCGGGCGTGGGCGGGCTGTACGGGTTCGTCGACAGCCTGCTGATCTTTCGCGAATCGCGCCGCTGTCTGCACGACCAGATCGCGGACACGATCGTGATCCGCGTTTGACCGCCGACGTCGCGCCGGCGGCCGCACCGGCGCCGGCCCTGGACACTCTCTGCCCGGTCGAGACCCCCGAGGGCATCGCGCTGGATCTGAGCCCGGCCGGCCCGGTGCCGCGCGCCCTGGCCTTCCTGGTCGATTTCTTCATCCGCTTCGTGCTCTGGGTGCTCGCCCTGATGGTGGCCGGTTCGCTGGGCGTGCTGGGCATGGCCTTCGTCTGGATCTCGCTGTTCCTGATCGAGTGGATCTACCCGATCGCGTTCGAGCTGTCCGTGGCCGGCGCGACGCCGGGCAAGCGCGCGCTGGGCCTGCAGGTCGTCATGGATACCGGGCTGCCCGTGACGCCCGCGGCCTCGATCACCCGCAACCTGCTGCGCGTGGCCGATTTCCTGCCCGCCTGCTATGCGTTCGGCGCCGCGTCGCTGCTGCTGCGCGCTGACTTCAAGCGCCTGGGCGACATCGCCGCCGGTACCCTGGTCGTGCACGCCGCGCCGGTGGTGCTGCATCGCGAGCCGCCCGAGGCCGTGCCCATGGCGCCGGCGCGCCCGCTCAGCCGGCGCGAGCAGTCGGCGATCGTCTCCTGGGCCGGCCGTGCCGCCACGCTCACGCCGGCGCGCCTGGAGGAGCTGGCCCACCTGGCACGCCCCGCGATCGCGGCCACGGCCACGGCCAGCGCCGACACGCACGCCGAGGCCGCCGCGCTGATGGGCGTGGCGCGCTGGCTGGTCGGCTACCGCGACGGCGAGCGTCGATGACGCCGGTCCGCTTCGAGGCACAGTACGCCGAGCTCTGGCGCGAGCTCGAGCGGGGGCTCGACGCGCTCGAGGGGCGGGCCTTGACCACGACCGCGCACGCCGCTGGCGGCCGCACCGATGCCGCGCGCCTGGCGGGCCTGTACCGGCGCAGCTGCGAGCACCTGGCGCTGGCGCAGGCACGGGCCTACCCGATGCGCCTGACGCAATACCTGCAGAGCCTCACCTACCGCGCGCACCGCCTCATCTATCGGCGCCAGGATTACGGAGCGGCAAGGCTGCGGCAACTGCTGCTGGTCGACATCCCGCAGTGCGTGCGCCGCCACCGCCGCTACCTGCTGGCGGCGGTGTTGCTGTTCGCCGTCCCCATGCTGCTGGTGGGCTGGGCAACCTACCGCAACCCGGGTTTCGCGCTGCGCGTGATGAGCGCCGCCGACCTGAGCATGTTCAAGCAGATGTACAGCGGCGTGGGCGAGCTCGGACGCCAGCGCAACGCCGGCGGCGACTGGTCGATGTTCGGCTTCTACATCCTCAACAACATCTCGATCGCCTTCCAGTGCTTCGCTGCCGGCATCTTCGCGTGTGTCGTCAGCGCCTGTTTCCTGGCCTTCAACGGCGTGTACAGCGGTGCCGTGGGCGGCTACCTGACGCGGGAGGGCCTGGGGACCAACTTCTTCAGCTTCGTGGTGACGCATTCGGCCTTCGAGCTCACGGCGATCTGCATTGCCGGTGCGGCCGGACTGCGCATCGGCCACGCGCTGGTCGTGCCCGGACGGCGCACGCGCCTGGAGTCGCTGCGCTTGGCCGCGCTCGATGCGGTGGTGATGATCTACGGCGCGTTCGGCATGCTGCTCGTGGCAGCCGCGCTCGAGGCCTTCTGGTCCTCCGCCGCCTGGGTGGCGCCGGGCGTCAAGTTCGGGGCCGGTGCCGCCGCCTGGGCCCTGGTCATCGCCTATTTCGTATGGCAGGGGCGGCCGGCCACCCGCGCGCCGGCCCGGGGAGACGCGCGTGGAGGTTGACGCACTGTGCATCCGCCTGCGTCCGCGCACGATGACCGAGGCGGCCGACCTGGGCGTACGCATGGTCCAGGCCCATGCGCGCTCGGTCTGGACGAGCATGCTGCCGGCCTATGGCGCCAGCGTGGCGCTGGCGCTGGCGACGCTGCCGATCGCGCCCTGGCTACCGCTGCTGCTGCTCTTCTGGCTCAAGCCCTGGATCGACCGCAGCCTGCTCTTCGCGCTGTCGCGCGCGGTCTTCGGCCAGGCGACGACGCTGCCGGACCTGTGGCGCGCGCGCGGCGCGCTGCTGGACGGGGGACTGCTGGCCGCGCTGACGCGCCAGCGCCTCTCGCCATGGCGCTCGTTCACCCAGCCCATCGATCAGCTCGAGGGCCTGCGCGGCGCGCAGCGCCGCGCGCGGCGGCGCGTGCTGCTCAGGGGCCAGCGCGGGCAGGCCGCGCTCGCGCAGCTGGCCTTCGGCAACGTGGAGTTCGCCTTTCTGGCCGGCCTGCTGGCGCTCACCGCCTGGTTCTCGCCGACCGGCCACCACACCGATGCGCTCGGCTGGCTCGCGCGCAACAAGGGCGACACGCTGGGTGCCGCGATCGATGCGGCGAGCTACGCGGCGGTGGTGCTGGTGGTCGAACCGTACTACGCCGCGGCCGGCTTCGCGATGTACCTGAACCGGCGCGTGCAGCTCGAGGCCTGGGACGTCGAACAGGAATTTCGCCGTGCGTTCGCCTGAGGTGCGCGCCCGCGGGCGCGCGGGGCGGGCGCGGACCTGGGCGCGAACACGTGCGCTGGGCCTGGCGCTGGGCCTGGCGCTGCGCGTCCCGGCGCAGGGCGCGGTGCCACCGCCCCCGGCCGGTCCCGCGAACCCCGCCCGCCTCGCCGCGGCCGTGCCCGGTCCGCCCGCGCTGCCGCCGCGCGCACAGGTCAGCACGATCATCGACGGACTGCGCCGCGATCCGGACCTCCAGGAGACCCGGCTCAACAAGACGCTGCGGTGGAAGAAGGATGGCGGCGATGAACAGAAGAAGCCCGTCGCCGACTCGGCATGGAACGGCCTGGTCCGGTGGATCGCCGGCGCCCTGCAGTGGCTGGCCGAGGCGGGGCGCTGGCTCGTCTGGCTGCTGGGCGCGCTGGCGGTGGCCCTGCTGGCGCTGCTGCTGCGCCGCTGGATGCGCGAACGTGCCGACGCCGAGTCCCCGGCGCGCGCGGCGCTGCCCAGCCGCGTGGGCACCCTCGACGTGCGCCCCGAGTCCCTGCCCGAGCGCATCGGCGCGGAGGCGCGCGCGCTCTGGCTCTCCGGAGCGCACCGCGCCGCCCTGTCGCTGCTCTACCGCGGCGCCCTGTCGCGCCTGATCCACGTGCACGCCGTGCCGATCCGCGCCGCCAATACCGAGGACGAATGCCTGCGCCTGGCCCGGGCCAGCCTGGAGCAGGAGCGCAGCGCCTACTTCGCGCGCCTCGTGGGCACCTGGCGCCTGGCCGTGTACGCCGCCCGCGACCCCGAGGGCAGCGGCGTGCTGGGCTTATGCGACGACTTCGACCGCGTGCTGGGCGATGCCGCGCCGGGGGCGCCGGCATGAACCTGGCAGGCGCAGCCGGGCGCACCGCCGTGCTGGCCGCCGTCGCGGTGGCCACGGTGTTGCTGGGGGCGCTGGCCCTGCGCAATACCGAATGGGTGGACGAGACGGTTCCGCGGGCACCGACGGGCAAGGCGGCCGACAGCCCAACCTATGCGCTCGAGCGTTTGCTCGCGGCCACCGGAGCGGTGGTCGAGGCGCGCATCGATCTGTCGTCGCTGCCGCCGGCGCACGCGACGCTCGTGCTGCTGGGCTGGAACTGGGGCGTGCTGCCCGATCGCGACCAGGCCCTGAGGGACTGGGTCGCGGCCGGCGGCCACCTCGTGCTCTCGCGCTGGTCCGTGGCGGCCCTGGGCAAGGAGGGCTGGATCCCGGTCGAGCCGCTCAAGGCGCCGCCCCGCCCGGATACCGCCCCCGTGCGCCGCCCACCCGAGGCGCGCGCCAAGGCACCGGGCGTACCGTTCCTGGCGTTCGTGGAGGAGCCCTGCTGGCGGGTACGCGAGCCGCAGGGCCTGCCCGTCGCCTACCCGCCCGCGGACCATGCGGTGGGCCTCGTGCCCGAGGCGCCGGCGCCCGAGCCTGACGATGCCCCGGCCGACGCAGCGGCCGCTCCGGCCGACGATGGGGCGCCGCCCGCGGGCGCGGCGCCGGCCGAGCAGGCGGGCCTGCAGATGTGCGCGGCCGACTGGACGCCGCTGGAATCGAGCGCGCCGGCGCTCTGGGCCCTGGGCCGCGAGGCACCCGGAGCGCAGATCCTGCGCATCGCGGTGGGAAACGGCAGCGTCACCGTGATGCCGGGTTCCAACCTGCTCGACAACCATCACCTGCTGCGCGGCGACAACAGCCTGATCGCGCTGGCCGCCTTGCAGGCCGGTACCGGCAGCAGGATCTGGCTCGTCGCCGATGGCGGCGGCGGCCTGCTGCGCTGGATCTGGCAACAGGGCGCCAGCGCGGTGCTCGCGGCGCTGCTGGCCCTGGCCCTGTGGCTGTGGCGCGCCGGTGCGCGCTTCGGTCCGCCGATGGCCGCGCCGCGCCCGGCGCGCCGCTCGATGGTCGAGCAGATCACCGGCACGGCCGATTTTCTCTGGCGTCGCAGCCCCGGCGCGCTGCATGCCGCCCAGCTGCGGGCGCTCGACGAGACCGCCGGCCGCCGCTTGCCCGACTACGCCCGCCTCGACGGCGACGCCCGCGCCGGCGCGATCGCCCGGGCGACCGGCTACGATGCCGGCGCGCTGGCGCGGGCGATGGACGCCCAGGCCGCCGCCCGGCCGGCCGCGCTGGGCCCGCTGCTCACCACGCTGGAGCTGGCGCGGCGCGCGCTGGCCGAAGCGCCGGTCGCGGGGCGGCCGGCGCCCGCGCCGGCGGCGCCGGCACCTTTGCAATCGGGAGACGAGCAATGAGCATCAGCGCCGATGATCTGACGCGTGCCGGGCACGCGCTGCAGGGTCTGCGCAGCGCGGTGGCCAAGGCCGTGGTCGGACAGCGCGACGCGGTCGACCAGACCCTGGCGGCCTTCGTGGCCTCGGGCCATGTCCTGATCGAGGGCGTGCCCGGCCTGGGCAAGACCCTGCTGGCGCGCGCGCTGGCGCGGGCGATGAGCCTGCAGTTCGCGCGCGTCCAGTTCACACCCGACCTGATGCCCTCCGACATCACGGGCCTGGCGGTGCTCGACCGCGATGCGGGCGCCCGGGATGCGTCCGGTGCGATGCAGCTGCGCATCATCCGCGGCCCGGTGTTCACCAACCTGCTGCTGGCCGACGAGGTCAACCGGGCCCCGGCCAAGACCCAGAGCGCGCTGCTCGAGGTCATGCAGGAATACCAGGTCACGCTCGAAGGCCACACGATCGCCCTGCCGCGGCCCTTCATCGTCATCGGCACGCAGAATCCGATCGAGACCGAAGGCACCTACCCGCTGCCCGAGGCGCAGCTCGACCGCTTCCTGGTCAAGATCCGCATCGACTACCCGGCGCAGGAGGAGGAGAACGACATCGTGCGCAGGACCACGCAGCTGCAGACCGGCGACGAACTGCCGCTGGGCGAGGTCACGGCGCAGCTCGACGAAAACGCCGCGCTGGCGCTGCAGAAGATGGTGGCCTGGGTACGGGTCGACCCGCAGGTGGCCGACTACGCGGTGCGCATCGTGCGCGCCACGCGCGCCTGGCCCGGGCTCGCCAGCGGCGCCGGGCCGCGCGGCGCCATCGCGCTGGTGCGGATCGCGCGCGCGGTGGCGCTGCTCGAGGGGCGCGACTTCGTCACGCCGGACGACGTGAAGCGCTATGCCCTGCCGACCCTGCGCCACCGCGTGGCCCTGGCCGCCGACGCCCAGCTCGAGGGCCGCGAGGTCGACGCGCTGCTGGCCAGCGCGCTCGAGAGCATCGAGGCGCCGCGGCTCTGATGCGCGCGCTCGCGCCGGCGGCGATACCGAGCCGCGCGCTGGTCGCGGCCGCGGCCGCGTTCGTGCTGCTCGACGCGGCCGCGTTGCTGGGCGGCGCCTCGGCGCGGGACAGCGCCGCGGCCGGCGCGGTGGTACTGGTGCTGGCCGCGCTCTTTGCGGCGCTGGACCTGGCCGAGGGCGCGCGCCGCTGGCGCGCCGCGCCCTTGCACATCGAGCGGCGCTGGCCGCAGGCGCTGGCCCTGGGCGTGCGCCACACGCTGGAACTCGATCTCGTCAACCCCGGCCGCACGCCCTGGCGCCTCGCGCTGTTCGACGACGTCGACGCCGGCATCGCGTTCGAGGGCATGCCCCGGAACCTGCTCGTGCCCGCGCGCGGGCGCCTGACCGTGCGCTACGTGATCATCCCGCAGCGGCGCGGCGTGGCGCGCTTCGGCGCCACGCAGCTGCGCCTGCGCTCGCCCGGCGGCAGCATCGACCTGGCGCGCCGCGCCGGTGCGGCGCACGCGCTGCGCGTGTACCCCAACTTCGCCGCGGTGGCGCGCTACGCCTGGCTGGCCGGCGACCGGCGCCTGAGCCAGATCGGCTTCAAGAGCTACGTGCGCCGCGGCAGCGGAACCGACTTCAAGCAGCTGCGCGAGTACCGCCGCGGCGATCCCGTGCGCCACGTCGACTGGAAGGCCACGCTGCGCCTGGACAAGCCGATCGTGCGCGAGTTCGAGGACGCGCGCGACCAGTGCGTGCTCTTCCTGCTCGACTGCGGACGGCGCATGCGTGCCGACGAGGGCAGCGCCAGCCTCGACGGCGGCCACTTCGACCAAGCGCTCAACGCGCTCATGCTGCTCAGCTACGTGGCCCTGAAGGAGGGCGACGAGGTCGGCGCGCTGACCTTCGGCACGGCCGAAGGCCAGCAGCGCCATTTCGCGCCGCGCAAGGGCAGCGCCACGCTCAATGCCCTGATGGCGCGCCTGTACGACATCGAGCCGGGCACCGCGCACTCCGACTACCAGCTGGCCGCGCAGGCCTTGATGCGCGTGCACCGCAAGCGCGCGCTGATCATCGTCCTCACCAACTTCCGCGACGAGGACGCCGCGGAGCTGCAACCGGCACTCAAGTTGCTGCGCACGCGCCACCTCGTGCTGCTGGCCAGCCTGCGCGAACGGGCGGTGCGCGAGCTGGCGGCGCAGGCGCTGCGGCGCGACCGCGATGCGGTGGCCGCCGCCGGCGCGCACCTGTTCGAGCAGGCGCGCCGCGACGCGTTCCGGCGCATGGTCGGCGACGATCCGCTGGCCGTCGACGTCGAGCCGGCGCAGCTGGCCGTCGCACTGGTCAACCGGTACCACGCGGTCAAGCGCGCGCGCCTGCTGTAGCGTCGTGTGCAAGAATGGACGTCGCGGTGGCGCTGCCGCCGATCCATTCCGGGAGTCCGTGTGAATTTTCCTGCGTGCCTGCCCAGGCTTTGCGTCATCGCGGCCTGCGCCGCCCTCGCCTCCTGCGCCGCCACCGGCGGCGACGAGGCCCCGGCCGCCCCGGCCGGCGCCGATGCGGCCGACTGGGACGCCTTCTACACCTCGCCCGGCGCGGCGCCGGGCAAGGTATTCACGCTCGACGCCAGGTCCTCGCAGGTCCGCATCTACGCGTTCAGCGGCGGCAAGGCACCCCAGCTGGGCCACAACCACGTGCTCGCGGCGCCGCAGTTCACGGGCTTCGTGTACGTGCCGGCGCAGGGGCCGGCGGGCGGGCGCTTCGACATCGAGCTGCGCCTGGACCAGCTCGACCTCGACCAGCCCGACTACCGCGCCAACCTGGGCGAGGCCTTCGCGGCGACGCTGACACCCGAATCGATCGCCAGCACGCGCGCGCACATGCTCGGGCCCGACAACCTCCAGGCCGCGCAGTTCCCGTTCCTGCGCATCCACTCGCTGCAGATCGCCGGGGCGGCGCCGAAGATCGCCGCGCAGGTGCAGGTGGAACTGCACGGGCAGCGCCAGGCCTACTGGATTCCGCTGGACGTCGATGGCCTGCCCGGCCACGTCGCGGTGGCCGGTTCCTTCGTCGTGCGCCAGAGCGACTTCGGCGTACACCCGTACGCGGTACTGGGCGGATTGCTCGCCGTTCAGGACGAACTCGTCATCGAATTCCACCTGCTGGGCAATTGAGCGCCGGCATGGTCGAGGTCGCGAGCGCCATCGGCCCGGCGGTCATATCGATCACGCACGTGCTGCTGGCCTCGGGCGTGACGGTCCACGCGGTGCTGCACAAGCGCGACCCGGGCTCGGCGATGGCCTGGATCGGGCTGGCATGGCTGGCGCCGTTCTTCGGCAGCGGCCTCTACCTGCTGCTGGGCATCAACCGCGTGCGGCGCCGTGCGCGCAGCATGCGCACGCAGCGCCCGGCCGCGCCCCCGGCGCGCCCGTCCTGGGCCCCGCCCCGGCAGGACCACCTCGTGCGCCTGGAGCGCGCCGGCACGCAGCTCACCCAGCGTCCGGTCGAAGCCGGCAACCGCGTGAGCGTGCTGCGCGACGGCGACGAGGCCTACCCGCGGATGATCGCCGGGATCGAGGCGGCCACCACCAGCATCGCCTTGTCGAGCTACATCTTCCGCACCGACCGCGCGGGCGACGCGTTCATCGACGCGCTGGTCGCCGCCGCGGCGCGCGGGGTGACGGTACGCGTCCTGATCGATGGCTACGGCGGCGGCTACCTGCTGTCGCGCGCCTACCGCCGGCTGTGCCGCGCCGGCATCCCGGCGGCCCGCTTCCTGCACTCGCCCTGGCCCTGGCGCATGCCGTTCCTGAACCTGCGCAGCCACAAGAAGGTGCTGGCCATCGACGGGCGCGCGGCCTTCACCGGCGGCCTCAACATCGGCGCCGAGAACCTCACGCGCCTCGGACCGCGTCATCCGGTGCGCGACACCCATTTTTTCGTCGAGGGTCCGGTGGTGGCGCAGCTGGTCGACGTCTTCGCCGACGACTGGTTCTTCGTGACCGGCGAGCAGCTCGCGGGCGAGGCCTGGTTCCCGGCGATCGATCCCTGCGGCTCCAGCGCCGCCCGGGCGGTGACCTCGGGTCCGGACCAGGACCTGGAAAAGATCGAGCTGCTGATCCTGGAGGCGATCGGCACCGCGCGCACGCGCATCCGCGTGATGACGCCCTACTTCCTCCCGGACGAGCGCATCATCACCGCGCTCGCGCTGGCAGCCATGCGCCAGGTGGACGTGGCCATCGTGCTGCCCGAGCACAGCAACCACCCGGCGATCGACTGGGCCACGCGCACGCAGATCGGCCCGCTGCTGGCCGCCGGTTGCACGCTGTGGACGCATCCGGCGCCGTTCGACCATTCCAAGCTGATGACGATCGACAGCCACTGGTGCCTGGTGGGCAGTGCCAACTGGGACATCCGCAGCTTCCGCCTCAACTTCGAGCTCGTGCTGGAGATCTACGACAGCGACCTGGCCGGGTACCTGGACGCGCTGATGCACGTGGGCCAGGTCGAGCCGCTGTCGAGCGACACGCTGGCCGCGCGCCGCCTGCCGACGCGGCTGCGCGACGGCGCGGCACGCCTGCTGCTGCCGTATCTGTGAGCGGGCAAGCGGCGGCTACGCCGCCAGCGCCTTGTCGACGATCTGCTGCGCCTCGCCCAGCAGGCGGTCCAGGTGCGCGCGGCCCTGGAAGCTCTCGGCATAGATCTTGTAGATGTTTTCCGTCCCCGAGGGCCGGGCCGCGAACCAGCCGCTGGCCGCCACGACCTTGATGCCGCCGATGGCCGCCCCGTTGCCGGGTGCACGGTCCAGGACCTGCAACACCGGTTCGCCCGCCAACTGCGTGCTGGGCACCTGGGCCGGCGAAAGCCGCGACAAGCGGGCCTTCTGTTCCGGCGTGGCCGGTGCCTCGACCCGGTCGCCCACCGGCTCGCCCAGCTCCCGCGCCAGGGCCGCGTAGCACTGGCCGGGATCGCTGCCGGTGCGCGCCGTGATCTCGGCCGCCAGCAGGCAGGGCACGATGCCGTCCTTGTCCGTGGTCCACGCGCTGCCGTCGATGCGGCTGAACGTGGCGCCGGCGCTCTCCTCGCCGCCGAAGGCCAGGCTGCCGTCGAGCAGGCCATCGACGAACCACTTGAAGCCGACCGGGACCTCGAGCAGGCGCCGCCCCAGGCGCGCCGCCACGCGGTCGATCATCGCGCTGCTGACCACCGTCTTGCCGATGCCCGCGCCCGCGGCCCAGCCCGGGCGATGGCGGAACAGGTAATCGATCATCACGCTCAGGTAGTGGTTGGTCGGCAGCAGGCCGGCCGAGCGCGTGACGATGCCATGGCGGTCGTGGTCCGTGTCGCAGGCGAAGGCGATGTCGTAGCGCTCGCGCTGCTCGATCAGGCGGCGCATCGCGTAGGACGAGGACGGATCCATGCGGATGCGCCCGTCCCAGTCCAGGCTCATGAACTGGAATGCCGGATCGACCTGCTCGCTGACGACGGCGAGGTCGACGCGGTAATGCTCGCCGATGCGCGCCCAGTAGTGCACGCCGGCGCCGCCCAGCGGATCGACGCCCATGCGCACGCCGGCGCTGCGGATGGGATCGAAATCGATCACGCGGTCGAGGTCGGCGACATACGCACCCAGGTAGTCGTGCGCGTGCGTCGTCGCCGCGTGCAGCGCCTGCTCGTAGGGCATGCGCCGCACCTCGCGCAGGCGCGCCTGCAGCAGCGCGTTGGCGCGCGCCTCGATGCCCGCGGTGATGCCGGTATCGGCCGGCCCGCCGCTGGGCGGGTTGTACTTGAAGCCGCCGTCCTCCGGCGGATTGTGCGAGGGCGTGATGACGATGCCGTCGGCGCGGCGCGCGTCGCGATCGCGGTTGTGCGCGAGGATCGCGTGCGACACCGCCGGCGTGGGCGTGAACTCGCCGCCGGCGGAGATCATGGTCTCGACGCCGTTGCCGGCAAGGACCTCGAGCGCGCTGCGAAAAGCCGGCGCCGACAGCGCATGGGTATCGATGCCCAGGAAGAGCGGCCCGTCGATGCCCTGCGCGTGGCGGTATTCGCAGATCGCCTGGCTGATCGCCAGCACGTGCCACTCGTTGAAGCTGCGCGCCAGCGAACTGCCGCGGTGGCCGGAGGTGCCGAAAGCCACGCGCTGCGCCGGCACGGCCGGGTCCGGCTGCAGGTCCACGTAGGCGGCCAGCAGCGCCCCGACATCGACGGCGGCAGCGGCGACGGACGAGGCCGGCTTGCCGGCCAGCGGACTGACGATGGTGCTCATGCGTTGGTGCTCCTATTGATCCATCAGCGGGCGGCGGCGAGCACGACCAGGAGCAGGAAGATCACGAAGGCGGTCCCGGCCACGCACAGCAGGGCCGCGGTGCGCCAGAGCGCGCCGATGGTGTCCAGCCCGTACGCGCCGCGCAGCTGCACGAACATGTGCAGCGGCGGCACCACCAGCATGAGCAGCCCCACCGCCGAGGTGATGCCCGCCAGTATCAGCACGCCGATCGCCGAGAAGAAGAAGGACATGAACGAAAGCGAATACAGCGAGAACACGGCGTGGTCGTAGACGGAGACGTCGCGACGGAAGAGGAACATCAGCGACAGGAAGGGCAGCGAGATCGGTATCAGCAGGAAGGAGAACTTCGACGCGGTGCCCTTGAGCTTGTAGAGGAACAGGTCCGGATTGCGCAGCTGGCGGCGGATCGTCTCGTCGAGCTGCGGGTGGCCGGTGTCGATCCGCTGGCGCGCCAGCTGCGTGCGCCAGTCGTCCTTGGGCTCGTCGGCCGCCGCCGCGTTGCCCGTCCCCGGGTCGCCCGCCGCCGCCTTGCCCGCCGCCGCCCCGCCGGGCGCCGGGGCCTTGGGGGCCTCGGCCCTGGCCGCGGCGCCGAAATCGGCCAGCGCCTTTTGCGCCATCTGCTCGGCTGCCTGGGCCGCCGCCAGCTCCGTCTCGGCCGAGGCGACGTCGTCGGCTTCGCGGCGCGCCTTTTCCAGGTCGCGCGTGGCCTCGCGCACCTCCTCCTGGCTGTCGGCCACGTTCTGCGTCAGTTCCGCCAGCACGCTGGCGCGATCCGCCCCCTTTGCGCCCTTGCCCTGGTGCTCGGCGGTCGTGAAGGACATGACGAAGAACAGCAGGAAGACCATGAACAGGAACAGCGCCAGCGGCGATACGTAGCGCGTGCGCTGGCCATCGATGTAGCGGCGCGTCAGGATGCCCGGACGGGCCACGAGCAGCGGCAGCGTGCGCCAGGCCTTGGTCTCGAAGTGCAGCACGCCGTGCAGCACCTCCTCCACCAGGTGCAGCAGCGAGCGGTGCACATGCGACGACTGCCCGCAGGCATGGCAGTAGGCGCCGGCGAGCAGCGCCCCGCAATTGGCGCACGCCGTGCCGGCATGGCCGTGGCTGCCCGCAGCGGCGGCAGGCTGGAGCGCATCGATCTGGGAAGCGACGAGGCCGGCGGACATCAGCGCGCCCCCGTCTTCCAACTCTGAGCTCATGATTTTCCTGCGGTCGGTGTCCGTACCCCGGTGGACGCGGCAGACAGTCGCCCGATTGTGACCGAAGGCGGGTCCCGGCTCAAGCACCGTTGCACCGGGCGCCCGAACCGCCGGCGCGCCGGCGCCCCGGGCCGGCGCACGCCAGCGCGCAGGCGCAAGCGCGCGGCAGCGTACAGACCCGCGCCCGCGCCGGCGCTACGGTGGCTGCTCAGGGATGGCGGCAGGGCTCCAGGCGCGGGTGGCGCCGTCCCGCCGTCAGCGCTTTGCCCTCGGAGGAGATATCCCATGTCGATGAGGCCCCGGGCCCGCACCGCACTGCTGCTGGGTGCGTGGATCGGCCTTGCCGGATGCGTGCTGGTGCCGGATCGAGGCGCAGGCCCGGTGCGCGACAACGACCGCCACGACCGCCTGGTGACGGCCCCGCTGCCGTTCGATGGCGCGCCCGGGCGCGACTACGCGCCGGCGCGGCTACCGTCGGCGATGGCAGGCCCGTTTGCAGCGCCGCAGCTGCGTCCGGCGATCCTCTATGCCTGGCCGAGGCGCGCGCTGCGACGGGGCGTCTGGGCCTAGGCCCCGTCGGCTACCCGCACCACCAGCTTGCCGAAATTCCTCCCCTCGAGCAGCCCGATGAAGGCCTGCGGCGCGTTCTCCAGGCCTTCGACGATGTCCTCGCGATAGCGGACCCGGCCGTCCTGCACCCAGGGCTGCATCGCCGCGCGAAACTCGTCGAAGCGCGCGCCATAGTCGTCGAAGATGATGAAGCCCTGCATGCGGATGCGCTTGCTGAGCAGCGTGCGCATCAGCAGCGGGCGCCGGTCGGGCCCCGGCGGCAGGCCGGTCGCGTTGTACTGGGAGATCAGGCCGCACACCGGTACGCGTGCGCGCGCGTTGAGCAGCGGCAGGACCGCATCGAATACCGCCCCGCCGACGTTCTCGAAATAGACGTCCACCCCGCCGGGGCAGGCGGCCGCCAGGTGACCCGGCAGGTCCGGGGCACGATGGTCGATGCAGGCGTCGAAGCCCAGCTGTTCCACCACGAACCGGCACTTGTCCGGGCCTCCGGCGATGCCCACCGCGCGGCAGTCGCGCAAGCGGGCGATCTGTCCCACGACCGAGCCCACCGCGCCGCTGGCGGCGGCCACCACGACCGTCTCGCCCGCCTTGGGCTGGCCGATGTCGAGCAGCCCCATGTACGCGGTGAAACCCGGCATGCCCAGGACCCCCAGCGCGAGCGAGGGCTGCGCCATGGCGGCGTCCAGGCGCACCAGTCCCGAGCCGTCGGACACCGCGTATTCCTGCCAGCCGCTGTAGGCGACCACCCGGTCGCCCACGGACAGGTCGGTCCGGCGCGAGGCGACGACCTGCGCGACGGTCCCGCCGACCATCACGGCGCCGACGGCCACGGGGGCCGCATACGAGGGCGCATCGCTCATCCGCCCGCGCATGTACGGATCGAGCGACAGGTACAGCGTGCGCAGCAGCACCTGCCCGTCCTCGAGGGCCGGCACGGCGACCGTCTCGAGGCGGAAGTCGGCCGGCGTCGGTGCCCCCGAGGGGCGCGCGTGCAGGACGATGCGGCGATTGGCGGCGGGGGTGCTCGGCATGCGGGGTTCCTGTGATATCGCCTTCGAGGCCATCACCCACGGTACCCGAAGTCACGGAACCCGGGTCCGGTTCCGGGCGGAACCGTGCGCGCACCGTAGCCGGCAGGCGCGGCACCGTCGGTGCGCCGCGCAACGCAGCGCACCGGGCAGCCGAAAAGCCTAGAACAGGTGGGTGAACAGCCAGTAGAGCAGCCCGGAGAGCACGATGGCCGCCGGCATGGTCAGGACCCAGGCCAGGACGAGGTTGCGGATGGTCGACATCTGCAGGCCCGAACGGTTCGCCGCCATGGTCCCGGCCACGCCAGATGAGAGCACGTGCGTGGTCGACACCGGCAGCCCGTACATGTCGGCGGCACCTATGGTCATCATCGCCACCAGTTCCGCGGAAGCTCCCTGGGCATAGCTGAGGTGGGTCTTGCCGATCTTTTCACCGACCGTGACGACGATGCGCTTCCAGCCGACCATCGTGCCCAGGCCCAGCGCGACCGATACGGCCACCTTGACCCACAGCGGGATGAACTTGGTGGCGTCGTCGATCTGCTTGCGGAACGCCTTGAGGTCCGCCTTGGTGTCGGCGTCGAAGCTCACCTTGTCGGTCTTCTCGATCTGGCGGATCGCCTCGGAGGTCAGGTACATGTCGTTGCGCACGTTGGAGACCGCGGCCGGCGGCACGTTGGCCATGGCGCCGGAGTTCTTGACCTGGGCGGCGATGCTGCCGATCATCTGGGTGAGCGCGTCCAGCACCACCGGCGCGTACTGCTTGGTGCGCACGTAGTCCGACAGCACGGCCCGGGCATCGGGCACCGTGGCGCCCGAGGCGGACTTGGCCAGGGCCTGCTGCGTCTGCTGCGCCACGGCGACGAACTGCGTCGTCTGCTCGACCGGCATCGCGCGGTTCAGGGCATAGGCCAGCGGCACCGTGCCGACGAGGATCAGCATGATCAGGCCCATGCCCTTCTGGCCGTCGTTGGAGCCGTGCGCGAAGGACACACCGGTGCACGTCAGTACCAACAGGCCGCGGATCCACCACGGCGGCGGCTGCTGCCCCTTGGGCTCGGCGTACAGCGCCGGGTTCTTGATCACGGCGCGCAGCAGCAACAGCAGCGCGGCGGCGCAGAAGAAGCCGACCAGCGGCGAGAGCAGCAGCGAATACCCGACCTTGGTCGCCTGGCCCCAGTCGACGCCGCTGGTGCCGTCGCGCCCGCGCATCAGCGCGTTGGCCACGCCCACGCCGATGATCGAGCCGATCAGCGTGTGCGAGGACGAGGCCGGCAGGCCGAGCCACCACGTACCCAGGTTCCAGATGATGGCGGCGATCAGCAGCGCGAAGACCATGGCGAAGCCCGCGCTCGATCCGACCTGGAGGATCAGTTCGACCGGCAGCAGCGAGATGATGCCGAAGGCGACCGTTCCGCTGGACAGGAGCACGCCCAGGAAGTTGAACGCGCCGGACCAGATGACCGCCACGTTGGGGGGCAGCGAGTGCGTGTAGATGACCGTGGCCACCGCGTTGGCCGTGTCGTGGAAGCCGTTGACGAACTCGAAGCCCAGCGCGATCAGCAGCGCCACGATCAACAGGATGTAGGAGACGGTTGTGGCGAGATTGGCCCCGGCATGGGCCGAGCCGACATCGGTGATGAGGCCATCGGCGGAGAAGACCAGGCCGACCGCGAGCAATCCGACGAAGACGATGGCGGTGATGATGCTGGGTTTCTGGTCGAAACTCGGCCGCCCCGTGGCGGCGTTCGGCCCGGATACGGCTCCTGCCATGCTGGCGTTGGCGCTCATGGACTACCTCGCGATCGTTGCCCGGATGACCGGCTCATCCGCAATCGGCAAGTGTGGGATCGATTTGTGACATCTCCATGTCACGCGCCGGTAACAGCGCCGGATCCGGCAAAAAAGCCCGGTCGGACAAGCACTTGCGTGCGTGCGGCGGGCCTGCCGTGCCCCGGCGGGCGGCCCGGCGCATCCCGGATCAGGCCGCCGCCGAGCGGCGCCGGGACTGGTCGATGAGCCAGGCGTGGGTTCCGGCGAGCGCCGGCCCGGCCGCGCCGGGCGCCGGCGTGGACTGGATGTCGCTGCCATCGGGCTGCATGATCCACGCCTGGCGCTGGTCCTGCAGCAGGATCTCGAGGATCTCCCACAAGCGTGCACGCAGCGCCGGCTGCTCGACCGGCGTGGCCGCCTCGACCCGGCGCGACAGGTTGCGGAACATCCAGTCGGCCGAGCCGATGTAGAAGTCCCCGGCCAGCGGATCCTCCGAGCCGTTGGCAAAATAGAAGACCCGCGAATGCTCGAGAAAGCGGCCGATGATCGAGCGCACGCGGATGTTCTCGGTCCAGCCCGGCACGCCGGGGCGCAGGCAGCAGAAGCCGCGCACGATGAGGTCGATGGACACGCCGGCGCGCGATGCCACGACCAGCGCCCGGCACAGGGCGACGTCCTCGAGCTGGTTCATCTTGGCGATGATCCGTGCCGGGCGCCCGGCCAGGCGGTTGGCGACCTCGCGCTCGATCAGCGCCAGGAAGCGCTCGCGCATCGTTCGCGGCGCCACCAGCAGTTTCTTGAACTGCGGCGCGCTGGCCGCCCCGGTCAGGTAGTGGAACAGGTTCACCGCGTCGCCGGTGATCTGCGGATCGCAGGTGAACAGGCCCAGGTCGGCATAGAGCCGGGCGGTCTTGACGTGGTAGTTGCCGGTGCCGATATGGGCGTAGCTGCGCAGGCCGCCGGCCTCCTTGCGCACCACCAGCGCCAGCTTGGTGTGCGTCTTGAGCCCGAGCACCCCGTACACCACGTGCGCCCCGACCTTCTCGAGCGCGTGCGCCCAGTGCAGGTTGCGCTCCTCGTCGAAGCGCGCCTTGAGTTCGATCACGCAGGCCACCTGCTTGCCCGCCTCGGCCGCACGGATCAGCGAGCGCGCGAACGGGGTGTCGTCGCCGACCCGGTAGACGGTCATCTTGATCGCCACGGTGCCCGGATCGTCGGCGGCGGTGGCGATGAAGCGCTCCACGCTCTGATCGAAGCTCTCGTACGGGTGGTGCACGAGCAGGTCGCCGGCGCGGATCACCGCGAACACGTCGGTGTCGTCGCCGGGCAGGCGCACGGGGGTGAGCGGGGCGAACGGCGGGTCGCGCAGCGCCGGCAGGTCGAGCGCGGCGATCTGGAACAGGCCGGTGTAGTCGAGCAGGCCCGGCGGATCGTAGATGTCCTCGTCGCGCAGCGAAAAGCGTTCGATGAGCGCGCGGCGCACCTGCGGGTCGGGCGGCGGGTCCGAGGCGAAGTCGACGCGCACGACCGGCTGGAAGCGGCGCTCGCGCACCGCGTCGGTCACCGCCTCGGCCACGGTCTCGCCCTTCTCCTGCTCGAGCTCGACCTCGGCGTCGCGCAGGATCCGAAACAGCGTGCTGCCGACGATCTCCATGCCGGCGAAGAGCTTGAGCGCGTTCTCGCGGATGAGTTCCTCCAGGGCCAGGAAGCAGTGGCGGGCGCCACCGGCCGGTGCCAGCGCCACCCACTGCGGCAGCACGGTAGGGATCTTCACGCGCACCGGCACGATCTCGCCGCTGAGCGGATTGCGCACCAGGAAGCCCAGGTTGGTCGAAAGGTTGGAGATGAACGGAAACGGGTGCGCCGGATCCAGGCCCAGCGGCGTCAACGCAGGCGAGACGTTGGCATCGAAATACGCGCTCGCCTCCTCGCGCTGCGCATCGTCCAGGTCGGTCCAGCGCGCCAGCACGACGCCGTGGCGTGCCAGCTCGGGCACGAGCACGCCGGAAAAACATTCGGCCTGGAGCGCTTGCAGGCCGATGACGCGCGCGCGCACCTGCGCCAGGTGGGCGCGCGCATCGTCCAGCGGCACGAGCGGGTCGCCCTCGTCGTCGTGGGCGTTGCCGGCGCGCAGGGTGCCGATGCGCTTCATCGTGAACTCGTCCAGGTTCGCGCTGAAGATCGCCAGGAACTTGATGCGCTCGAGCAGCGGCGTGCGCGGGTCCAGCGCCTCGTGCAGCACGCGGGCATTGAACGCGAGCCAGCCCACGTCGCGGTCGAGCCAGGCGTGCTTGACCAGGGCCTTGGGGGTCGGGCTGGGCGGCGCCGTGGGCGTTGCGCTCGGCGCCGGGCGATGAGACGGGCTCGGCGACGGGCTCGACGCGGCGTGGGCGGCGGAATCGGAACGCGGTGTCATGGATGCCTTCGTCATGCGGGTGGAGGACGGCGCAGCGGCCCGGGCGCTTCCCGGAGCATCCGGTTTTGACACAGCTTTACGACACGGCCGTGACACGGCGGTGACGCCGCCACGAGGCCTGGCGAACGGCGCCCGCTTCAGCGCTGCAGCGCCGCGTGCAGGATCGCCAGCGTGGCCGCCGGCGCCTCCTGGGGAAAGTTGTGGCCGACGCCGGGCAGGATGCGCCGCTCGTACGGGGCGAAGAAGCGCGCGGCATGGGGATCCTCGGCCGGGGGCGGGTTGAGGCCGTCATCGGCGCCGCACACGGCGATCGTCGGGACGGTGATCGGCGGCTGGCGTGCCAGCCCGCCCTCGATCGCATCCAGGGACGGATCGCCGGGGGCATAGCCGAAGCGGTGGCGATACGAATGGACGACGACGTCGACGAAATCGGGGTTGTCGAACGATGCCGCCGCGCACGCGTAGGTCGCGTCGGTGAAGTGCCAGGTGGGCGACCACAGGCGCCACAGCAGGCGGCAGAATTCGCGGCGGTTCGCCTCCAGGCCACTGCGTCCGCGCGGGGTGTGCAGGTAGTACTGGTACCACAGGCGATACTCCACCTCCGGCGCGCGGGGCGCCAGCGCGGCGGCGATATCCTGGATGTTGTAGCCGTCCCCGGTGACCAGGCAGCGCACGCGCTCGGGCCACAGGGCAGCGACGATGCACGCGGCGCGACCGCCCCAGTCGTAGCCCAGCAAGGCCGCACGGGCCAGTCCCAGGCCATCGAGCAGGTCGAGCAGGTCCTGCGCCAGCGCTGCCTGTTGCCCCGAGCGCGGCGTTGCCGCCTCGAGGAAACGCGTAGGGCCGAAGCCGCGCAGGTAGGGCACGATGACACGCAGGCCCGTGCCCTCGAGGCCGGCCACCACCGCGTCATAGCCGCGCGGTGCGTAGGGAAAGCCGTGCAGCAGCACCACGGCGGCGCCATCGGGCCGCCCATGTTCCTCGTAGGCGATCCGCAGGCGCGGGGTCTGCAGCCAGCGCAGCGGCGGCATCGCGGTGCTCATGCGCCCGGCCGCCCGGATGCCGCGCCGGCGGGATGCGGTGGCGTGGAACCAAACGGCCGATCCATTGCTCCTACTCCTGTATTCGCTTCGACGATCACCGAACGAAGTATGAGCGCCAACGTACAGAATTGCAGCGCTCGTTCGCGCACGCTCGGTGTGGTCAAGAAACCTGGGAATCGCTGCGATGAAAACGGATGTTCATTTGCAAGAGGGCGTCAAGGCCGATATCGCGGCGTCGCTGCGGCGGCGCTCGCTGCGCCAGACGCAGGACGTCGCGGTGGACGTGCGCGGCGGCGTCGACAAGACGAGCTTCGCGGCCTGATCGGCATCCGCATGTCCGCCACGCCCCAGCGCGCCCGCCGCTTGCGCAGCCGAGCGGCCACGACGCTGGCGTTCGCCGCCGCCCTGTGCGCCGCCGGCCCGGCCGGCGCCGCGGCCGTCGAATTCACGCCGATCACGGAGCCCGCCAGCGGTGAGCATCACGTCGGCAAGGTGGTCTGGGAAGAACTCGTGGCGCCCGACCTCGAACCGGAGATGCATTTCTACTCGGGTTTGTTCGGCTGGACCTTCCGCCGCATCGCCGACGCGGCGCCCACCGGGGACGCGCCGGCTGCCGCTCCAGACGCTGCGCCCGGTCCATCGCATTACGCACTGGCCCTGCTCGACGGACGGCCGGTAGCCGGCATCTTCCAGCGCGCGCCTCGCCCGGGGACCCACCCGCGGGCCGCGTGGCTCAACTTCCTGGCCGTGCGCGATGTCGATGCGGCGGTCCAAGCCGCCGTCACCGGCGGCGCCCGGCTCCTCGCGCCGGCGCGCACCTACGCGCGCCGCGGCCGCCAGGCGGTGCTGGCCGACCCCCAGGGCGCGGTCTTCGCGGTGATCGATACGATGGGCGGCGATCCTCCCGACTACCTGGCCGAGCCGGGCGAGTGGATCTGGAATTCGCTCATCGTGCGCGACCCCGATACCGATGCGGCCTTCTACCAGCTGCTGTTCGGCTACGAGGCCTACGACCTCGCGCGCGAGGACGGCCTGGAGCACGTGGTGCTCTCTTCCGAGGACATGGCCCGCGCCAGCATCAATGCGCTGGCGCCGCAGGCTGCGATGCCGGCCGGGGCAGCGACGGCCGGTGCACCCGCGCCCCATGGTCACTGGCTGGCCTTCATCCGCGTGACCGACATCGGCACGACCGTGTCGCGGGCGGTCGCGCTGGGCGGAGCGATCGCCGTGCCACCGCATCCGGATCACCACGGCGGCCAGGTCGCGATCGTCACCGACCCGGCCGGCGCGCTCGTGGGGCTCATGGAATGGTCCGTGGCACCGCAGCCGGGGCAGGTGCCGTGATGCGCACAGCACGGCCACGGCTGCGGACGGGCACGCTGGTCCCGCTCCTGGTCCTGGCGGCGCTGCTACCGGGCTGCGCCGGCCCGGGCTACGGCGACGGCGGGGGATATGGTTACGGCGGGTACGACGTCGACTACTACGAAGTCGACGGTGGCGCCTATGGCGACTACGGCGGCTGGGGCCACGGCTACCGGGGTGGCCCTCCACGCCGCGGCGACGCGCGCGGCGGCGGCGCTCAGCATGCCTTTCATCCGGCGCCCGCATCGCGCCCGACACCGTCGATACCTTCCCGTGCACGCCGCTGAGCAGGCCGGTCCGCGCGCACCCGCCGGCTGGCGCGGCAGCCGGCATCCTGGGTCGCAAACTGCCCCGGTGCGCCGCGCCGCGGCGCCGTGCCCCTCACGTGGCGGTCTTGGCCGGCAACAGGCGCGCGTACTCCTTCTTGACCACGCCGTAGCACTCGCAGGTACGCGCCTCCAGCGCGGCACGGTCGATCACGTGGATGTGCCCGCGCGCATAGCGGATGATCCCGGCCACCTGCAGCTTGAGCGCGCCGGCGGTGACCCCCTCGCGGCGCACGCCCAGCATGTTGGCGATCAGCTCCTGGGTCATGACGAGGTCGTTGCCATCGAGACGGTCCAGGCTGAGCAGCAGCCAGCGGCACAGTTGCTGATCGAGCGAGTGGTGCCGGTTGCACGCCGCGGTCTGCGTCATCTGCGTGATCAACGCCTGGGTGTAGCGCAGCATCAGGTGCTGGGCCGGCCCGGCGCGGTTGAATTCCTCCTTTATGGTCGCGGCGCGCAGGCGATAGCCCAGGCCGGCGCTCTGGACCACCGCGCGGCTGGGCGTGGATTCGCCGCCCATGAAGAGCGAGATGCCGACCAGGCCCTCGTTGCCGACCACGGCGATCTCGGCCGAGGCTCCGCTTTCCATCACGTACAGCAGCGAGACGATGGCCGTCGTCGGGAAATACACGTGGCTCATCTGGCTGCCCGATTCGTACAGGACCTTGCCCAGGGCCATGTCGACGTGCTCGATCTGCGGCAGCCAGCGCTGCCAGACATCGGGGGGCAGCGACTTGAGCAACTGGCTCTTGCTCGGGTCGGGGGTGGAATGCACGCAAGGGCTCCAGTTTGGAATCGCGGCCGAGCGGCTACCGCCGGACCGCCGCCGGAACCCCGCCTGCCTGGGGTCGTCAGCAAACGGAACCAAGGGGATTGTAGGTCCGAAACCTTGCGCGTATGTTCGTTGGCGACGACATGATTGCGGGTGTCAGGGAGGAATGCGCGAATGAGCGAAGCAGACGATGGGGGCATCAACGCATGAGGGGGTGGAGCCTGGAGCACAGTCCGTGGGCGTACCACGCCGACCTGGCAGCGTACGGCACGGCGGTCGTGCTGCTGGCGGGTTTTCTCGCCTGGGATGTCCCGCAAACGCGCCTGGCCGGCGTGTCGGCCTGCGTCGCCGGGGGCCTGCTCGGCTGGACCCTGGTCGAGTACATGATCCACCGGTTCATCTTTCATGGCCTGCAGCCGTTTCGACGCCTGCACGCGCTGCATCATCACGAGCCGACCAAGCACATCATCACGCCCACCGTGCTCACCGCGACGAGCATCGTGGTCCTCGTCTTCCTGCCCATCTTCGCGCTGAGCAACGTGTGGTACGCCGACGCCGTGACGCTGGGCATCCTGGCCGGAATGCTGGGCTACTCGCTGACCCATCACGCGGTGCACCACTGGCGCGGCGAGGGCGCCTGGCTGCTCCGGCGCAAGCGCTGGCACGCCTTGCACCACCATCGCGACGGCGTGCCCTCGTGCTACGGCGTGACCACCCAGCTATGGGACTTCGTGTTCCGTACCGGGCGCGCCCCGACCGAAACCTCCGCCGGCGACGCAGGTCGCCGCGGCCCTTGAAACCGATCAGGAATCCCATGCCTACCAAGAGCGAATCACCCCATGCCAAGCACCTTCCCAGCGGCGACCACGTGTCGCTGCTGCTCGACGAGAAGGCCATCGATTCGGCGCGACGGGGCCTGGCCCAGGGCGCCGTGACGCCGCACTTCGGACCCTGGCGCCTGGACATCATCCGCCTGCTCAACGACTCGCTGGCCACCGAACTCGTCTGCGTGCTGCGCTACCGGCGCCACCACTTCACGGCCCGCGGGCTGGCTTCGCCCAAGATCGCCGAGGAGTTCATGGTGCATTCCCGTGAGGAATCCGGTCACGCCGATCGTCTCGCCGAACGCATCGTCCAGCTCGGCGGCGAACCCGACTTCAACCCGCAAACCTTGCACAAGCGCAGCCACGCCGGTTACGACGAGTCGGCCGAGCTCAAGGACATGATCAAGGCCAACCTCGTCGCCGAGCGCGTGGCGATCGAGACCTACAGCCAGATGATCACGCTGATCGGCGAGAAGGACTCGACCACGCGGCGCCTGATCGAGGACATCCTGAGCAAGGAGCAGGAGCACGCCGAGGAGCTCAAGGACTGGCTCGACGAATAGCGGTCGGACGCCGGGCCCGCCGGGCCCGGCGCCGCGCGCACGACCTACCGGAAATGACGACATGAACTGGAAAGCGCTACGAATGACCTGCACGACGGCGGTGCAGCGCGCCGCGGCGTCCTGGGCCAGGCCGGCGGCCCGGGCCGCCGCGTCGGCGCCCGTCGACGTCGCGCACGCGCCGACCTACACCGCCAGCTACCGCTGGGGCCCGCAGGGCGAAGCCTACGTGGCCCGCAACGGCGCCCGTCCGCAGCTGATCTACGCCGGTTACCGCCCGCGCGCCTTCGACACCGAGCGGCGCCAGAACCCACGGGGCCGGGAGCCCCTCGCGCCCAGCGATCGCTGACGCGCCGGAGCCGCACCGGCTCCGCGCCTTGAATTCGAGCGCAAGCTTCGGGGTGCAGGGCCCCGTGGCCCGCGCTAGTCTCTCGCCCATGCCACCCCTCCTTCGGATGATGCGCATGAGAGACGCCAAGACCATGACCGCCCCCAAGAGCGCCATCGAGCGCGATCCGCGCTGGGCGCAGGTGCTCGCCCGCGATCCGGGCCCGGATGGACAATTCGTCTACGCCGTACGCACTACCGGCGTCTATGGCCGGCCGGGCGATGCGGCCCGCCTGCCGCGCCCTGAGAACGTCGAGTTCTTCGAATCGGCCGCGGCCGCCGAAGCCGCCGGCTATCGTCCCAGCCGCCGCGTGGCCAGCGGCAAGGACGCCGTGGCCCGGCAGCACGCCCGGCTGGTCGCACAGGCCTGCCGGTCGATCGAGGCGGGCGATCCGCCGCCCGGCCTGGCCGCACTGGCCCGCGAGGCCGGCCTGAGCGCGCACCATTTTCACCGCATCTTCCACGCCCGGACGGGGCTCACGCCCAAGGCCTACGCCGCCGCGGTGCGCACCCGGCGGGCGCGCACCGAGCTGGGCCGCGCGCCCAGCGTCACCGACGCCATCTACGAGGCGGGCTTCGGCTCCAACGGCCGCTTCTACGCCCACTCGGATGCGATGCTGGGCATGACGCCGACGGCGTTTCGCGCCGGCGGCGCGCAGCAGGAGATCCGTTTTGCCGTCGGCCAGTGTTCGCTGGGCGCGATCCTCGTCGCCCGGAGTTCGCGCGGCATCTGCGCGATCACGCTGGGCGACGATCCGGACCAGCTGCTGCGCGAGCTGCAGGATCGGTTCCCGCAGGCCAGCCTGATCGGCGCGGACGCCGGGTTCGAGACCCTGGTGGCGCGCGTGGTCGGCATGGTCGAGGCGCCGGGGCTGGGCCTGGACCTGCCCTTGGACGTCCGCGGCACGGCATTCCAGCAGCGCGTCTGGGCGGCGCTGCGCGCAATTCCTGCAGGCACGACCATCAGCTACGCCGAGCTGGCGCGGCGCGTGGGCATGCCGCGCGCCGCGCGCGCCGTGGCGCAGGCTTGCGCGGCCAACGCGCTGGCCGTGGCCATACCGTGCCACCGGGTCGTGCGCGGGGACGGCAGCGTCTCGGGATATCGCTGGGGCGTCGAGCGCAAGCGCGCGCTGCTGCTGCGCGAGCACGCGCAAGCGCCCGACCAGACCCTCGCACCCGGGCTTCGAGGGCGGCGGAACTAGGCGCTTGGCGTCCCCAGATTCCGGGCTGCGCTCCGCGCAGTCGGCTATTTATTCTCGGTTTTTGAAATTTGATTCGCGACTATTCGGTTTCTTATCGATATATCTTAGTAAATTCGATTCAATAGGCTTCCTCGTTAATTAGTAACTGTCTCGTTCCGCCGGCTGCAAGACGGCTGGTCCGGCAACACCATCGTGCGCAAGCGCATGGGAGGACCACCGTCCATCGCCAAGTGTCGTCCGCATCGTGCGGGCATCCGGCAGGTCGGGAGCCAACCGAGGAAGTGGGTAGCCGGGATGCAAGTGCAGCGTGTAGTACGGTATTTCGGCGCAGCGCTGGTGGGCGTCGCCGGCGCTCTGGCGTGCGCCGTGCTGTCCGGCGCGAGTGCGGCATCCCTGGCGGCCGGGCTGGTGCTGGTGGCCGCCGGCGTCGGGGCCAGCGCGCTGGCGCTGCGCGCCGATGCGCGCGAGCGCGCCGGCCTGCAGCGCTACCTGGAGAGCCATAAGCGCTTCAGCGCCGCGCTGGCGCCGGTGTGGTCCGGGCAGATCGAATCGTCGCGCAGCCA
>Ga0116229_10003071_pt1 | contig 27332 bp, 22 predicted proteins | sample S1TSphgellanicum_3_FD_87313 | JGI IMG/M metagenome (GOLD analysis project Ga0116229, IMG submission 87313) | Host-associated microbial communities from peat moss isolated from Minnesota, USA - S1T2_Fc - Sphagnum magellanicum MG | ecosystem: Host-associated > Plants > Peat moss > Unclassified...
AAATATAAAAAAAAAAAAAAATATATTTTTTTATTTAAAAAAAAAAATAAAAAAAAATTTTATAATCATATAAAGAAAAAAAAAAAAATTGAGGTAGCAAAGGGGGTTTTTGGGGGGGGGGGGGGGGGGGTGTTAGTTCCCAAAAGGAGTTGTGAAATAAAAAACCCATCCCATTTAGTTTCATTATTTGAACCCAAACAAAGCAATTAAGGAAAATCTAGGTGTGTGCATTGCAAGTGACCAAGGAAATGTGACCACCTAAAGTCAAGGTCAAGGTCATTCTTGATGTTGGTTGTTTTTGTGACAGTCCAAGCATGTCCATCATCCTTCTTGTCCATTCCATGCATCTGACCACCTCCTAGTGCTTAATGGTAGATTATGGTGGTAGCTCAAACATTATTGTCCCATCAAATTTTTAAAGCAATTACATGATTCCATCAATTTTTAGATTTTTTGGTGGAAAATGCCATCACATAATGATCCACTTGTTTATATTTGGGATAAAACAATCCTAATGTAGTGTGGGTTCAAGTTTGTGGATGGTTTCAAAAAAGTAAGTCAATTGTAAATTTTTTTAAAGGAGAGATGAACTTGCTTACATTTGAGTTCAATACAAATGTAAGCTTTTTGCCATGTTGGGGATGGTCATTAAAAGAGCCAAAGTGAACCAATGCACCATGTAAAGTGTCACAGATGCCAATGCCATAGAATTCATTCATATGTATGTTCATCTATGATTTGCAATGAACTTATACCTTATTCTTATTTTAGTTTTAGTTCATTTTAATTCATTTTTACTTCATTTCCAATTAATTTTTAGTTCATATTTAGATAAAATCTAATTCATTTTAGTTCATTTTAAATTAATTTTAAGTTCACTTCTAGTTAATTTTTAGTTAACTTTCAGTTCACTCTTAGTTGAATCTTGGGTACACATGGGCCACATGTAGGTTGGAATTTTTTTAAAAAACTTCCTTGAGTTATGTGCTCAATAGGTATAAATATAAGTAGAATTCCCCATTATTTTTTTGTTTGTTGAGCATTAGTTTGGGTACATTTTTTTGTCATAACTTTGTTATGTTTCTTTCTTACAATAAAATCTTGTTGGATTCTTATTTTGCATGTGTCGTGTTTTTGTTATTGTTTTTTTGTTTCACGATTTGAGTTTGAAACTAAATTTGCCCTTATTTTCGTGTTAGTTAGGAAATCTTGTAGACTTGGTTGTTTTCATGCCCTTGACACAAGGTGGATGATGTGTGTATTTTAAAAAAAAATTACATTGTATTCTTATCCTATAACTATATATAAACTATTGATCATCTATGGTGTCTATGTATTTAATAACCCCTAAGTATTTTATTTACTTACCTACTTAAATAATAACCACTTATGATGTCGCCTTGTTTACTTATGGTACTTATCCACCTACCTATGTAGTTAACTAGTTATCACAAGTTAGAAGTAAGAAGGTTCATAAAGTAATTTAGAAAGGTCAAACCTTCGCAATTTGGTTGATCCACAACTAAATCATAATGGGGTTTCCAATGGATGGCAAACCAATGGGTGTTGGGTCACAAAAAGACCTTTGATTCTTCTAGTGTATATAGAGAGTGCCTTATAGAGCACAAAACCTTGTACAGTAGGAAGTTCCATTCTTGTAGGCATTTCATTTTTGTAAAGAATGTTGTTGTTCCTTGATGTCAATAGTTTGTTACTTATGTAATTACCTTGGGGTTAACATTAGTGACTTACTAAGTAGTGAGGTTTTATAATTTAATAATGGTTTGGTGAGTTATTATCAATTAGTTTTTGTAAAATTTAATGTGCATGACTCAAGTATGGTGATTGACAAGGAAAGTCTTTGCACAAATTAATGTGCATGTTGAATCATGGTTCACCATGTAATGTGTAATACTTTAAGAACTTTCTTTTGAGTTTCATTTTGTTTGATATATATATATATGAGTATTTGGGACTTTTGGAAACACTTTCAATTGATGAAAAGAACTTGTTATAAGATTGAAAAGTTTTATAAACTTGTGAAAAGAATTGAAAGATTAATTTTCAAAGGTTTTGACATAGTTTGTGAATGTACAAAATCTATGGTAGGAAGATGGTTGTGACATAATAATTATACATAGAAAATAAATAAATGAGTATGTATTTGTACAAATAAAAACATAGATTTTCATAACTATGTAAAAAAAATACATAGTTTCAAACCTATACATGTTTGTATTTTGCAATGTCATTTTTGCATGTGATACTTAGTGGGTGCCAACTAGGTATCATAGGACAAAAAAACAAAACATGAAATCACTCTTTATGCTTGGTAAAGCATCCAAGTGAAGGCATTACTGAAATTGGGCAGCACTTGATTGTTGCCTTGTGTGCGCCCTTATTTTAATAATGCCATCATCTGTGTGCTGCACCTAATCCCAATTGGGAGTTGCCCCCTGGGCTTTGTAGTTCACCGCTTTGGACATCAATCTAAGCATCAAACTTCTGTTTTCCCAAAGGAGCTTATCATTGTGTCAGTCTGGTAGTAGAGATGTTCCAAATCCTTTAAATGTATGATCTGTGAACCTGACTCAGACTCTTTAAAATGGGACACCCACCCAATATTGGTTTCAACTTTGAGCACACAACTTTTGGGATAGCATCCAATGTGGGCGTCCTATGATCCAGACAAGGACACTCACCAAACTGCAGGAGGGTTGCTGACCTCCCAAGAGACTATGGGCCCGGGGGGATAAGCCCTGGCACAGCGAACTGTTTCGAATACATCCCATAAAGAGATAGAACTGAGTAGGCCCAGTGCTCTTTATATTGCAGGGGGATTATATACATCTACCTTGAAAGTCTGACACCAGGGAGTTTGTACTTTCAAATGTAAAGCACTATTTGATGCCATGTCTCTAATACCCTTTCCAACAGGAGGCATAACCTTCCTCCCTCTCTCAAGGAAGGAAAAGGCACGAGATTCCTCCTCCTTTCTAGGAGGGACATTCACGGAGATAGGGTGTCCTCCCAATACACTAGGAAATTTTTAGAGTAGGCGCAAGATACAAGATACCAAAACTTTGGAGGAGGGATATTCATTGATGTAAGGTGCCCTCCAAATACACTGGGAAATCTGTTTGAGTGCTTTTTAAGGGCTTTATCAATACAAGTCTCACATCTGTTGTCTTGTAAGTTACATGCGTTTGAAAGAACAAAGAAGTATGACATCATGTATTGCAGACCAAGGTGTGTACTGATGACCGTAGCTACTGTTTAACTGTCATGCTTCAAAAGCTCTTTGAGTTTTGGTTCTTGTCAGAGACTAAAGCTAAAAGACTCCTTTGCAGGATGCGTCTCCCACCTGAGCTGTACGCAGCCTTCACGTTCTTGGCCTTTTGGTTGTTGCCGTGTTTGGACTTTGGACCACTGTTGGATAGTTATTAGAAATATGGCATCAAATAACTGAAGGTCATCAGGGCAGCTATTAAGATACATACTTGTGAATTTCAAAAATCAAAGGGACCAATTTTGATATATTTATCACATATCTCAAAAAAATCTAAGAACTGATCCCTATGTGTAATCATAATTCTCAAAAAATCTAAGAAAGTAGCCTTCTAGAGAACTCTCGTTCTTTTGCCTGCCATTTCATGAAAACCAGTGGTTTTTTGAGGGTGTTCCAAAACCAGAAACAGAGGTTCTTTGATTTCAAACTCTGAAAAAACTAGAAATGGAGGTTCTTAAGAAATCACATACTGCACCAACACTGGTTGAGGATGTCTCATTCCTATGCATCTCAAGCTTGTCATTTCAAGTGTTAATTTGAAACCATTGTGAGGTTTGTACTAGCAAACTTCATAAAAGAAAGTTGTCATTTATGGTTCATTTAGGGCAGGCACCAAGTGTTCACCCCTATATTACATCACCCAAACACACAAATACACACACATATAATTTTGATATCCATGTTATGGCCATCAGTTCACATCTTACAATATTTTCACTATGACAGAATTTCAATTCCAAACAGGACTGTTCATGGAAGTCCTATAAAAAGGACCTAACATTCCCAATTTCAATACCTAACCACATGATCATTCTTGGCAAGCACAGAACTACAGGTAACCTAGTGATTTATCCTGCAGAAGAGGCCCTCAACAAACAAGGTTCAAAAAAAGATTTTTGCTATACCCACATCACCTACCTCATCACACAGGCTAGGCATGTATGGACTTCACTAGTTAGACAAATCACTTGCTAGTGATAGAACTGCATTCCATTCTTAAAAACACTGTCCATGTAACCTGTAAGCTCTCCGAGCTTTTGATTAAGGACTACATAGTTAAGTAAATCACAACAGTGAATACATTTTCAATTTACTTGACTTCTAGCAACAAAATTTCCCAAGCAGAAACTTGCATTGTGCCATAGCAAAATATGGTGTACTTGGTCTCTTCTGATGATGAGAATCAAATCCCTTTTCTTTGAACATTTGCAAAACAATTTTTTATGCCAGGCCAATCATGGAAGCACCATATCAAAACTAAACCTGGCTAAAAATGCATCAACAACTAACTAATGCAAATTACACCATCCAAGGCTATTCATTTGGTGAGACAAAGCTCTTGAACACTCAGGGAGTAAGATAAAAGGAAGTGCCAATAGTGTCACCTCTTTGAGAGAATGATCTTCATACCTCACAATGTGTGCTAAGGACATGAATCCCACTTCAATTCCAATCAATGCTAGACCACATTGAACAAGTTGAAAACTTCAAATCTCAGTTCATGAATGCCCTAGCTACCAGTGTTTCTCATCCATTGTTGGAAAAGCCATCAATAGACCATCATTTTACATGTTACAATTGCATAACTAGAAGTATAATTTTGTAATTAGGGTGGTATCTCTTTGTCCAAAACATTTGAAAAAAGTAATACTCCTATGCAAAGGAGAGGGAAAAAGAAAGAGAATGTATTTTGGAGATCTAATCTTCAAAGGTTGAAAACAGCTAGTTTTTGCCAATTGAACTACCATCCTTACAATTCATGACTTGGTAAAAGAAGATTGCTTAAAATTTCCATACGCACAATAAAGAAAGCTGGAACAAGGTTAAAACTTTTCCTACAAGTCAAAGAAAGACTTGCACTTATGGACTGAAGAACTGGGAAGAAGAAAAACACAGGAGGGTAGAATTCAAACAAAGAACAAGCAGCAGCTCATTGCATGATGGCGGTGCCTTTTACACAGCTTCCATAAGGATGATAAATATTCAACATACTAAATTGGAAACACATGGTGATTAGCATGGTGAAGCCCAAGTGGATCCTTGAGTTATGCTGGAAATGAACTCCACATGACCATAGTACATAGGAATACAAAACTTTTGGTCTGCTTCTGGGTGCATCACAATGTCTTTACCCTGAAGGGCAGAGTCAAAAAAACTAGCAGTACGAATAAAAGTGACAGTCTCTCACTTGTTCAGGGACCATTAACAGTAACATGTATGATAGCAGACTTATCTATCACAAATTACTCGCTGACTTAATCAGCTCCCTACAATGGGTATAGACAAGTGTAATACACAAACCTGCGCACTGAGTTCCTGTGCGAAATGTGCCAAAGGACATGCCTCATTTTGAGTAGGGACAACAATGTAGCTACAATGATTCCATGAACTTCATTCATGTAGAAGAACACAAACACATTAAACAAATGTAACATTGCAATTTAACCAACAAGACTCCCAAAATTTGCAAATCATTATGCATTTTTCTACTTTATGGAAATCCAGCATCCGTTACATTAAAAAGTTTGAAGAGCTTGGATGTTGCATTACAATACATCTAGGAAAATCAAAGAGATAACTTTCAGCACAAAGTAAGATTGTCAAGAAATCGTTGGAGCCTTGACAAATACATCTAGAAGATGGTCATTCTTCTATGATCTACCCGTAAGGAGTTCGTTCATTTGCTCGTGCCAGCACAGCAGCCGGCAGTTGCGATAAATACATGGGAAAAGGCCATCATAAATACACAAGTCGGCACAACCAAAAAATGGTTTCTCCGTCCCGAAAGATGGTATAGTAGATGTGGTATAATCATCGGCCCAATTCTGTATCGAAAAGACTACCTCCAAAAACAACCGGCCGAGACAGAAAAGTTGCATAGCTATGCGACCTTCCCTTCTTCCGAAAACCAAAACCCTACATCAACTCGCATCTTCCACAAACATCTCAGGAAACCAAGACAAGATTCCTCCCAAGGAAACATCACCACACAATATTACTTACATCCCAAAGCAAACATTCTCAAGAACACAACAGGATAATAACACAACAACAACGTCATTGCAGGAATCGATGTGATCGGCAAACTGCTTCATTGGGGAGACAGGCGCGGTTGCATTAGTGTACCTTGAGATGCAAAACCCTAATCGAATTAGGGTTGTCCAGATGCTTCCGACAGTCGGAGACATCTGGACGGTCCATTGAGACGAAGTTACGTGCACGATGTCCAGCCGTAAGTGCAGCGCTGCATCTGGACGGTCCACTGATGTGACATTACGCCCCATAGTTACGAAACCCTAAATTGGATGGGATCATTATGGTCCAGAATGTTCTTTGGTCTTGTGTCGTGTTTTGTTTCTTCCATTGTCATCGTCTTCTTTAGCCTCTTCTACGAAGCACTTGGTCGCATTTTGCTTTCCTGTTGGAAGTTTTTGAGAACACGGAAGAAAAGACGGAAGAGGTTACAGAACAGGGGAGAGATGAGCGGAGGGGCGGGAGGAGGAGCTGTGGGTTCGGCCAAGACGCCTGCAGATTTTCTCAAGTCTATTAGAGGCCGGCCTGTGGTGGTGAAGCTCAACTCGGGAGTGGATTATCGAGGTATGCTGTACGCTCCGGTATTTTTCATCGCTATATTCTGTCTTTCCGTTGGTATCTGTTAATCCAATATATATATATTCCATTTTTCTTTTTGCCTTTAGGATTGCATTGTTCGCTTCAAAAACGTCTTCCCAGAGGTTCGTGGATTAGGGTTTAGGCGTCAGTGCCTCGGTGTGTTTCATGTATATAACTACACTTTAGTGCTCCACTCCGCCATTTAAACTGCAATTCTCTTTCTTTCTGTTGCTATTTTGCAACGCTCTGTGTGCATGCTTCAACAAGTACCTCATTTTTGCTTTGAGAATTTCAATCTTCGCTATCAAAACCTATTCAAAAGGTTTCAGGCCTAGGGTTTAGAGGTCAGTTCCCCCTTTCTTTTGTTTCAAGATTAACCTAGACCAAGGCCTAGGCCTAGTGTTTTTCCCCCTTTCTTGTGCTTCAAGATTAGGGTTAGACGTCAGTGATTTGGTAAGATGTGCCTCTGCATTGATTCAGGATTATGACTAGGTTTTTGATTGTGTAATAGAAAAGGTTCTTGGCTGGTGTTTCTGTAGTTAGGGTTGAAGGTTTTGGCTATTAGGCAACAATATCATATTGACTTCTTGAGGGGTTAGGGTCAATGGATTCTTGTCTGTTTGCCCAGGTTATAGGCATCCCTTTTTTTGTTATGGTTTGGGATTGCAGCATGGTGTTAATTTGTGCGTCAGGGTTATGTTCCATTTTCGTTTTATTTTAAAACTTCCTTTCAAGTTCTTCTGGTTATGCTTCAGGTTTAGAGTTAGGGTTAATTGGAAATATGATTGGAAGCCTGTCTTAGGATATTGCTTGCTGTTACTGTCAATACTAGACTTTGCTTATGATACCATTGGTTCCTGAATCTCATCAATTTAACTTTCTGCTGTTCAGATTGACTAGAAGCCCTGTCACCTTTGGTTCAACTTTGATAACTAACTCCTTTCTGAAGATTTCTCTTGCTGCATCTGCAGAGCCTCAGAAAGTTCTGGCAGATGCTTTGCAACCTTGGAATGTAGACCATCATTGCCTAGGAGGCTGTTACCTTGGGGTTGAGTTTGACAAACCCACACAAAATTTAAGAGTCGATGGATGGTTTTAGTCTCTCTTCTACAACACGCTAATCTTTACTTGATTGATGATACAGTTCTCTATGGTCAAAGACACTTCCAGTGCCTTTCCCTTGATATTGTTCTGGTATTGAATGCTTGGCTGAACACAACTCCAAGTTTAGCACATTCAAAAGTCATGGTCTTGGTTGGGCGCAGGAATTTTAGCATGTTTGGATGGGTACATGAACATAGCAATGGAGCAAACTGAAGAGTACGTGAATGGTCAACTGAAAAATAAATATGGAGATGCCTTCATTCGAGGCAATAATGGTAACATTTCCTTCTTCCCCTGTCAGAGGTCTGTTCATACAAGAGGTAGCTAGCAAATGTTGGATGAAAGCCACAATTTTTTATCTGGTTGGATGAGAGTAAAGATAAAGTTATGGCTGATTTGTCCAAACACTGACCTTATACTAACAGCAGATGAGGCTGTATCTGAGTGCATAGGCTCTGCATTTTTTTCACTCTGGAAATGTGCATTTCAGCTCCAAAACTCACCCCCTGGTTCACATCCAATCCCTACAATGCAAAGCTTTGTAGGGATTGGATGTAAACCCCTGGATGAGATTGGATTTGGCTTGCTTGTTCAAAATTGGGAGACTAAATTTATGATGATTGAATGGCACTTATTGCATTGCAGAATGCCTGGAAGTACAAGAATATCATAAATCCTGTCCTTGTCTCCAAAAAGCTTGATAGATTTGAGCACTTGTTTGTGTTTCAAAGTTCAGGTTTATTTGTTTTGTTTAAAGCGAACCTTTTTGTTGACCAAGTGCTTATTACATGCAGTTCTATATATCAGTACAACAAAGAGGACACTTGGAGATGCATAGCAGGATTGTGTGAAAGGAAGAACGTACTCACAAATTCACAGCTTGCGATTTGTGAGTGAATCCGAACATGTGGTGCTTAGGTCAAGCTAGAAGGGCCGGATGCAATGGCAGTGGGGTGGTTGTTTCAAGTTTATACATTCATTTGTACTGAACTTACATGGGTTTTCAATATCGTTGGCAAATCCTACCCCTTTCACAAACATTGAAGCTTACTCTAAGGGGAACCCTATTTATTGAGCATTTTGGTTTTGTGCAAACAAATGGTTTCCTTAGTTTGACACGAACTTTTGATTTTTTATGCAAGCTTGTTCTTGTTTATGAAATCAGTCTATTATCACCCATGACCCAACAACCCTGCTTGGGACTACAGGAAGAATTGTGAAATGAGAGTTCAAAGATTTGAGATATGGGTGTCAGTGTTCTCTTTGCATGCAAACTTGCAACTTTGACCACATTTAATTCTGTACTGCTTAAAACCTTGGGGAGAATCTTTGTCACTCATGGTGGCATATGTTTTATCAGCCCCCTGTGCTATGGTTTTTGGGATATTTAAGTATAGGAGAAGTGCCTGTACTCATATCCTTTTCCTTTGGAAAGCAGAGCTGGGATTTCTTCACTTTTTAGAAATAGTGACAGGCTGGTATCTTTTGTGGGTCAGAAGATCCCAGTACAGCCTGGCTGGTACATTCTACTGCAAAAGATCCCGCTTGCTGAAAACAGGTTTCTTCAGGCAGGTAAGGGAGCTGAAAATACAAAAGAAAAATTCTGGCAGTCCTTTCTGTGGTGGTTCTTCTACAGTGTTAGTAGAAAATTAATCAAACTCATGCTTTCAATGCCTACGCAGATAGGCAAGGTTTACATTTTACTTCAGCCAGTTGTATCAGGTGCAGTTGAGTCAATTCCTGGGAAACAAATGGAAAGTAGGAAAGGACCTTGGAGCCTTGGGGTTTTTTAAGTGTTGTGACAATTCTCTAATTTATTTGTAGTCTGTTGCACCTGTTTAAGGCTTCCATTAGGAAGACTCTTGGAAGACAAAGAGAGAAAGACTATTAAGCATACCAGTGCAAAGAGAAGAGAATTGAAATTGGGCATCATCAAAAATCTATTCTCAGCTAGGTGCTTGGTGCATTCATTTGTGTGGCATGTACACAAATTGTCACACCAGCAAGGCTACCTAATGGTTTAGAAACTTCTAGACATTGTAACATCATACTTTAAATTTCAGCCGAAGAACCATATTATTAAAATGGACAGGTGACAAATTCTTTGAGCTCAGTGTTGTTTTCATTTTCCCCATGTCAATTGGTGACATGCTTGGCAGAAAGTCTAGGGGGATATATTGGACGCAATTAGGCATCTAATAGTTCCATATAAGCTGCTCACAACAATCTCAACAAACTTTGTTTCCCACCAAATACAGTTTGTTGTTTAACTGCTGTAAATCCTATTTTAACAATGTCCCCTCTATCTGAAGCAGAGGTCTAAAGAATATCCCCAGATTTACAGCTGCATTATACATTAGCTGCAAGAGTAAGACCTCAAGTCTATGGACGAATCCCTAACAGGATCAATGTCCATTGTGGTTGAAGCTGAGGTGCACCATAAGGTCATTAAAAAACCTATGACATCCTCAACAATGAAAAAGATTTTGACCTCCAATTCTTGCTAGGGGGATTGAGGCCACCCACTCCCCAATCATCTGGAGATACAAAAGCAGGAGAAGCACTAGGCCATCTCCACCCTATATCACTGCTAGATCCCCTAGTTAACCAGTGCTTGACAGGAAATTGCTTTCTGGAGAGGGACCTACTCCGAAAGAGATTCTCAGTTTGAAAGAGATCATAAGGTGAATGAGGTTTTCCACCTGCATTCAGTGTCTCTTTGTGCACCGAGGACACCTGTGCTCCACGAGAAGCAACCTCAGGCCCTGTGATATCATCTGTCGCTACTCCAATCCTTGAAAGTTTGTTCCTAGAGCTTGTTGGTGCAAGACCACCAGTCCCTCGTACTCCTACACCTCTTGAGGCTACTGGCTCCAAGACCTTGGCCTTGGTTGCAGCTTTCTCAGCTATCCCACACTGTGGGCATGTAGGGTCTTGACGTAAAGAGTCAGGAGAAGCCTGCTCCAGGCACTCAGCATGGTAAACATGGCCACAGACGAGAACTCCCACTACAGTGCAATCGGTGATTCCAACCATTCGATGTGAACTCCAGGGTGGCTGTTGACTTAGCAAACGGTTGCACACACCACAAGTCTGTGATATGCCATTACCAATACACAGTTAAGTTCAGACAGGCCAAAAGCTGCCAGAGGTGTACTCATGGAAGAAACTGAACTGCCTTGACAACACAAACAGCAAAATTTCAGTTAAACTGGGTACAATATATGATACCTCAGAGTGTGAAGAGGCACTGGCAGATTGAGTGTTCCTTGCCCTGATCCTTTCCACAGATAGCAACCCTGCGGCTTTATCAACACCTTCATAGGTTGAACCCCAGCCAAAATCAGATGGGCTGCTTGCATTTGTCCAACGCAAGCGCTCTTGGTATGGTAATGAAACTGCTTCAGAAGATGTCTGCACAGGCCACATCACACATCAGAACTGCACTTCACATCTCCAATACTCTGTAACTTATGAAACAACACCCAGTCCTCAGAGATGGGAACTCAACTGGTGCGAACCAGATATAAGCTGGTTTGTCTGAGATATGTATAACAAGAGTGGAATTGGGAATTTGAAGTGAGGCTTGGAAAGACTGAATACAGGCTCTTCAAATGGTGCTGCAATAGGGGTTTGGGTAAAACTGCTGGTTCACCAACTAAGTGCTCCTCTGTGGTGAGTCACAAGTCACTAGACATTACAGAGATTCTGGCTGATAAACAGCCCTTTCCAAACTGAAGAAAGTAACAAAACAAACAGATCAACAACATGACTCCTCGGTACATGATATTAGATGTGTGGACATTCTGGCTGATGAACTACCCCTTTCCTACCAGCAGAAGTAAAGGAACAAACAAACTAATCAACAACATCACTACTTAGCTCCAAGGTAGAGTTTGGGGTCAGTAGGTCACTGGGTTCCTGGACTGTGAGGTTGGTGTGACTTAATTGTATACCTATACTTAAAGTGGCAGATTGCAGAACTCATTACAAAAACATGCATATAAATGAACAATTCCTCCCAGCAAAACAAGGAATAAAAGTATGAGTGACTGACAAGCATGAATACTAAACCTGCTTGGATGATGATGGGATAATGGTTGGGCTTGATGTTGGTACTGCAACACAAACACAAACAATTTCATCAACAGGATTTACCTGCTACATATCTGCCACCACTCATCTTAAACTTTAATAGGTACACTACTTCAAGTTACTGCGTTCTCAATACCAAAGGCCCTTAAACTGGCAATTTGAAGAGCACATGATAAAGACAAATAGCAATTATGAACCTGGTGCTTTGAGCCCACATAAGATTTTGGTGAGTCTAAGGTTGAAAGCCTCTTTTGGTTTTTGCTCATACAATCAGATTCCAACATTCCTTCACCCTATCACCAGGACTCTCCACTGATCACCTACCTGAGTAGAAAAACTCTAAGAACACCATCATACCTGTGGGGGCAGGAGCAATGTCGCTGATGTGATCACTGGATAAAGCAAGAGGATTGCACACATTTGTCCGGAAACTGTCAAAAGGACTATCCCCTAAAGAGAAAAAGCTTTCAGAGTGCCTGCGGAAATGGCCAATCAGCCTAGCACTACCTAGCCTGCTCCCACTTCTGCTGCCCCTGCTACTTGAAGACAGGGATCTTTGACGGAACTGAGATGCATCTGAGGTTGTTGCCAAATCTTCAGGTTGGGATTTATTCTCCAACCAACTGCTTGAAAGCACAGGTGAAAAGCCCTCATTGCTGCGCCAATGAGGTTCCTGTGCTGCTGTTGACCAGCCATCATTGCTGGTGGGAGACTCTTGTGGCCTTGCGGCCACACAGCAGAGGGACCCCGTCTTGACTTTATTGTGCTTTGTTTGGTTGAGTGTGGAAACCACAAACCCCAATGTGTACTAGCTGATGTTGCAGAATTCAATACTGCATGTTACATCTCTACCTGCCCTTTGCCAGTCCAGGATTCCTGATATATGTGTACAAGCTGTGACTGTGTTCAGCTTTGTAGAAGTTGACTTTCCTTTGCAGAGTACGAACACTTTCATCCAGGCAGAATCTGTAACCGGCTTCCTTTTTTAACACTTTTCCAAAAGTAGCAATCCTGCCTGCACAAAAGCATCTACAACAGCTGAGAATTGTCCTCAGTACTTCATTGCTGGAACATCAAGGATATCTTTTAACAAATATCAAGGATATAAGTACTGAGAATATCTCAACACTTATAACTTAAAGTCCAACTGAAAAATTTGAGAGATGACTCAATTGTAATGGGTATTTCAGATTTGACAACATAATAGCAACCAATCAGCAAACATAAAAAAGAGGAAATGCCTCCTAAAGAAAACAGAAAACAAGACCAAAAAACAGAATTTTGGAGTAGTTTGAAGGACAGCAACAGACACACATGTTTCATGCAAAGTCAACAGCAATGTATATGATATTCACCATAATATCCCCACTAACTTCATCAGTTCCTAGCAATGGATGTAGGTTAATGTCAAACATGAACCAAAACATGGAGTTTGTCACAAGGCTGGCAGTAATGGGAAAAGTGAACCATGATGCCAGCTCAACAAAACCTGAAAGAGAAAGATAAGATCAAAAATCCCAAGAAGAATATAAAATATGAACAATCTATTCACCAACAGTTTTGCTGTTTCTTGTCTCTGGTGTCTATAATGCAAAATTTGCAGCTATCCTCTACTAATTCTGCTGAGGATTTGGTTTCCAGGAACAGAACTCTTGGACTTAATAAGTTATGCTGGGGGTCAGGGTTTCATAAGCTGGAAGAACACGAATGGGCAGCAAATCCTCATTGTCATCATCCCATTTAGCAACCTCCTTCTGAGAACCCAAGTTTAACAGGTGATTACACTTACTTTCAAACAAAGAATCTGGAAAGCTTCCCATCAAAAACACTTTGTACTAACCATTTGGGTGGTCAACACCTGAGTGCAAAAACTGCAGGAAGGAAGAAGAGAGGAGGCTGACAAAGAACAGAACTAGTTCATCATGATGAACAATGACCAGAAGCCTCCAACGATGGACCTTTTCTTTTCACCAGGAAGCATGAATCACTACTACTACAGTCATACTGTCACAACAAACTCTGACAATTTGTCATCTACATGTACCTGGAAGCCAAGAAGAGAGTACAGAAATTAGGAACCACACACACACACACACACACACACACACACCCTCTGAGCATCCTCCTCACCTACAATACTTGCTCCTGTCTTCCTTGTTAGAGATGGGACACACGCACTTTCAAACAAGGATAAACTCAGCAAAGGATTTGAAACCCCCAAGAGGCAATAAACCCAAATACAAGACAATTGTCTTCATACCTTACTCTCCCTTACTGCTCAACAACAAACAATCTGCCATATCGTTGTCAACAACATGGACACATACCTAGCTACATCATCATCATCATCATCTTCTTCTTGCCGATTTGCACCAGTAGAGATACCTACATAAATATGGTCACCGCCAACCATGCATTCATGCATTCATTCATTGCAGCGGCAAAAAAAAAAGAGGAAAAAGGGAGGGAAAGCATACAGTAAAGGGCCGCAACAACAACACCAACAGCAGCCCTATGAGAACGCGAGAAAACGACTGCTCACCGCCGATGAAGACGACGCTAGAACTATAGAAGACGGAGCCAGATCCCATGGCGGCAGCAGAAGCAACTGCAGCAGCAGCGAACCATGGATCACCAACAACAGTGGCAAACTGCAGGAACACAGAAGAAGCAACCAGGTCTCTATCTCATCATAATCAGCTATTCTGTCCCAGGCTTCTACAACAAAAACAACAACAACAGCTACTAGCACCACCACTACTACTACGACTAGTCGTCAATACGTCATGCTTTCCTTCCATGAGAAAAACAACAGCAACATGTCAACAACAATGGCACGGCTTGCACGCAACAAGCAAAGCCAGAAAAGAACAAGAGAGAGTCAAAGACAACAAAGGAATAGACGAATTGACCATTGAAGATGGTGTGGGACACGAGAGAGAGAGCGCGCTCGCCTGGGGTTCTGATTTAGGGTTGCACCAAAATGGATGAAAGAAATCATTCATTCACTACAAACAAAGCCAGAAAACAACAAGACCATCAAAGACCAAAAAAAAAAAAAGGAACAGACGAACAGGCCATTAAAGCTAGTGTGGGACAGAAAAGAGACAGAGAGCCTCTGAGGTCGTAATTTAGGGTTTCACTAAAATGGATGAAAGGAAATCATTCATGCATTATGCAATTATTATGGGCATTATGTACAAAGCAAAGCCAGAAAACAACAAGAGCCTGAAAGACAACAGAGGAATAGACAACAGACATCGAAGACAGTGTGAGACAGAAGAGAAAGAAAGAGAGAGAGAAAGCTTGGGGTCGTGATTAGGGCTACACCAAAATGGATGAAAGGAAATCATTCACGCATTAATTACTTAACACACTCAGTCAAGAACTGGTGGAAATTTTCCCAGAGTCATATATGGAGGGCGCCTTAGAGCAGATCAAAGGTGCACCCATGAATAGTGCGCATTTGGGCCTTCAACAATATTTTTCATGTTTAAAATGGTTGTTAACTGTTCGAAGCCCCAGTCATAAATATGAAAGCTTGCATTGTGAAAGGGGCCGGGCTACGATTAGGGGGCGTTCATCGCGAGCGAGAACGACCAGTGCCGACATAACAGTGCATCAAACGCTAAACTGAGAATAAAATTTTTACAAAGCGGAATAACTGGGACCCAAACTAGTTTTTCCACCAATTTGGGTGGTAAACTGAGTTTCATCCTGTCTTTCCTTTTTCCTCACCGCATCCACCGCTGCTGCATATATTTTCACTGCTCCTACCTGTACAACTACTATAATTACTCTCGAACCTTATGCATTAAATGCTGAGTTTCAGCATTTCAGATTGAGATTTAATAAAATTTTCTTACTTTGCAGATACCACTGAAAGAGGGGATGGGGGCTAATGCAGGCCAAAGACAGGGGGAAGGCAGGGTGACTTTACAGATAACTCTATTGGCCAAACTTAAATTATTATCCCAACCTAACATAAATCTGATTGTGTTTCATTCAAAAAAGTATTGTGCATAGTGCGGGTAGAGCTGATTTTGCCTTTAGGAAAGTTTCTATATCTATTCTATAGAGGTGTGATGTGTTATCATGGCACATCACATCCAAATTAAAATATTATTCATCTGCAACACAAGCTTGCAAAGTCTCTTAAGAATCTAAGTACACTCAAACTCTGGCAAAACACAAAGCACAAAAAACAAGGAACTTGTATGACACTGCATAATAAGCACAAAACAAAGCACAAGCGAATGATGTGATGTTGAAACCAGAAAGTTGATTTGAAACACCTCTCTTAGGGGCTTATCTTCCTCCAAAAGATTAAATGTTTAAAACCACATTCACATTGAATCCGTTTTTAAACTAACTTATTCTCATGCTTTTCCTATCACTTTTCATTGCAATCTACTGCTACACAGAAAGACTAATTCTCCTATCGGAGAATGGCACCTTGTCATGAACAAGGAGTGCGGCATTCCCAAAAGGAGGGCATGTTTCTCAAGGTTTCAATCAAGGGTAGACTTGCCTTTCCAGAGTCCACCACTTTGAGGGAGTTTTGCCAATGTAAAGTTCAACTATTCAATTGTTTAGATGAACATCAAAAAAAATTTGCCCTCATATAGTGGGCTCTTCCACTCTTATGGAATGCATTATGTAAATCATAATACCCTTTGTAATGCTATTTTGTTCGAATGAAAGGCATTACAATAAATGTAATGGGCTCGATACAAGAGGGAAAACATTCTTGTAATGCCCTCCATACTAGCAGAACAGCATGTTGCATAGAGTAGCAACTACACACAATGTTATGCATGGTAAGGTACCCTCCAACTACAAGACAAAAAATTCCAAAACTGTTTTATGTGTAAGAATTTTCATTTTTTGAGGAACCTTACACCTAAGGGTGCCTCTTCTCCTCCAAAATTGAATTATAGCCATCTGGTTTAAAAGTCATAACTCTATCAATTTTTTTACCTTGGAAAAGGACCTTGAAGAGGCCAATTTTGGGGTTTCATGTCCCGCAAATTGTGCTGGGCCTCCATTTTTCAAATTATTCTAAGGGACAGATTATGGGAGACAATTATGTATTATGGAATGGTCAACCCTTGCCCATTATCCATAGGGAAAAGCCTTGTTGTTCAAGACACATTATACCCTGGGAACAAAGGGTGAAGCTTAAGGTCGAAGGCATAATAATGTTTTCATAGCATGGCCTTCTTTGACAAGGAGCAAATAATTGTACCAAGGTTGCCTCCTAGGATATCCTCTGTAACAAATGTTTTTAAACCCCATTTTATTTTTAACCTAAATTTATTATTTTTGTTTGCGTGGAGGTTTGGGATTATTTTGTCCTAGTGCACCCAATGTTTGGAATATATAATGAGTTTTTGCACACATGAACACCCCCTTATTGTTTCCATACCTCATGTCATATTTCAACATTCAAAAAATAAATAATTTTTTAAATTTTTTAAATTATTATTATTATTTTCAATACCCCCCACCATGATTTCTTGTCATCCCTTAACATCCATCCCTTAACGTCCTTTCATCACCCTTGTCACCCACACCATCACTCTTATCATCCCTTAACATCCCTTTCATCATCCCTTGTAACGTTTGATAAAAACACTCATTAAAATTACTAAGTGAAGTTGGCAAAAGGCTTCTACTAAAATGAATTTTGACAAATCACTATGTGAGAACCTTGGTTTTATGCCTACATATAAAACTAGATTTTATGCCATTAGGGACTATATGACCATGTAATCAAATCAGACTCATTTTTACTATTTAATTATAGATGTGCTCATAATCATAAATTGATTCCATGAGTTTAAGGGTTGTGATCATGTCAAATACAAGACTACATATATGATTGGACATATGATTATATAGATGGTTACACATGATGGACATGTGATTATAAACATGACATGTGACTTCTACTTAACCTAACATAACCACCTAACTTAGTTATTTAGCCTAATTTAGATTGCCTAATGTTGACATACCTACCAAGTGGTTTTAAACAAAAATGTAATCAACTTATGGGCATCTTACCTACCCATCCATTCATTAACCTACCCATTTTATTATACCTTACCATACCCTATCTAAGTTAGCACTTTAATCTAAGCTAGACCTAGGTTACATTAACCCTCTAAACATGTATATAATTGTATGTATGAGGACTTGAACCTCTCACCTTTATAATGATAAACCAAATCCTTAAATAATGCAGCACATATTTATAAGATGTTAAAATTTTGTCAACCTATAATTATGAACATGTATTTTTTTCACGTTTTTTTACACTACTAACTATGTTTTTTTTTAAATTAATAGGTAAGTAGGTAGGAAGGTAAGTAGGATGTAAATAGGTGGATAAGAAAAAAACTTGTAGGTTGGGAAGTGTCATTTACCACTTTAGTATTACTTACTAACCTACGTATATTGACCAATGTCTAGTTTAACCTAATTATTTACTTAGCTTAATCTAACCAACTAGCCTATTTAGCTAGTTTAACTAGCCACTTAATTTAGCTTAATTTAGTTTAATTTAGTTACTTACATGTTGAACCTAAATGGGTACACTAGGCTAGGTAGGCGAGTGAGAGCTACTTTAGGTTCAATAGATACATTAGGTTAGATAAGTACATTAAGTATGTGCTAAGTAAGTATGTTAAGCTAGGTAGGAAGTTTAATGTTTAGTTAACCTAGTTTCACCTAACATACACTACACCAAACATGGCATATATTATTACACATATTATTGTTTCTGTAGTAATATAGGTCACATATTACTACATGATTATGTAGTAAAATCATACTCATGGTTATGCCACTGGTAATAAGTAAGGTCATAGTAATTTTTGCCATTATTCATGTGATTTTTATTACTATCATAACTTTATTATTATAGTGGGAAAATATAATTAAGTAATATAAGTATATATTGATTTATGGTATCTAGATACATGTTTAAACATAGTAAAGCCACATTAACAATCTAGCTGCCTATTTATTAACATAACTTATGAATCTAAGCTAAAAGCTTAGGTAGGTAAGTAAGCTTGAATAGGTAGGCCCAAGTAGGATCCTATTTATTTTTTTGGTCACAAGCCTTTTGTATTGCCTCATCATAAGTGGTACTTATAATTTAATATATCGAATGCATGTATTGTGTTAAACTTGTTGACAAAGGATATGGTATAAATTTAATGAAACGAAACATTACAACATTATCCCACATCATCATTTGTTATTCATAAATGCAACATTGACCAACTTCTTAGGTACTCCATTGATTGTTAAAAATAATTTAGGAGAGTTAGGGAAGTTGTAGGGAGTGTTGTAAGGAACATTGCGTTGCACAATGGGTCGTGGTGCAAGAGATGGTGTTACTAGAACTAGAAATATGAGTGAAGAAGGGTTTGTTTAGGAGAATTGTTATTCTTTCGAAGGGAGATGGAGTTGCAAATTTTGCATAAAGAAAAGGTAAAACAATAAATCTTTGTTTTTGTTTCTCTCTTGTTCACATCCATATGTGTCTACATGTAGGTTTGTTCTTTTTACATCTTCTCTTTATATGTGTGTGTGTGTGTGTGTGTGTGTGTGTGTGTGTGTGTGTCTTGCACATGCATTATGATCACAGGACATTGAATGCATTAAAAGATTATCATTGTGATTATATTGTAAATAATTCATAAATATAAATCATAAACCTCTTTTCTTTGGGCTTGGCATTCAAAACGGCCAACATGTAATATCACCAACATGCACATAGTATGATATCTTTCAAGTTCCCCTAGCTTTGTTGTCCTTATCTTCTTTTTACTAGTTGAATATGGAAAGTAATATAAATTGATTTATATGTGACTATCTGTTTCTAGTATCTATGATGAAATCTTGGATATGGTGAATGGGGAAATAACAATTTTCCAAAACATATATCTATATTGCTCAAGTCATATGTTGGTTCTAATATCATCAAAAAATCATGGATGTTTGTTAATCTCCACCAAACATGGTTTATCCTTATGTCAATGAAACTTGGTTTGGTGAGAATCAATGGATTATGGGATGTGGAAATTCATTGCATGGGTAGGCCTACCACATGTTTCATGTGAGTGAAGCACAATTGTAATACCAAGAATTAGGGTTTCATATTTGCTGAATGGCACCCTGCCCTTTTGTTTCCAAAATTTTTGTAGCATTGGAAATCAAACACCTTTCTATAAGAAAAATGGCATGTAATAACAATAACTAGGAAAAGAAAGAAAAAAAAAAAAGAAAAAGATATACACCCTTTGATCTATGGAGAAATTTGAACGAAACTTTTCAAATTGGCCCTAAGTTATGCCACTTTTGAAAAAACACATTTCCAATGTATTTTGGAGACCTTGAATGTATTAATATCCTTTTGAAACATATCTTCCTAAGAATGTCTTGATTGTTTTGGTGGCAAATCAATAGTAGGGAATCCAGTACTTCACTTTTTTTCAAGTGTTTACTACCTATCCCATCCGAAAAAAGGTGAAGATGGGAGATGGTGCTTTCTTCAATTGTCACATTGAAAAAATAGTTGGAGTGGTTGATGGGTTAGAGGCTAGGATTAAACGATCAATTTCCCATAATTAAAATCTCTCAAAAACCTTCTTAGTTGAATAATGGTTATTATTTTGCACATGCATTATAAGCTTGTGGGAAATTAAAGAGATCCCATCATTGTTGAAATTACATTCAAAGAAGGGAAGAAAGTTGGAACCTCAAGTGTTGCAATTGCCAACATTGTTGTAGTAGGTTTTAAACCACATGTACTCAATTAATTATTGTTTGTCTATTTGCAACAAAAAATAATAGAAGCATTTTTCCTACCACGATTTAGACTTTAAATTTTAAAATTTATTTTATTTCTAATTTATAAGAAAATATATATTATGATTTTAAGTTTTGATAATAATTATTACTATTATTATAAACATTTTCTAATTATTATTTTATTTTAAACATTGATTTATCAATTTTTGGGGCTTGTGCTCTTAGTTTATGTTTAAATATTTAGAGGTGAATTTTAAGTTTTATTTGAAAAATAAAATAAATGAATGAATTATAAATGGTGAGAATAATAATTACATTAATGAATTTTTTTTATCTTTTTATTTTTTCAAAATCTTGATGTTCTTCAATATCATGTCCACAAAAACATTTACCCATGTTTTGGATATGGACCATGTATATGGAGGTATTAATTTGTTTAAATACTTTTATATTTCGGCTCCAAGTTTTAAAACCCATTGTAAAATTATATCATTCAAAAAATAATAATTTAAAATTTTAATTTTAACTAAAGAATATTTTGTTGATGTTGATGACCCCTTTTTATGTTTGCAAAATGGTGAAAATTCTCCACCAAAAAACGTTTCAACGACATCATTAATATTTATTTTAATGTTTTCAAAAAAATTGGATAAGTTTATAGAAATATTGAACTTTAAAAATTTCAAATAAATTTGATGTTGGAATTGTTTGTGTGTTGAAAATTAAAATTATTAGAATTTTTTTTAAAAAATTATTCATTATGAGTAACCCTTTTTTTTCAAATATTTTGCAATTTTTTTGTTGTTTACATTTTAAAAAAAAACTTTCACTATTTTTTTCCATTTTTTTCCCAAAACAAATTGACAAATTAAGAAAATTTGAAACCAAAACACATGTTGGTCAATGGGGAGGGGGTTTAATCCAACTATTTAATGCCACAATTTCACCAAATAATGTTCCTTTTATTTATACAAGGGAAATGAAGGTAAATATATATTCTTACATCATGATTTATTTAATTTTTTGTGATTATTTTCAAGTTGTGTAATTAATCACTTGTATTAATGTATGATTCATGTTGCTAAATAAATATGGTATATTAAATGGTTATATTGACTACTTAATTAAAAAAATTTGTGGCCATTTTTTGTCAATTTAAAGGGGCAACAATGTCAACAAAGGACTTTTTGAAAGGAAAAAATCAAATTGTGTCAAATTATATATATATATAACAAATAAATTATAGCAGGTAACCATAATATTGAAAGATTTAAACAAGTTTTCCAACTCCACAACTTGTTTATAACCAAATACGGTTAAATCTTCTTATGGATGATTGCCATTTTATCAACATCGCAAAAATAATTAAAAATTTTATGCTTAATCATATTTGGGAAATGAAAACTTTCAATTTTTCAAAAAATGGGCATATTTTATAGAATGGAAATAACATTGTTAAAGACTTTTTGAATGCATTCTTAAATTCAAATTGAATTCATAAAAATTGTAGGTCAATTTAAACCCAAAATTTTTTTAAATTTATTCATGACATGTTTTTTTAAATTTAAAATTAAACCTTTAAATTTTTAATATTTATAATTTATAGTTTTTTTAAGACATTATTGAATAAGCTTCAAAATCATGTTTTCATTTGTAGCATTTGAATAAATTTTGAAAAACAAATGTACATTAGAGTTTGAACTTCCAAAACATTCCATGCCAAACATAATAAAGTTAATTTTTTTCTTTTATATTAATAAAATCTTGAAGTGGTTTGGTCATTAAGACCTCAATGTGCCTCCATGAAGTCTTAAGTTCAAACCTTGATGAATGCATGCATCAATGTGTGACGTATTTCATATAAATGCAATGTATGAACATGTACATCATGGCAAATGACATCAAAATTTGTTTTTGGCAAAACCAAAAATAAATAAAATTCATAGCTTGTCACAACATGTCTTGAAAAAAATAAAATCCATGACTCCATGATCTAAGAAAAAACAAGCAAGAAAATGAACCATAAGCATACAAACATTGAAACTTAACCCACTCTCCTCAACAAAGATCTTCCAAAAGTAGCATCACCTAGAACCCTCAATTGCTAGAAATTATGAGATTCAAATCAATGTATGTTTGTGAATGTGCTACCACCAATCTTGTGGCCCACTTTTTTCATAGACTTTTTTTTGGGTTGTTATCAACCCCTTCTAGAATCTTAACCTTTGCATGAAGATAGTCACCCATTACTTCAATCAAAACTTAAGTGTCCATTGTTGCAAATTCTTCATTAAGTTCAAATAATGTGATGTATTGTTTTCAACATTTACAAAATTATGCTTCAAACTTGGTCTCATACCTCCAAGTTCCACACAAGGGATGTTGAAGCTTTTTGTGAAGCACCTTTCAAGGAATGCATTTGCACCTTTTAGGCAATATGTAGGAAACATCCGCACATGGAAGCCACCATGTTTTGTTCTCACCCTCAACCTCTTTGAATAGACATGTATATGAAAGATTTCTACTACAATTTTGTCACATTTCAAAACAACATTTAAAACATTAATACTTTAATCAATGTAACTATGATCAAATAATTATTTTTGAGTATTTGTAGCTTAAAATGAAAGTCATGGTGAACAATTGTGTACCTCACAATGTAACACTTCATCACTAACAAGTGTGAAGTCCTTAAATGTTTGAGCCTCCTCTAAAGATACATTGTCTTTGAACTCCTCCAATAAAGCATGTGCACAATACAAGTCTTTGATAAAAACCAATGGGTGACTCCCCATCTCAATTCCAAAGGGTGCTTCCTTTTTTCGATCAACCTTTTATAGGTCTTCTTTTTCTTTCCCTTGTTTAGGTTTTTTGAGGGTTTATAATGTGTGTTGATTACCTTCTAAGGCTTCTTGGCCATATTTATGCTTCAACTTGCACCACACATTTTCATTTTCGATGTAAGACACATGTAATCATATTAAGCACCATTGATTGTACTTCAAAATTGATTGACCAAGACAACCAAATGATGGTTTTTTACCATTCCATGGCCACTTCTCATAGTTTTTGTGGTTAGCACAAATAATTTTAAACATAGAATTTGCACATGTACTAAACAAATATAAAAACGAAATTAAAACAAAGTTATTAGTTAGTTTTACTTTTTTTTTTTTCTTTCATGGTTTGTTTACAAAATTCATGGTAGTGGCACAAAAAAGGTCAATTGCAAGCGGAACCTAGTTTTGTCCATTGCCATTAATTAGTATCTATTAATTAGTAGGCATTGGGAGGAAGGGTTGTTAGCTACTATTCATGGGTGTTGCACCTATTGTTCAAGGTAGTTACAAATCAAAGAATACCATAATTGAATGTAAATAAACTTCATGTGATCTACATGAGCTCAATTACAACTTGCACATGAATAATGTAGTAGTTAGTATTTAGGATTGCCATAGAAGCTAAGAGAGTTCATGAAAAAATACATTATTGGTTGTGTTGGTGAGTGTTGCAAATATTGAGGTGTGATGTAATGAAGAAGCTGATTGGTTATTCATCAAACATTTTGGGGGCATTCAATTGATTTTTTTAATAAAAAAAACTAATTATATATGTATATAACATGGACTATTTTTTTCATACACTAAGAAAAAGAAAAATGGGAAAAAAATTAGGGATTATTTATGAGGTTTTTTGGTGTGGCATCATAAACATCTGTAATAAAAAACTTGTCCACATGATGCCTAAAAAAAATTAGGGAAAAACATACACTCTAATTTACATAAGTGTATAAGAATTTAATATATGAAAATTTTATAATTTAAAAGTCTACATGCATCCTAAACTTGGCATGCATGAACATTTGACCTAATCATTGACCCACTCAAATATAAATATGAGACATGTTTATAAATCCATTTCAAAAAATTATGGTGAGTGCAAAATGCAATTTGTGAGTAATGGATTGAACATATTCAAAGTGAATGATTCAACTCTTGTGCAAATGTTGATAATTCAAGAGATGTGAAAAAATTCATTCACTTGTTCAAGTATAAATGTGAAGTACTAAATTGTTATGTGTGTTTCAATATATACTAATAAGTGTAATATGCAACATCTAAATAATGGTTTCAATAAGTTTAAAGTGGATGATTCAACTCATGTAAAGATGTTGATAGTTTAAGAAATGTCAAAAAATTCACAAAATGATTTAAGTATAATTGTAAAACATTGAATCACATGTGTTTCAATATATTATAGTAAGTGCAAGATGCAACTTATGAGTAATGATTTTAACATATTAAATGTGAATGGTTTAATTCATGTACACATGTTGATAATTGAAGAGATGTAAAAAATCATTAATTTGTTCTAATGTGGGGTTTTTAATTATTACATGTGTGGCAAATGTAAAATGAAACTCATGAGTAATGGTTTCAACATGTTAAAAGTTGATGGTTCAACTCATGTATCATCTTGAAATGTCAAAAAATTCATTAATACATTATAATGCATTGTGTAAATAAAGTTAAAAGCTACTTCAATTTCCACATCAATAATTTGAATTATCAAAAAAATAAGGTTCAAATTATATTCATAAGTGAATAACATAGTGAATGTAATAGCTATGACTAATATTGACCATTAATTAGTGCAACAGGCCACTTGCAAACTTAAGATGGCTAAATGTAATTGAAATGTAGTTAAATTGAATAATACTCACAATGTGTGGGGTGAAAAAGGACAAATTTTCTTCTTGTGATATTATTGAACAAACAACCACCAAGATTCTAATATACGGAGGAGTTCACGAACTACATAACACAAAAAATCAATTGGGTTAAATCTATTCCATTTCACAAGATTGCAGTATCAGAAATCATGCATTGGTTGACATGTATTTGTAGCTTTTACACTAGTTGAAGGCCGAAAAGGAGCCTTAATGTGTCTTTGAAAGCAATTCCAAATGTTAAGGTGAAGAACGCACAAGATTGTTCTAGGTTTGCACTATTGCATTTTACAAGTGATGTCAACTATGATGTTTACTCATTTTGGTACTTTTACATTGGACATCCAATTGTTCAAATAGGGGACACAACGTTTTAAAAAATAATCTTGTTTTTAAAGGGAATTGGAGAAATTTTGCTAACAATAATCTTTTTTGATGATGATCAAATAACATTGTTGTTGGAGTTCATTGGTTGGATCAAATCCAAGAATGTGTCAACAAATTATTCAAATAGTAAACATGTAACATTATGTAGTGGCGAAAGGTTCCATAATATTTAAAAAACCTTGTTGTTGAGGATTTCACAAGTGGACCAAGTAATGCCTTTTCAATTTCTAGCTCAAAGGAGTGCATATTACCTTATTTCTTCTATTTTAGAAAAGGCATTGTTGGGCAAATGGCTAGTGGTGGAAGGAGAACAAAGGGTTTCATTTAATCCATCAAATCTTCATGTTTTCTTATAATTTATGACACTAATGCGTGTGATGAAAGTTATAAGAAAGAAGTTGCAATGCCAAACATCTAAGCGTGGTCCAAGGGAGCGCGTCAAGGCTTATTTGGTTTTGAGGGAATTCGACTTTAAGGATGTTGTGGACATGGAGCAAGATGCTATGGTTGTTAAAGTTTAGGCAACCAAGTATGCCAATTCCATCTTGTTCATTTGGATGAAAATAATTGACAAACTATGGGTTTGGTACTTTTCACGTGCATTAATTTTCTAAGATCGTTCCCATCATGATTACAAGCATGTTTAAACATTTATAAAAATATTTGTGAAATCCAAGTTCTTATTAGTTCAAAATTTTCATTATGTGCATACTTTGTTATAACTTTAAATAAGATGTCATGAAAATAGGTTTTGTTTTTGACTTCCGGTCTTTGTTTGTAAAAAACTATGCTTTGAAGAAATAATTAACTCACCATTATTTTAGTTGTTTTAATAGTTGTTATGAAGGTTGGTAAACCTTTGCAACCATTACCTTTTCCAATTTCTTACCACAAGAAAAGATCTTGTATTTTTTCACTACCCAAATTCATTAGCTTTTTAATGAAATGGGACAAAATTAACTAATATGCAACTTTTATGATTTTGGTAAGAAATGACTAGTTGATTAGAACATTTTTAATGAAATATTTTTTAGTCATCTTGTATAATCACATGTTGCACTACATTATTTTTTATTTTTTAAAAATGACATGGATATATGAGGTTTTAAGTTAATATGACATGGAATAAAGTGCCACATCATCATTTTATTTTATTTTCAACTTTTTCAGTTTCTTTTCAAGGCATGAAATCATGGACAAAATTACATGTAATGAATATATATATATATATATATATATATATATATATATATATATATATATATATATATATAAAAAATATATATA
>Ga0116229_10003072_pt1 | contig 27327 bp, 12 predicted proteins | sample S1TSphgellanicum_3_FD_87313 | JGI IMG/M metagenome (GOLD analysis project Ga0116229, IMG submission 87313) | Host-associated microbial communities from peat moss isolated from Minnesota, USA - S1T2_Fc - Sphagnum magellanicum MG | ecosystem: Host-associated > Plants > Peat moss > Unclassified...
CACGATATACCGAGGGCACAGTCAGGCGGCCACCCACGCTGAACGGCCTGGCTGCCGACGGCTACTCGGGAAGACAGCAAATTGCGAATACCGATACCGAGCGATGCGCCGAGGCTGCCCCAAGCCGGGAGCGCGGTACGCTTGCCCCAGGTCGCCAGGCTGCCGTTCGGCGCCGCGGACGGTGCTGGCAAGACTCTCTTCGTGCCACCGCCGCCGCCCGCCAACACCACGCCCGAGTCGGCGCGCGCGGCGACCGCGCCGTCGGCCTCGCCTGCGGCACTCTATGAATATGCCCTGACCAGCGCAGCCATGTCGTTCTACACGGCGGCGATCGAGGCGCTGCAGGAGGCGACGTCCAACGACCCCGACTTCGTCGAAGCGTGGCACAAGCTGGCTGAATTGTTGCGCTATGCCGGAAACGATGCGGAAGCCAACAAAGCGGAGGCGACTGCCGCCAGCATTCCAGCCCATCGCACACCCTATACGCCAGCCGTCGGCGAACAGGCGCCGGCAAAGCTCCACAGGGCGGAACGCAGGTTGCGCGCCATGCTGCAACGCGAGCCATCTTCGCGATGGGGCACCGTGTTGCGCGACCATCTGTTCCAGAACACCACCGACGTGGTCGCCCTGCGCCTGCTGGCCGACGTGGAACTGGCCGAGGGCGACGCCTTCACCGCCCAAACGTTGCTGGCGCGCGCAGTTGAGTTGTCACCGTTCTATACCGGCGCCCGCGCGGCCTTCGCCCGCCTGCTCATGGAGCGCCGCAATCACGTGCGCGCCCTCGCCGAAACCGCCCATCTGGTCACCCAGGCGCCGCGCGAGGCGCAATATCGCGCCATGCGGGCCGATACGCTGGCGCACACCGGGGATTATCCGGCCGCGATCGCGTTGCTGGAAGGGCTCCTGCGCGAAGATCCGCGCGCGTCACGGCTTTGGCTCGCGTACGGCAACGCGCTGCACTTCGTCGGGCGCCGCGATGAAGGTATCAAGGCTTACCGCACGTGCCTCGACCTCGTCCCGACCATGGGCGAGGCCTATTGGGGCATTGCTGACATCAAGGGCAATTTTCTCACCGACTCCGACATCACCGCCATGCGCGCCCATCTCGCCGCCGGCGACCTCGCGCCGTCGAGCAGAATGCACATGCTGTACGCCCTCGCCCACGCCATGGAGCGGGCGCGCGACTACGCCGGCGCCTTCGCCGCCTACGACGCCGGCGCCAGAACGTTCCGCGAGATCGATGCGGCGGGGCCGAAGCCCTACGATCCCGAGGTCGCCGCCGAGCGCGTACGGCGGCTGAAGCGGGTGTTTACCAACTCCAACATGGCCGCCCGCACCATGCCAGCCGGAGCGGCGGCCGCAGCGGCAGGAGACACGCCGATTTTCGTCGTCGGCATGCCGCGCGCGGGGTCCACGCTGGTGGAACAAATTCTCGCCAGTCACAGCCAGGTGGAGGGCACGCGCGAATTATCGGTCATTGGCGACATCACCCGCGATCTCATGGTCAGCCGGCGCGTCATTATGAAATCGGCCTATCCGGATTGCGTTCTGGATTTGTCCCAGGAACAGCGGGCGGCGCTGGGCTCGCGCTACATCGAGGACGCCCGCATCTACCGCAGCACCGCCCGGCCCTATTTTATCGATAAACGGCCGTGGAACTGGATGGATGCTGGCCTGATCCACCTGATCCTGCCGCACGCGAAAATCATCGATGTGCGGCGCGAGCCCATGGCCGCCTGCTTTGCCATGTTCAAGCAATTGCTGCCCGGCGACGCCGCCTTTTCCTACGACCTGACCGAGCTTGGCCGCTATTATAACCGCTATGCGGGCATGATGGACCATTACGAAGCGGCGATGCCGGGCCGCATCCATTTTTTGCGCTACGAAAACCTGGTCGAAGACACCGAGGCGGAAATCCGCCGGCTGCTGGATTATTGCGGCCTCCCCTTCGAGGAAGGCTGCCTGCGCTTCTGGGAAACCGAACGCACCGTCGCCACCCCCAGCGCCGAACAGGTGCGCCGACCGATCTTCCGCGACGCGTTGCAACTATGGCGAAATTACGAGCCCTGGCTCGGTCCGCTGAAGGCGGCGCTGGCGATGCCGTAGCAAGGAAGCAACTCTTTTTTGAAAAAAAGAACCAAAAAACTCTTGCCGCTTTTGGCCAGACGCTTGCTGGCATGAAATCTCCCGACGTCACCTACGAATTGGGGCTGACCTTGGCCGCAATGGGGTCTTTTGCCGGGGCGACGAATGTCATGCGCGAGGCGACGGCGCGCGCGCCCGGCTACGCGCCCGCCTGGCGCAAACTGGCGGAATTATTGCGGTTGGCCGCTGAGGATGCCGAGGCCGAGGATGCCGAGGCCGAGGCAGCCCGCATTGCGGGCGACGTATCGAACTGGCCGCGTGCCGTGGACGGCCGGGCGCCGGCGCAACTCACGGAAGCGGAGCGCATGCTCCACGGCATCGTCGGGCAGGAAAAGCCACCCAAGTCCATGCAAATTTTGCGCGAGCGCCTGTTCCACAACCCGACAGATGCTGTCGCCATGCGCTTGCTGGCACACCAGGAATGGGGCGCCGGTGACGAGGCGACGGCATTCTCCTTGCTTGAACGGGCGCTTGACCTGGCGCCGGATTACGCGGGCGCGCGCCGCGATTTCGCTCAGCTCCTCGCGCGACGGCAATGCTATCCGCGCGCGCTGATCGAAGTCGGCCGCCTGATTGCCGATGCGCCGGATGACATGCTGTATCGTACCATGCAGGCCGACCTCTTGCGGAACGTCGGCAATCTACCGGCGGCCATCTGCATCATTGAGGCGCTCATCGGCGAACATCCCAACAACCCGCGTTTCCGATGCGTCTACGCGCAGGCGTTGCATTTCGCCGGCCGCCGCAACGAAAGCGTTGCCGCCTACCGCGCGTGCCTGAACCTCGCACCTGCGACGGGCGACGCATATTGGGGACTGGCCGAACTGAAAGGCAATTTTCTCACCCGCGATGACGTCTCGGCCATGCGCAAACACCTTGATGGTTTTGATATCGAACCGTCAAGCCGGCTGCTGATGCTCTACGCGCTGGGCCGCGCCCTGGAAAACGAAGGCGACTTCGCCGGCAGCTTCGCCGCCTACGAGGCCGGCGCCTGCCTGTTCCGCGATATGTCGGCTCGCACCGGCGGCGCCTACGACGCGGCAAAAGCCGGCGACCAGGTGCGGCGTCGCAAGGACATATTCACCGCCGCAAATCTGGCAGCGCGCCCCGCCTGCCGATTCGAAAACAGGGCGGCCCCCAACTTTGCGGCCACACCAATTTTCATCGTCGGCATGCCGCGCGCCGGCTCCACGCTGGTGGAACAAATTCTCGCCAGCCACAGCCTGGTCGAGGCCACCTTGGAGCTGCCTGTGCTGCAAGAAATCATTCGCGATCTCACGCGCAGCCGCATCATGGTCACGCCGTCCGCTTACCCGGAATGCGTCGCGGATCTGTCGCCGGAGCAGCGGGCGGCGCTGGGCGCCCGCTATATCGAATTGGCAAGCGCTTACCGCACAACGAGCCTTCCCTATTTTATCGACAAACGCCCATGGAACTGGCTCGATGCGGGCCTGATCCATTTAATTCTGCCGCACGCCAGAATAATCGACGTCCGCCGCACGCCGATGGCCGCCTGCTTCGCCATGTTCAAGCAGATCCTGCCGGAGGAGGCAGGCTTTTCCTACGACCAGAACGATCTCGCTCATTACTACAAGGTATACGCCGCCATGATGGCGCACTACGACGCGGTGCTGCCCGGCCGCATCCATCATTTGCACTACGAACGGCTTGTCGAGGACACTGAGACGGAAATCCGTTTGTTGCTAGACTATTGTGCCCTTCCGTTCGAGGAAGGCTGCCTGCGCTTCTGGGAAACCGAGCGCAGCGTTGCCACGCCAAGCGCCGAACAGGTGCGCCGGCCGATTTTCCGCGATGCGCTGCAGCAATGGCGCAATTACGAACCTTGGCTCGGTCCGTTGCAGGCGGCGCTAGGAAGCAAGTAGGAAGGAAGCAGTTCTTTTTTGAAAAAAAGAACTGCTTCCTTCCTCAACGAAAACCTCACTTAGGCTCCACAATGACCCACTCCAGCCGCGACATACCATCCACGCGCCTGCGGAGTTTGAGGCGCAGTCCCACCTTCGCCCCCGGCATGGCAGTTTGGTAAGCCTGTAGTATGGCCGCTCGTGCCGCATTGACTTTCTCAACCGGAAGCGGGTCGCCAGGTTTCAACCCTGTCGCCGCGTCCAGCGCCGAGCTGGAGATTCTCGCATTGCCGGTGAAGGCTTCGGCCTCGAAACGCGGCGTGGACGGGCTTAAATCCAATTGCTGAAAGTCGAAAAGAACCCAGACGTGGCCTTGCTTTTCGGCTATCGTGGTAAAGAGCTGCCCCTTGATATGGCGTGCCTTCAGTTCATTTGAAACCGCGGTCTGGTCAGCATTGATGTCCGCGTCGGTGATGCGGTCGCCTGCTTTGTCCTTGAGCTTGCCGATCAATTCATCCGGGTTGACGCCCGGAACGCCGCTCAACCTGAAGCCCTTCAATATATAGGTCGGCTCGGCCGCCCGGCAGGCAGATGCACCAATGTAAAGCCACGCCGCGCCCATGGTAAACAAAGCGGCAGCCGGCACGGTTCTGAACATTGCGGCGCCACGCCGCCCCATCTGCGGTCTCTGCCAACGATGATTCAAATCACGGAACTTTCCAGCGCCGTCTTCAACGGCGCGAGCCAGGGTTCGTAGTTGCGCCACCGCTCGAGCCCCTCGCGGAAAATCGGCCGGCGCACCTGCTCGGAGCTTGCCGTGCTGACCGAGCGTTCGGTTTCCCAGAAGCGCAGGCAGCCCGGCTCGACAGGCAGGCCGCAATAATCCAGCAGGCGGCGGATTTCGGTTTCCGTATCGGCAACCATGTTCTCGTATATCACCCGGTGAACGCGGCCCGGCAGCACGGTATCGAAATGGGTCATCAGCCTGACATATTCGTTATAATACAGGCCGAGCTCGGTAAGATCGTACGAAAATGGCTGCCCATGGCCGAAACATTTCTTGAACGCGCCAAAACCGGTCGCCATCGGATCGCGCCGTGCGTCGATGATTTTGGCGTCCGGCAGGATCAGATGGATCAGACCGATATGCAGCCAGTTTGCCAGCATCTTGTCGACGAAAAACGGCCGCGACGTCTTGCGATACACACGCGTATCCTCGAGGTAGCGCCTGCCCAGTGCCGCAAGCGCGTCCGCATCGAGCCCGGCCAGGCATTCAGGATACGGACCGAGCCGGTCGCCGAGGCCGACGTTGAGGTGACCGATTTCCGGCAACTCGATCGTGCCTTCGATCGCGCTATGGCTCGCCAGTATCTGCTCGATCAGGGTGGACCCGGAGCGCGGCAGACCCACAACGAAAATAGGGACCGTCTTATGCGCATTGGGCGCCGACCGATCGGGCGCCTCCGGCGTTGGCCGCGAGGCCAGGAACGAGGGCGTAAAAAATTCAGCCGCGCGCCGCACCAGGTCCCGGGTATCGTTGGGGTCATACACCAATTCCGCGCGGCGCAGCTTCGCGCCTTTGGCAAAGTGCGCAAAGCTGTTTGCGTAGTCGCCCGCCTTTTCCAAGGTCGCGCCCAGGGCGTAATGGATACCGACACGATTTGCTGGCGGAATATCAGACCGCGCCAATTGCAGATGCATCGCCGCGATGTCCGCCACCTCCAGCGGCCCCGCCGAAAGCTCGGAGAGCATCAGGTACGCGTCGCCCGAGGCCGGCGCCACGTCCAGGCACGCGCGGCATGCCCGCACGCAGTCGGCACGGCGTCCCGCGCTTTTCAGCGCACTGCCATAGCTGGCAAGCAGCGCCGGCGCGCGCGGCGCGTGCTTGAGCGTGCTTTCATAAAGCTCGATCGCACGGCCATATTCGCCGATCCCGGCAAAGCAGGCCGCGAGCAGAGCGCGATAGCTGAGTTTGTCTGGCTCGGCGGCCAGCAGCCGCTGCAGCTGCGGAATGGCGCGCGCGGCGTTATCCCGCCGAAACAGCGCGATGGCATAGCTATGGCGCGCCGCGGCATACGACGGAGCCAGCTCCAGCGCGCGAACCAGCAGCTTCTCGGCCTCCCCATGGCGGTCCAGCTTGATCCAGGTTTCCGCCAGAACCCGCATGCACGCGGCATCGGCCGGCGTCTCCAGAAGGCACGTGCGCAGCAAACTCTCCGCCGCCGCCGGCGACAAACCCTTGATACGCTCGTTCAGGCGGCGCTCCGCGGCGGCAAAATCCTCGTCCCGCAGCTTTTTGCCGGCAGACGGAGGCGACTGGTCGGCGGCTTGCCCGGCCCTGAGCGACGCGTAGGCAGCCTCGGCGTCGATCGCGTCGCGGATCCGGCCAAGCGTTTCGGCGAGCTTGATCCAGGCGGCGCCCATGTCGGGCCGCAGCTCGGTCGCCTGCCGGAATGCATCGCCGGCTGCGCTATCGTCGTCCAGCGCCGCGTATGTCAGTCCCAGTTGGTAAAATTCCTCGGCCGATTGTGGCTTAGCCTGCGCCGGGCTATCCGGCACCGCGGTTGGCGACGGGCGGGAAGCCGGCGCCACGCCGACAGCCTGACCCCCTGCCCGCACCGTGAACGGCACGGCTGCGAGGCCCGTGAACGCAGCGTATGTCTGCGGTCCCATAGGCGGACCGATCGGCGAACCGATGGCCGAACCAATGGCCGAACGGGTATGCGAACCGGGTTTCGCCACGGCATCGCCGACCACCTCGCCGGCCGCATTACGAGGTGGTGTCAACATAGGGTCCGCTCCGGTGCCTGCGTGGGGTTGATTTACAACAAGGTTACGGGAAATCGAATTGCCGCAGCGGCGCGCGAGAGTCGAGGGGGCAGCTACACCTGGTCAATGTAAGATAGAAGGTAAATGAAGTGGCTGAGGAGTTTAGGGTCGGTCGGCTCAAACCCGGGCCAACGCCGGTATTTCAGACGAAGGCATATGCGCCAAGCGGCGAACGGCCCGTCCACCACGAGTGTTGCGCCCGAGCGATAGAAATTCCCGCTGCGGTCCGGATATTCGAGGTCATCCCCGCGAACGCGAACTTCGAGGGATCCCAGAGTGCCGATCGCATTGATCGCCCCCAGGATCTGCGAGTCAGACATGCTCCGTAGCCTGCGGCGCGCCCAAAAAAGGGCAGGATGTCAACCCAGGCGGCACACGCGCCGGAGTGGCGGTGCTAATTCCAATTGCGCGCAAAAACATTCACTGTCTCTTAAATGTTCACCTCAATGACCGGTAAATATCAAGTGCAGATCGTTCAAAGATACGAGAAAGTCTATATTTTACATAAACTCACGCATTTGTGTCAGCGATACAGCGGCAGTCTGAGACATTGCCTCGTCTGATGGTCCTGGTTGAAAAATTGTTCCAGTATTCCGTGCGCGCGGCATTTCGTTGTAACGTCGCGATCATCCGCCGCGCCCGCGAGCGCCTTTTTTGTTACCGCAACACTTTATAACTTGCGCCGGCGAGCCCAGGCGTAGTCCGCTCGACTAATAATATCGGCGATGGTCGCAGCATTGATACCGCGTACGGCCAAAAGAAACGCAGTGCGGTTTCTTTATAGAGATGTTAGGGGGGTAAGTCTCTTTCAACTGCCACGCGCTCCAAGGGCCCCCCTTTGAAACCGACGATCGACCCGCTCCGCCGACGCCTGGATCGCGCGACGCTGACCGCCTTCGGCGGCTGGGCGGTGCTGAGCCTGTTGCTCATCCTGGGTACCTTCACCAGCCTCGAACAGGCCGAATCGACCGAGCGGAACGCCGTGATGGACCGCGCGGAAGCCGGTGCGACCGCGCTCGAACAGACCATGTTGCGCGAATTCGAGGCGGTGAACAGGTTGCAGGACCTGGCCCAGGTAGACCTGCGCCTGACCGACCGGGACGAGGGCCGTGCACTACAGAACCTCGGCATGGCCAGGAAAATGATCACGCAGCAGATGAGCGACACCGCGGGCATCATGCAGATCAGCGTGTTGCGCAAGGATGGCTCGCTCGACTGGGTGCTGCGGCCGAATGGCGAGCCGGAGCTCGCCACCGCTCCGGTGATCGACGACACGGTTCGCGACCCCGCAAACGGCGTGGTGATCAGTCCTCCGGTCATCGATCCGGCCGCCCACCCGTGCCTCCCGCAGCCCGCCACCAGAAATTGCGACAGCCGAGGTTGGGTCGTGCACGCCAGCCGGGCCCTGACCGACAAGACGGGCGCCGTTGTGGCCATCGCCGTGGTATCGCTCGACCCCGTCAAGCTCTCCGACATGATCGGGCGCGGCACGACGGAAACCAGCGAAGCCAGCGTCGTCCAGTTACGCGACAGCGGCGTCATCATCGCCCGCTCGGTCAATCTCGGTCTGGGCCTCACCCTCAAGGTCGCGCCCGCGGACCCGGTGCTGAACGCCGCGAAAGGCCTGCCGGACTGCCTGGCCAAGGCGCAGGCGATCCGCAACAAGGAACAGTCCCGCCGGGCGGTTCAGCTTTGCCACGAATTCCGCGACCGTGCGAATGGGGTGGACAGGCTGGTGGGATTTGGCGCCCCGTCGGAGCAGCCGCCGGTGGCGCCCGTCGTGGTCAGCCGATCGTTCGACACTGATGCCGCGCTGGCGGATTTCTACTCGCTGCGTAGCATCGTGCTCAGCGTCGTGCTGGCGCTGGTCATGGGCGCGCTGGTCGCCACCCGCCTGTTCCTGTCCAATTTTCTGTTGCGTCAGCGGCTCGGCGAACAGGTCCTGCGCGACCCTCTCACCGGCCTGCACAACCGCCGCTATTTTGCCGACGTCATGGGCGGCAGGATGACCAGCGCGGGACGGCAGGGCGACACCGCCGTCGTATTGCTGGTTGATCTGGACGGGTTCAAGCAAATCAACGACACACGCGGCCACCCGGTCGGTGATGCGCTGCTGCGCGAAGTGGCGGCGCGCCTGCGTAAATGTGTTGCGGCCGGCGATACGGTCATCCGCCTCGGCGGCGACGAGTTCGCCATTGTGCGCGTCGGCCGGCCGCAGCGGCGCGACGTGACGGCGCTGGCCCGCATCATCGTCAACGAACTCAGCGAAACCTACGAGGTGGACGACTACCACCTCCGTATTTCCGCCAGCGTCGGCGTCGCCATGCCGCCCGACGGCGGCGAGGACCTCAACGACCTCCTGCGCAGCGCCGATATCGCCCTGTATTTCGTCAAGGCCGAAGGCGGATCGGCCTACCAGTTGTTCGATCCCGCCATGGAAAACACCGTGCGCACCCGCCGCGCACTGGAAATCGATTTGCGCGAAGCGCTCGGCCGCGGCGAGCTCGAGGTCTATTATCAGCCGCTGGTGCAGATCAATCCTTACCGCGTCTCCGGATTTGAGGCGCTGCTGCGCTGGCACCACCCCACGCTCGGCATGGTCATGCCCAGCCGCTTCATACCGGTGGCCGAGGAAACCGGCCTGATTACCGGCATCGGCGAATGGGTGCTGCGCCAGGCCTGCCTGGAGGCATCGCAATGGCCCGGCCGCACGCGCATTGCGGTGAACCTCTCGCCGATCCAGTTCGAACGCTGCGACATCGTCGATATCGTCGGCGCCGCGTTGCGCGAATCGCGCCTCGACCCGGGACGGCTCGAGCTGGAGATTACCGAAGGCCTGGTCATGCGCGATACCGGCGACGTGCTGAACACCATGCGCAAGCTGCGCAACCTCGGCGTGCGGCTCGCGCTGGACGATTTCGGCACCGGATATTCGTCGCTCAGCTACCTGCGCAGCTTCCCGTTCGACAAGGTCAAGATCGACGGCAGCTTCCTCGCCGATCTGGCGGGCGACGGCGGCACCATCATCAGGGCCGTGCTCGGCCTCTGCCGCCACCTCGACCTCGATATGCTGGTGGAAGGCGTGGAAACCGAGGAACAACTGGCATGGCTACGCCGCGAAGGCTGCGCCGAAGTCCAAGGCCACCTTTTCAGCCCGCCCCGGCCAGCGAGTGCGCTACCGGAGATTATCGGTGAGGTCGCCGGCCGATCGGCGCAGCGCATGACAGTTTAGGAAAGAACTATTTCTTTTTTGAAAAAAGAAACAAGAAACTTTGCTGCGTAGGGTGGAATGCCCTTCGCATTCCACCACTTTCGCGGCGCTGCGATCGCCCTGGCAATCAACTGCCAAACGGCGCTATTCACGCATCCATGGAGCCTTTCTGGAAAACCAAAACGCTCGCGGAAATGACGCGCGCCGAGTGGGAGTCGCTGTGCGACGGCTGCGGCCGCTGCTGCCTGCACAAACTGCGGGACGACGACACCGGCGAGGTCTCCTGGACCAACGTGTCCTGCCGCCTGCTCGACGGCCATAGTTGCCAATGCTCGAACTACGCCAGCCGCCGCCGCCACGTGCCCGACTGCGTCCGCCTGACGCCGCAAGCCTTGGCCGACATCGACTGGCTGCCACCCTCCTGCGCCTACCGCCGGCTGGATGAGGGCCAGGACCTGCCAAATTGGCACCCCCTCGTCACCGGCGATCCCGAGAGTGTTCATCGCGCCGGTATTTCCATCCGCGGGCGCGCCATTGACGAGCGCCAAGCCGGCCCCCTGGAACACCATATCGCCCTGTGGCCCGGCTTAGTCCCCCAGCCAAAATAGCAAAGGTTTTTGTTTCTTTTTTTCAGAAAAATACGACCTTCGTTCAGTGTAAATTCAAAAACACAAACCTCCAGGTTGTTTTTCCTGTGACAGTTAAAAGACTCCCGCCCGCAAGCTGTGCTTCGATGGTATCCAGACTCAATTCTTTGCCGTAGTGGTAGCGACATGACCAGATCCGCCCCCACCCGCTTGCGACCCGCCCTCCTAAGGGGCGTCAGCCTCACCGCCTTGCTGGTTACTGGCGGCACCGTCACGCCCGCCCGCGCAGGCGGCGGCAGTTTCAAAAGCCTGACCCAGGCGCTCGCCTCGCATCCATCGGCGTCAGTCGCGGCAGCCGCGACCGCCGGCGGCGCCACCGCGGCCCAGCAAGCTGGGCTGGGCGCACGGAATTTCGCCAATGCGGCGGCCCGCTTCCTCAGCCTGCAACAGGCGCTCGCGTCGCAGACTTATGGCGGCGCCCCGGTGCCGGACGGCGTCACTCCAGGCGGCTTGGAACAGGCGCCGGGCGTCGCCGGCAGCAATAATTCTACCTTATGGAGCGGCGCGTCCACCACGCTGGCGCAAAGTACCGCCGGCGGCACCACCAGCGTCACCGTCGACCAGACCAGCGCGGTTGCCTCGCTCGCATGGCAAAGTTTCAACATCGGCGCGCATACCAAGCTGATTTTCAATCAGAGCGCCGGCGGCTCGCTGGCCAACTCATGGGTTGCCATCAACTCGGTGCAGGACCCCACCGCCAGCCCCAGCACCATCCTGGGACAGATATCGGCACCCGGAAAAGTGTATATCCTCGACCCGAACGGTATTCTGTTCGGCACCGGATCGCAGGTCAATGTCGGCGGCCTGATCGCGACCACGGCGGTGATCGCGCAGGCTCAACTCACCACCGGAACAAACGGCCTGATCAGCGGATTTTCGCTGTACGGCACAGCCACCGCCAGCGGCAACGGCACACTGCAAACCTTCTCGCCTACCTTCCAGTCCGCGCCAAACGGCGTTCCGATCCTGGTTGAGCCCGGCGCCGTCATCAACACGCCGGTGCCCACCGGCACCAATGGCGGCGGCTACGTTATGCTGCTCGGCGCCACCGTGGACAATGAAGGCGCCATCACCACGCCGCAGGGCCAGACAGTGCTTGCGGCGGGCAGCAATTTCATTCTCCAGGCAGGCTACTCCACCAACAACAACATCGCGACCGTCATCGGCAGCCAGGTTGCTGTCAGCATCGACGGCAGCATTACCGGCACCGGCACCGCCGCGCTGGGCGCTGCGACAAATTCAGGGCTGATCATCGCCGACCAGGGCGACATCAGCATGATCGGCCACCTGGTAACACAGGCGGGCGTGTTGCTGGCCACCACCACGGTGGACCAGCGCGGCACCGTGCATCTGCTGACCGACGACAGCGATACGACCGGCGCGGGCGTCTCCAGCGTCGATGCCACCGCATCGGTCGTGCTGGCCTCTGGCAGCGTCACCGAAATCCTGCCGGAGAATCTTTATGCCTACCAGGGCTCATTGGTCACGCCGCTGGAAAACGCCAATGCCAGCCAGGGCATTCTGCAAACCGCGCTCGATGCGCAGCGCGCCAGCAACCTGTCCAATTCGGGATCGTTCAATACGGACCGCGATTCTTATAACGGCGCCCGCCTGAACGATTTCAATGATCTCCCGGACACACAGGGCGAAAGCCGCATCGAGATTTCCACCGGGGGCACGGTGCAAATGCAGGCCGGCGCGCTCGCCTTGGCGCAAGGCGGTCAGGTTGCGGTGAACGCCGGCCAGCAGATCGTTCTGCAAAGCGGCGCCACCATCGATGTTTCCGGAACCAATGCTGCCCTGCCCGCCAGCGACAACGACCTGCTGGTCAGCGGTATCGTTCCCTATTATTTGCGTGACAGCGCGGCCAACCGCACCGGAGGCCTGGAGTTCGGCAACGTCTATGCCGACATCCAGACCTTGGTCGAAATCCCGAGCAGCAGCGGCACCACCGAAAGCAGCGGATATGCCAACAACATCTATACAAGCGGCGGCTTGCTGGAAGTCTCGGGCCTGCTGGGCCTGATCGGCCACGGCATCAACGAATGGAGTGCGATCGGCGGCAGCATTACCTTGCAGTCCGGCACTGCGTCGTCAGGAACGATCGCGGGCGGCACGGTTGCCCTGTCGTTGGGCTCGACAATCAATCTCACCGGCGGCACCGTCACCTACGAGGCCGGGATGGTGCAGCAAAGCTATGTCGAGAGCACCGACGGACGCATTTTCAACATCAACGATGCGCCTGGTGATCTGGTTTATACCAGCGTTTATACCGGCGAGACGGAAAATCATGCGCGCTGGCATATTACGCAAACTTTCGTAAACCCGCTGCTGACGCCATCGGAAATCGAGGAACCCGAATACACGATCGGGCGCGACGCCGGCAACCTGACCATCAGTGCGGCGACCGCGCTGATGGACGGCACGGTCGCCGCCGGTGTTACCGTCGGGGACAATCAGAACGGTGCGCGGCCGGCAACCGTCACGGATCCGTTCCTGCTGGCTCAGACGGTGGTGCCGCAGGCGGCGGGCCTGACGGTCGGCGCCGATGTGGGCGGCGTGCTGCAGTCGCAACAATTTACCAGCACCGTGGTGCTCGGCGATGCCGGCGGAGACACCCCGGCGCCGCCGCCGCAAACGCCTCAGCCGCCACCTGAAGTCGCCAGCGGCACCATTTCGATCGATACTGGCGCGCTGGATGCCGCCGGATTTGCCAATATCACCATCCTCACCGCCGGCAGCCTGACCGTTGCCAACGCGCTGACCCTGGCCGATGGCGGAACGGTCACCTTGGGCGGCGGTAACGTCACGGTGAACGCGGGCATTACCGCCCATTCCGGCACGGTGGACCTGACCAACCTGTTCAGCAGCGACCAGCCGCTGTCCAGTACCGGGGGTATTACCGTGGCTTCCGGCGTGCGTATCGATACCAGCGGCGACTGGACAAATCTGCAGACCGATCCTGGCAATTTCACCTTGGCCGGCTATGCGGGCGGCGGCAAAGTCAGCATTATCAGTACAGAGGGCGTCGATTTGGCCGCGGGCTCGGTGATCGACGTTTCATCGGGGGGCGCGCTCTCCACCGCCGGCAAGCTGACCAATGCCGCCGGCGGCAATGTCACGATCAGCGCCGATATAGTGCCTGGGTTAGCGGCCGACTATGTGCCGGGCGGCGACGTGACGATCGCCGGCAATTTTGTCGGATATGCCAGCGGCAGCGCGGGTACGCTGTCCATTTCGGTGCCTGAGATCGTGCTTGGCAGCCTGGTGGGCGGCCTGCCGTCGCAGTTGTTCGTGTTGAACCCACAAGCCGTTCTGGCGTTGCCGGACAACGCATTGTTCGCCAGCGGATTTTCCGATTACGTGCTGGGTGGCTATTTCGGGATCGAAGTGGACCCCGGCCGCACCATTGCCGTGACCCGCCCGGTTTACATCCTCAACGACACCACCGTGCCGACCGGTCAAGCGGCCGCGTCGGCCTACAGTGTGGTGCTGGAGCCGCTTTACACGCCAAGCCCCGGCACCGATGCGATTACCCAGCGGCCCGGCGCATCGATCGCGCTGGAATCCAGCATTGAACCGGACGCTTTTAATGGGCAAGGCGGTCCGATATATATCGACGCGGGCGCCAGCATATCGGTCGATCCGCGCCAATCGATCACGGTATTTGGTTACGGTCAGCTCACCGACCTCGGCACGCTGACCGCGCATGGCGGCGCCATTACGCTGGCCAATACGCGCTACGAGCAACCGCAGCCGCAGCCCGGCGCCGATTTGCCGTCCAATTATGTCGCCGGCTTGTCGGTGTGGATCGGCAATGACGCGGTGGTGGATGCCTCCGGTCAGTCGGTCACGTTCACCGACGCGCTTGGGCGCGCGTTCGGCCTGTCGCAGGCCGGCGGCACGATCGTGCTCGGCGGCTTGGGCGGCGCGTCGGCCTCGTCCACGCTTGCCACCTACGCGCAGGTGATAGAGCGCCCGGGCGCCGTACTCGATGCGGCCGGCGCGGACGCGACGGTGGAAGCGGTGCCCGCCATCGTGGGCGGCAGCATCACAACCTTGTCGGCGCCGGTCACGGTGGCCGGCAACGGCGGCACCATCGTTGCGACCTCGTACGACGGCATTGCGTTCGATGGCGCTTTGCTGGCCGGTGGCGCGGGACCGGGTGCTGCCGGCGGCACGTTGGACATGCGGATGGATCCCCAAGTGTTCGCCGCCTTTCCCGATCTGCCGGCGTCGTATGTCGCGCCCTCACGGATCCTGATTTCGCAAGACGCCATCGCGGTGCAAACAACGCCGGGGCTGATGCCAGGGGAGACGACCGCTTCCGACACCAGCATGCTGGGCCGCATTTCGGCGCAACAATTGGCCGAAGGCGGCTTCGACGCGATCGATCTGTATGCGCAGGATTATATCGCATTCGACGGGCCGGTGTCGCTGCAACTCGGCCGGTCGGCCACGTTCGAAACCGGTGTACTCGGCCAAACATCGATAAACTCCCCCGGCGCCACCATCGCGGCGCCTTATATCGATCTCGTCGGGTTCGATCCGTCGGCCAATGGCGGCATCGACAGTTATGCCGATTACCTCGTAACACAAGTGGCGCAGGTGTTCGATATCGGAACATTGACGCTGCGCGCGGGACTTGTGGATTTTTCAGGCGCTCTCGACATTGGCGGCGACAAGGTTATCCAACTTGGGCAGAGCAACAACGGGAGCCTGGCGCCGCTGAACGCCGTGGCGTTCGGCTTTGCCGCCACCGATATTGTCAGCACGGGCGACATCCGCTTCGATCAATCCGCCGCCGATTCGCGAACCGTATTGGATTCGTCCGGCAACATTACGTTGCAGGCGGCGCAGGTTTATCCTGCGTCCGGTGCGACCGCCGTGGTCTATGCAGGCGACAACCAGCACATCTCCAATACCGATACCATTACGAATGAGTTCGCCGGCGGCACATTGACCATTCTGGGCCAGCCTGGTGCGGCGCCGGCCAGCCCCTTCTCAATCGGCGGCACGCTCGCATTGGTCAGCGAAACATTGGTGCAGGACGGCATTTTGCGCGCCCCCGAGGGCGATCTGATCCTCGGCGCTGATACGGCGGATTTCATCGACGACGGCAAAACCCGCCAGCAGGTCACCAACTCTGTCGTTCTGGGTCCCGACAGCATCACCTCGGTCAGCCTGTTCGGCCAGATCGTGCCCTATGGCGGCACCGTGGACGGCGTGAATTACGATTACGCCGGCAGCGCGGTGGGCACCTTCGCCCCCACCTTGGCCATTGCGACAGCGCAATTGACGGCGGAGGGGGGCGCGCAGATCGATCTGCGCGGCGGCGGCACTCTGGCCGGCGCCGGTTTCATTCCGGGCCGCGGCGGCACCGCCGACGTCAACCTCACGCCGCTGCTGAACAGCGGCAGCGGCACCGTAACGGCCAATACAACCGACCCTGTATACGCCATCGTGAAAGGCTACACCGACGGCTACGCGCCGGTCGCGCCGGGCGACGCCGGCTACAGCACGCCCGGCATTGGCGAACAGATCACCATCGGCGCCGGCGAGGTGGCGGGCCTGCCGGCCGGCACCTACACGCTGCTACCGGCTTATTACGATCTGCTGCCGGGCGGCTACCGGGTGGAACTCACCGGCACCCTTGTCGCCCCCGGGGCCACCGCGCCGTTCGGCAATTTCACCACCATCGCCGCGGTGCAGGTCGGCGACGCCAATACATCGGTGATCGAGAGCCTGCCGCAGGCGGCCCTGATTACGCCGGGCAACGGCGTGCGGCAATTGTCGCAATATGACGAGGAAACCTACAACACATTCGAAGCAACCGAATCGGGAACGTTCGGCGCACCGCTGCCGCCGCTGCCGCAGGACGCGGCGACGCTGGAAATTCAGCTCAACAGCCAGGCCGGCACCGCCGGCGTGTCAGCGACGCCAATCAGCATCGCAGCCGGAACGGTGCTGAAAGCGCCGGCCGAATTCAGCGTCAACGGCACGGCGGGGATCGGTGACGGCGCCACCATCGAAGTGACAAGTTCGCTGCCCCTCGAAGTGCTCGCCCCCGGCGAAGTGGCCGACCCGCTGACATCCGGCACCGGCACGAACACAATCATTCTGCAGGCCATCGGCGTTCAGGGCGGCGTGCTGGACGCCTTGACCCAACCGGTGGAGGTGGCCGCCGCCAGCGGCAGCCTGGTCGAGATCGGCACGCGCCTGGTGCTCGGCGGCACGCTGACCAGCAGTGAAGGCACGCTCGACATCGCGGGCCAGACGCCGGACATGTGGTTGTTCCCGCAAGCCTACGTCACCGCCGCGGACATTGTGCTGACATCCAGCGGCACCGGAACGATCGAGCTGCTGGGCGACGCCACGGCGAGCACGCGGGGGCAGGGAACCGTCATCGCCAGCAGCGGCGCGGGCACGCTGTTCAGCACGCAGTTCGGCGAGACCGCCTTTCCGGCGCTGGCGATTTCCAACACCAACCTGCAATTCGTGCCGACTCAAAATCCTGCAGGCGCCGCCATTGTGGTGGGCCAGGGCGTGACTTTGGAGACCGAAACGGGTGGCAGCCTGAATTTCCTGGCGCCCGATGGCACCAACGTGCAGATCGCCCCCACCAATCTGGTGTCGAGTTACATCGATTTGCAGGTCGCCAACATCAATATCGGCAACGCCGCAACCTTGGCGGAATTTGCGCCACTGTTGCCCGGCGGTTTCACTCTCACCGATGCTGCATTGAATACGCTGGCGCAGAACGCGACATTGCTGTCGCTGACCGCCGAACAGGCGGTCAATATCCTCGGCGACGTGTCGCTCAATTCCGGCAAGACCGATCTCGTCCTGAATACGCCTGCCATGTACGGATATGGCATCAGCGGCGCCGGCACGCTAAGCCAGGGCGGCACGGTCTCCATCATCGCGCCGAATTTCACCTGGGGCGGTGTGGCGTCCGAGGATACGTTACAGAACGAAAACACCACCGCGGTCTCCGCGACCCCCGGCGGCATGCTCTCCGGCAGCGTCGGCGGTTCGCAGGCGCTCACCCTCGACGGCGCGGCCTCGCTGCTGATCGATGCCACCGGCACGCTCACCCTGGGCTACGGCCCGGACGTGCCGCAGAACGACCAGGTTCTGCTCGACCGCCTGGCGGTCGGATTCGCGACGGTGACGCTGCAAGGCGGCACCGAAATAACCGCCAACAACCAAAGCGCGCTATCGGTCTATCAAACGCAGCCAACGCAAGGCGAACCTGGCACCGGCGGCAACCTCACCGTGCAAACCCCACTGGTCACCGCCGACAGCGGCGCCGTGCTGCAATTGAACGCCGGCGGCGCATTCATCGCAGCCGGCACCGGCACCGGCGGCGCCGCCACCGCGACCGTTGCCACCTTGGGCGCCGAAATCGACATTGCGGCAAACACGGTCGCCACCAGCACGTCTATTGCCCTGCCGTCCGGCAGATTGAGCATCACCGCCGATAGCGGCATCGACCTCGCAGCCGGTACGAACATCGATCTCTCCGGCCGCGCCACCAAGATATTCGACGAGACCGCACCCTCCAACGGCGGCACGCTGACCCTGGAGGATGACGCCGCCAGCGCCACCGCCATTACCGAAGATGCCGGCGCCATCATCGATGTTGCGTCATCGGGTGCCGCGGCGGGCAGCGTGTCGGCCACCGACCTCGGCGGCACGGTCGCCTTCAACGGCACACTCACCGGGAACGGTGCCACCGCCGGCGGCAGCTTCACCTTGGCCGCCGACGCGATCACGCCGGCCTCGTTCGACGCGCTGAACGCGCAGCTCGACGCCGGCGGCTTCTCCGCCTTGCGCGGGTTCGAGCTGGCCAGCGGCAACATCGTCGTCGACCAGACCGTCGCTGCCCACATCGTCGACATCGCCGCCGACAGCGGCGACATTACCGTCACCGGCACGATCGACGCCGCGGGCGTCACGCCCGGCAGCATCACCCTTTCGGCCGGCGACGTGCTGACGCTGGGCAGCACCGCCCTGCTCGACGCGCATGCGACGGAAACCGCGGTGAACCGCTACGGCAACGCGGTCAACGCCGAGAACGCGGCGCTCATAACACTCACCAGCACCGGGAGCATCCCTGGCGGCAGCGTGGTGCTCGACCCTGGCGCCAGCATCAATGTCAGCTACCCAGGTTCCAGCAACGACCCGCAGGGCCAGGTGGTGATCGATGCGCCGCGCCTGCCAACCGGCAATACCGGGCTGATCGACGTCGCCGTCAGCGCCCCAGGATCGCTCAATATCATTGGCGCCGCGGCGATCGATCTATACGCCTTCAGAACCTACACCCCCACCGACCCCGACGGCACCATCGTGCAGGACACCAGCGCGCAGAACGCACCAAACTCGCCGCCGATTCCGGCCGGCGCCGTCGGTCTGGTGCAAATCGGCCAGGACAGCACAGCCTACATGGCGCAGGTGGACGCCGACGGGGCCACCCTGGCCGCCGGCCAGCTCTTCGGGCTCGCCGCCTACGGCACGAGTTTCAACCTCGCTCCGGGCGTGGAAATTGCCAGCAGTGCCGCCAGCAACGGCAACCTGACCATTTCGGGCGACCTGGACTTTTCCGCGTTGCGCTATTCCGATCCCGCGCAGTTCGGCATCGCGGTCAATCAGGCGGTCGCCGGCTCCGGCGAGGCAGGAGCAATCATCTTCCGCGCCACCAACGATCTCACCGTCAACGGCAGCGTCACCGACGGCTTCCTGCCGCCACCCGATACCACGCTGGGGCAGGGCCAGGCGCTCACCGCCGATACCGCCGGCTGGTCGATTTACGACAATCCCGGCGCCGACGAGCCATGGATCGATCCGACCAATTCCGACCTGCTGCTGCCGAGCAGCGCCTACGGCACCTATACAGTGAAGGGCAAAACCTACGACTCCACCGAAGTCGTTCTGCTCGGCGCCAGCGCCGTGTCCGGATCGGCGGCCACGATATTCGACACCACGCGGCCGATTTCCTTGAACTACGCCATCACCATCCAGGCGACCGACCTCAAGAACGGGGTGACCATTCCGTTTGCCGTCACCGTCGGCCCGGCACTCGATTCGCAGGCGAACACACCGGTCCCGGCCGGCGGCTGGATCGCCACCGCCAGCGTCACCCGCGGCGGCGTGGTGATTTTCCAGAAAGGCCAGCTCATTCCGGCCGGCTTCACGTTCGAACCGGGCGATGTGCTGGGCGCCGGCTTCGTGCTGCCGGTCATCGTCAGCACGGCGCAAAACCAGCTCATCCCCGCCGGCACCTCGTTCGACGTCTTCGCCAGCACCACAAGCTATAGCGGATCGATCGTGCTGTCGCAGGACACCGCGCCACTGCCGGCCGACGCGCTCATTCCGTCCGAGACCCAGGCATTCTTCGGCGTCGAATACAGCAGCAACGGCAGCGAAACCGTCGCCGACATCAAAACGCTCGATTTGCGCCCGACATCGTCCGCCGGCGTGCAAGGCTACCTCTATCCGCTGGCGCAGATGCTGCCCGCGGGCAGCCAATCCTGGAGCATGGATTTCGTCGCCGGCGCCAACGCCGCCGCGGCAGACGCCAACGCCGTGCAGCCGCTCACCACGCTGAACGGCGGCGCGATTGCACCAACCTATACCGAAATAGACCAGGCGCCCGGCAGCCTTCTGATCGACGACCAGCATTATTTCAGCTACACTCCGCAGGACATGGCGCAGCAGAATTATAGCGCCGCCATCACCGCCTTCAGCGTCATCCGTACCGGCACCGGCGACCTCAGCCTCGTCGCCGGCGGCAATATCGACCAGAGCTCGCTCTACGGCATCTACACGGCGGGCACGCAAGACCCCCTGGGCGGCGGCCAGGACGCGCAATTCAATTCCGCGCGCCAGTCGCTGGGATCGGACGGCGCGGTGCTGCCGGGCGACGGCAAGATCATCAGCGCGGAAACCGCCAATTTCCTGATCGCCGGCTATCAGGCCTATTACCCGAACGACGGCGGCAACGTTCTCGTCGCGGCGCAGGGCGACATGACCGGCGATGTCTATGCCGATCCGGGCGGCGACGGCAGCGGCGCCCCGGCCAGCGACGTGGTGGGCAACTGGCTGTGGCGGCAGGGCAGCACCCAGCTCGGCCAGCCGACTGCCTGGTGGATCAATTTCGGCACGCTGGTCGATCCACTTGACGCCACCGGCGCGCTGGAAAGCTATTCGCAAACCACGCAACTTCAGATGACCGGCTTCCAGGGCATCGGCGCCCTCGGCGGCGGCAACGTCACCGTCACCATCGGCGGCAATGCCGGCCAGATGTCGGATCGTGACGAATCGGGCGAAGGCGGGACGTCCGAGCTAGGCCCGGGCATCGAGAACGGCGAGGGCCTGGTGATCGCGGTGGGCGCCACTGGCCGCCTGCTCGACGGCAGCGCCACGCCCATCACCACCGGCGGCGGCGATCTCACGCTCACCATCGGCGGCACGCTCAATCCGCTCGACGCTGCCGCCTACGGCACCGGCGCCAGCCCGACCAGCCAAAGCGGCGAGGCGCAGGCGGTCAACGGCGACGTTATCGATGTCAGCGGCAACATTTCGGTCACCGCCGGCGCCATCGGCCGCATCGACTATGTCACCGACAGCGGCACCAGCAATCTGTTCGACCCGCGTGAGACCGATCCGGACGCACCGAACGACGGGGTGCCGAACGGGGGCATCGTCGTCGTGCCCGGCGACGGCGCGGTGGACATCACCACCGACCGCGACCTGGTGCTGGGCGGCGTCGGCGATCCGGGCCGCATCGCCGAACAGAGCCTCACTGCGTCCGACACGCTGGGCAGCGGCACCGGCGGCTATAGCGGCTTCTCGCTGTGGCAGGCGGATACGTCGATTTCGCTTTTCTCCGCCGGTGGCAACGTCACGCCCACCAGCGTCCCGAACGAAAGCACCGGCGATACGGCGGTGCCGTCGAACGACCTGCCAACCGATTTCCGCTCGGAATATCCGCCCACGCTGCTCGTCACCGCCGCGACCGGCGACATCATTTACGGCCAGAACGGCCTCAATCCGTCCACCATCGCCAATCTGACAAACAGCGACGAAGCCTACGACGCCTACCCCCTCGAAACGATGCCGTCGCCCACCGGCGAGGTTTCGTTCCTGGCCGGCACCTCGATCTTCGCCAACGGCTATGCCATCGACATGTCGGGCGCCAACCCGGCCGGCCTCTCCGGCATCATCGCCCCGGCGTTCCAGAGCATCGAATCCTCCGGCGAACCGGGCACCCTAACCAACGTCCTCACCGCGCCGCAAACCGGTCTCACCGCCCTGTCGCTGTTCGCGCTGGAGGCCGATACGCCGACCAGCGACCTGCACGCCGACGATCCCACCCCGGCCCGTTTCTACGCCGCCGGCGGCGACATCGTGAATTTCCAGACCGGCGAAACGCTTAACTTCGTGCAACAAAATGGCGCCGTCGCCGCAACATGGTATATCGCCGCCAAGCCGGTCTGGATCGAGGCGGCCAACGACATCGTCAGCACCGGTACGCGGCCCAACGCCTACCCCGCCAATGACCCGCTGCTCTACAGCCTGCAGGAAAATCTCGCCTACGCGCCCGGCAACGCGCCCGACCAGTCGATCTATTCCAGCGGCAACCTGTTCCTCAACAACGATGCCGCCGACATCTCGGTCATTTCGGCCGGCCGCGACATCCTCAGCGCCTATGCCTACATTATCGGCCCCGGCCTGCTGGAAGTGGATGCCGGCCGCAATCTCTACCAGGCGGGTTACACGCTCGGCGCCACGCAGGTGCTGTCGTTCGGCGCCTTCCGCAGCCTCGGCGACGATTACCTACCCGGCAGCACACCGAACATTACGGATGGCGCCGGCATCGCCGTGCTCGCCGGCGTCGGCGACAGCGGCGCCGACTACACCGCCTTCGCCGAACTCTATTTCAATCCCGACGAACAGGCCAACCTGTCGATCCCGATTACCGCGCCGGCCAATCAAGGCAAGGTGCAGCAAGTTTACACCTCGCAACTCCTGGCCTGGCTGCAAACCAATTACGGATATACCGGCACGGCCAAAAACGCTCTGGCCTACTTTCTGAGCGACGTGCCTTCCCTCGATGAGGCCGTTTTCGTCCGCCAGGTATTCTTCACCGAACTCACCGCCAGCGGTGCGCAGGAATCCGATCCGAACAGCAAATTCTACAAGGACTATATCCGCGGCCAGCAGGCGATCGACACCTTGTTCCCGTCAACCGACGGTGCCACCGGCAGCCTCGGCGTGCCCGCCGGCTACACCGGCGGCATCACCGCCTATAGCGGTCCAATCCTGCTGCAGACCGGCACGGAAGCGGGCCCGCAGGATTTCACCGTCGATGGCGGCATCGCCACACTGTTCGGCGGCACAGTGCAAATTCTCGACCCCGGCGGCAACGTCGAATTCGGCATCCCCGGCGGGCCGACACCCGGCAACGAATCCGGCATCATCACCTACGGCACCGGTGACGTGGACATCTACGCCCTCGACAGCGTGCTGCTCGGCAAAAGCCGCATCTTCACCACCGGCGGCGGCAACATCACCATCTGGTCGTCCAGCGGCGACATCAACGCCGGCATCGGCGCGAAAACGACCGTCAGCTACAATCCCCCCACCCTGGTTTACGATGATGTCGGCGACGTCAGCGAAACCCCGCCCGACAGCACCAGCGGCGCCGGCATCGCCACCCTCCAGCCGCTCCCCAGCGTGCCCGCCGGCGACGTCAGCCTGATCGCCCCTGTCGGCACCGTGGACGCCGGGGAGGCCGGCGTCCGGGTTTCCGGCAACCTGGTCCTGGCCGCCAGCCGTGTCTCCGGCACCGCGAACATTACGGTGAAAGGCACCACCGCGGGTGCCCCCACCGTCAACGTCGCCAGCATCGGCGCCGTCGAGGCCGCCGGCGCCGCCGCCGGCGCCTCCACCAGCGCCGCCCAAAACCAGAGCGGCCGTAATGCACAATCCACCGAGGTGACGTCAGTGCTCGACGTCGAAGTGCTGACGATTGGCGGCAGTTACGAGGACGAACGGAAAAAGCGGAAGCACACGGGGATTTAAGAAAGGAAGGAAGTGTTCCTTTTTGAAAAAAAGAACCAAAAAACTATTTTGCTACCTGTGCTTTGCAAGGCTCAAGCAATTCACCTTCATGCCGTCAGGTTTTTCGCCCGCGCGGCCTCGCGGCGTTGATCCGAAACGAGCGCCGCCAGCAAACTCAAACCGGGATTTGCCATGCCGCGCTCGGCCAGCGCCAGAAGCTGCTCATAATACCAGCTTTGCGCGCCAAATCCGTTCACCGCTTTCACCAGCATGAACGGGGACCGCGGCCCCAGCCAGCCCGGCCCGACGCGCAGCCGATCCTCCCAACGGTCAAGCGCCGCCACCTCGCCGCGCAGCAACTTGCCGGGGGCGCCGGGATCGACGCATAGCGGCCGGCCGAGCCCGACTACGTCCACCCCGTCCAGCGCGATGGCGCTCGCCATTCCGGCCGCGGTGCGAAAGCCGCCGGTCACCATCAGCTTGGCGCGTTTCAGGTGTTTTCTGATTTCCGGCGCGAATTTCTGGAAATAGGCCTCGCGCGCCCGCGTGGATTCCGCAATGGTCGGATCATAGGCGGGCTCCAGCCCCTCCATTTTCATCATGCTCGGCTGCTCGTAGCTACCGCCGGATACCTCGATCAGATCGACACCGGCTTCATCGAGCCATCCGGCCACCACCGTGCTGTCCTCGAAGGCAAAGCCGCCACGCTGGAAATCCGCCGAGTTGATTTTCACCGAAACCGGGAAATCGCTGCCGACCGCCGCCCGCACCTGCCGCACGGTTTCCAGCAGGAACCGGGCCCGCCCCGCCAGGCCGCCGCCCCACGCATCCCGCCTCAGATTCACCCGCGGCGAGAGGAATTCGGAAATGAGGTAGCCATGCGCCGCATGAATTTGCACGCCGTTGAAGCCAGTGTCGCGCGCCACGCGCGCGGCGTGCGCGAACCGCGCGATGAGTGGCATGATTTCATCTTCGCGTAGCGCGACGGGTTGGCCGAACCGTCCGCCGGGCAGCGCCACCGTCACGGCGGAGGGAGCTTTCGGGTGCGGATTGATGTTCTTCTGCGTTTGGCGGCCGGCATGGGAAATCTGCATCCAAACCTGGTTGCCGGCCACGGTTGCCGCCGCGGCGAACCGCCTGAGGCCGGCAAGTGCTTCCGCATCCTCGGTTCCATCGATTGCGACATTTCCTGCCGCTTCCAGGTGCTTGCGGTCCACTTGCACGTTGCCAGTCAGTAACAATCCCGCCCCGCCCTCGCTCCAAAGCCGGTACAGCCGCTCGTGTAAAGCGGTCGCCCGATTGGAAGCATCCCCGAGCCGCTCCGTCATCGCTGCCTTCGCCAGCCGGTTCCCCAGCACCACCCCGCAAGGCAGCACCAAGGGCAAAGTAAGCGCGACATTACCCATGGTAATTCCTTTTAAGAGAGCAAAAGTTTTTTGCTTCTTTTTTTCGAAAGAGAAGTCTTACTTTCTTACAGAAACGTAATAACCTCCGCCGCCGCCGCCCGAGCCGTAACCAGCCTGTTCACGGCCGCGCCCGCATCCGCGTAACCAATCGCCAGGCCACAAAATAGCATCAGCTCCGGCGGCGCACCGACAAAGCCCGCGACTGTCTGCGGCCAGCGGCTCCAGGATTCCTGCGGGCAGGTATCGATACCTTGTTCGGTGAACAGCAACATCGCGGTTTGCAGCATCATGCCGAGGTCCGACCATTGCGGCAGACCCATGATACGATCTGTGAAACAAAACGCCGCCGCAGGGGCGCCAAAAAAGCGGTCATTGTTTTGCAGCCATTGCAGCCGCGCAAACTTGTCGGCGCGCGGGATGCCCAGGTGCGCATACATGGCCTCGCCCACCTCGAAGCGCCGCGTTCGGTAGGGCTCTTTCAAGGACGGCGGGTAAACTTCGTATTGCGGGGGCTCACCAAGGGGGTTTTCCGCGAGGCGGGTTTCCATCAGCGCGGTGAACCGCGCCATGCTGTCGCCGTTGAGAACGAATAAGCGCCAGGGCTGCAAATTGCCGCCGGACGGCGCGCGGGTGGCACGGGCCAGCACATCGGCAATGATTTCATTGGCGACCGGCGCCGGCCGGAAGGCGCGCACCGATTTGCGCCGCAGCACCGCCTTGCTCACCGACAATTCGCCCACACTTCTACCCCATGCCAACGCCGTTCAAATTTGCACGTGCAAGAGTTGTTCGCCACGACCCCGCCTTCGTGGAGCCGAGAGCGCGATTTAAACACCAAGGGCACGAAGATATCCGTGGTCAATCTGGAAGCGACGAACCACGTTGAGAGGCCGGCTGCCTTCTTCGTGTCCTTCCCTTCCTTCGTGATCTCCGTGTTTAAATCTCAGTTTCCGCCAGGCGCCGGGTTGGGCGGTGCCTGTTTTGCGGCTATCAACGGCGTGCGCGACTGGAACAAAAACTTTGGTAACAATATATTTGTCTCAGTAAACGCTGATATACCACCGCCAAACCAAATGCCCTAACGAACCTCTAGAACCTTCAAGTCATGCACGCCGCGCGCGAAACTGGTGTCGCCCGGCGCCACCAAGCGCGGCGCGGGCATTGGCTTGTCGTCTTCGCGAACCGCAACGATCACCTGCTTGCCCTCGCCCATCGGGTCGATTTCCCCAATCGCTACGGCCGCCTCGTAACCGTCCGCGCCCTGCACCATGATGACGTGCCGCATGTGCGTCTTCTTGCCAGGTTCGTCCCGCACACCCGCCGCGTCCACCACATCCAGCAGCGGTGGCCCGCTCCATCGATGCCCCTGCACGCCGTGCATGGTGTTGAAATGCGCGTCCACGGTAACCGGCTTTAGAGCGCCCAACGCCACCGGGCCGGGATGGGTCACCATGCCGGTCACCTGCACCGAAGGCCCCGGTTGCGCCGATGCGGCCCCCGCGAACAACAGAGCACAAAGCGCCAATCCCCTCACGCAAACGCTCCGTTCAAGCGCACAATCGTCCGGTTCAGATACGCCGCGAACGCCACCCAGAACAGATACGGCAGCAGCAATATTCCGCCGAGGCGGGATACGCTGCCGACCGCAATGACTAACACAAGGATCGATAGCCACAGCGGCACAACCTCCACCAACGCCCAATCCGGCCGCCTGCGGTGGAAGAAAAAATAGCTCCAGGCGATGTTCAGCACCGCGTTCAGGACGAACAGGCCAACGATCACCGCTCGCTCAGCGGCGGTATGGGCGTGGGTCCATCCCAACACCGCAGCGCTGCCGATACCCACGAAAATAACCGTCCAGGCCGGGCCGAATAGCCAATCCGGCGGCTGCCAACTCGGCTTTTTCAGCGCGCGATACCATGGACCGATCGTGGTCAGCAGTCCACCGGCCAGCGCCGTCAGGGTTGACGCGCCCGCCGCAACCACGATCGGACCCCAACCCACCCCCGCGGGTGGGATCATGCCGCCGCCAGGCCAGTCAGATAGGCCATGTTCTTGAAGAATATCCGCGCGTGCGCCATCGGCTTGGCCACCACCAGTTCCTTGTTCATGTAGGCATCCCAGGTCAGGTCCTGCACATCCCTATCCTGACAAATGGC
>Ga0116229_10003073_pt1 | contig 27320 bp, 28 predicted proteins | sample S1TSphgellanicum_3_FD_87313 | JGI IMG/M metagenome (GOLD analysis project Ga0116229, IMG submission 87313) | Host-associated microbial communities from peat moss isolated from Minnesota, USA - S1T2_Fc - Sphagnum magellanicum MG | ecosystem: Host-associated > Plants > Peat moss > Unclassified...
CATCCTACGGTCGTCTTATCTTTTTCCCGTCACTTTTCTCTGCGTCCACCGTCACTTTTCTCCCGCGTCCAGTTTTCCCGTCACTTTTCTCTGCGTCCAGTGGTCACAGACGGACAGACGCACGCACGGACTAAAACCCGTCCGTCTGTCCGTCCGGGCCGGTTCCGCCATAGAAAATGCTAGCCGGTGGTCAGTTATAGGCCGGGCCGGTTCTGCCGTAGAAAACGCAAGCAGAACGCCCAATCACCCACGGACGGACTTAGTGAATTTATATATAAGATTTAATGTTGAATTGTAAAATATTATTATTTAATTGTTGAATGCAAATGACCTTTAAAAAATAAGTTAAGCGCCTTGTCGTCAAACTAGGCTAGGTATTACACTATTATAATTAAAATAAAAAGAATCCAAATAAAAAGAGACATCATAAGATCCATAAGTCCCATGAATGAGGGCACCATGAAAGCATATATTAGGTTGTTTGCTAAGTTAATTGTTGCTTCATACTTGGGTTATTTGGCAACATTTCCTAATCAACAACAACAACAAAGTTTATCAAAAACAAACTAAGGACATATGTATTTTTGTGAGAGAAGATGAACACCAATACTATATACAACTAGAGCATTATTACTATGCTTTAATGAGACATGATAGAAGCCTAAACTTTTGACAATGTCATACATATCTTTACTACCCTTTCTTTGGTCATAGTAGAATATGCTTACATGAAAAACTCCAATGAAACTTCATGGAACTAGTTTTGAATATATGGGTGAACTATGATGCCATATGTAGGTTCAAGAATTGGTAGTGAATTTTAGAATGTATGAAGATGTATTATGGTTTTTATGAGCATTGATGAGAGTGAGATAAGAAGTTATGGTTTTGAGAACTTTTGAGATTTAAACCCCAGGTCCCAGGACTCTCAAAGGGGTGCAAATAATCTAATAGGAGCCACACTTGCCATTTTGTTTGAGAGTTCTTTTGAAATATTCTTAAAATATTTTGAAAAAATAATTAAAATTTATAATGAATTTAAAAAATTTACATTATAATATTATGTAAATATTTGTTTAAAGAATCTTTTTTAAAAATGTCAAGTCTAAATGATTTTCTCAAAAATAAGAGTCCTTATACTCTTGGAAAATGCATATTACAATGCTTAATAATGTTTTTGAGTAATTTATTATTATTAAATTTATTCTAAATCATATACATGTTTCCAAAATATATTAGCAATCATGTATTTGTGTTAGGAAAAAAACATTTTTCACAGCAGAATTAATTTTTGACCCAAAAATGTGAAACACAAACTACACTTAAAATGGTTTCTATTAACTTATTCGCACCCAAGCATTCTTGTAAACTGAAGAACAAGTGGCGAAAGGTTTTGCACTTGAATGCAAAATTTAGGCCACTTTTTAAGGTTTGATGATTCCTTTAGGTATTCTTCAGTAGTACCTGGTTCTCTCTTGAGGTCATTTGGCCATCACCCACTTCTTGAGTTTTGTTTTGAAGGTACCTGCTCTTGTAGTGGTATGTAGTGGGATGCTCTTGCCGTATTACAAGTCCCCCTTCCCAATGAATCATTGTTCAAAGATTGTAATTGCCATGGTAAAAGTCTGGTGTCATTTGAAAGAGTTGTTTTATTTAGCAGGCAGGGAATAGATGCTTATCATGCAAGTCTTTGCACTGATCTCTACTCTTCAGAAGTTAACATAATATTTCACAATTTTTTGCTAAAACTTTGGGAGTGCTGTCAATCAATCCATGTAGACTTCAATTGTGTTTATGGAATAATTTGAGCTTGTATCTGTAGACACTAAACTTTGGAGTAATTTTTTTGCATGCTAGCATTGCTTGGATTTGTCACAATGTAACACAACACAGTAACCTGAGTTGCTGAAGACAAATCACAACATAATAATGTGTTTATACAGTTGTACTAAGTTAGCTGCATAACAGTTATGCAAAGAGGTGATGTGGGATGTGCCATGTTGCAGATGGGGACAAAACGGAGAAGAAGAGGAGAAAAGTTGCGGAAGCTAATGGAACTGAGCCAGCTGCACCAGATGTCAATGGGTTCAAGGCAATGGAAGTGCCTGTGGTGGATGTGGTAGCCAATGGAGAAGCAATCCAAGATAAGATGATGAAGAAGAAGGCTGAGAGTCAGGTGGCTGTGCACTCTCAGGGTGATAATACAAGTCTTGTAACTACCACCCAAGCAAAGTGTTTGCTCACTTTGGGAGAAAGAAGAACCAATCATGCAAAGGAGTGAGTAGTACTCACAATTGAGCTCTGATCTTGATGACAGCTCCATTTCTCCCCTTGGCAGTTTATGGCAAAACCTGAGGAAAAAGTTTGGCAGGTTCACATAGAGAAATGCACCATCTCACTCACTGTTACAATTCTCCCACAGCCAACAAATCCAGGATTTTCCCTCTGACACAAGCAGGTTATGTCATAAAAATCATTTTTAACGTTGCAAACTATGCAGGAAAAATGTTGTAAACAAGCCTTTTTTTTCCCCCCTCCTAGAAGGACAAGAAAATGAAAGATGAGCAACATCACAAACTTCTGTCCTTTTTGCACATGGAATCATCATCACTCATGTTTTAGCCCTCCAAAGCAGCAGCCCCAGAGATGATCTCTATGAGCTCGGTGGTGATGGAAGTTTGCCTGGTTCTATTATATGTCAGGGTAAGGCGCTCAAGCATGTCACTGGCATTTTGGGTAGAGTTTTCCATTGCTCTCATTCTTGCCCCAGCCTCACTGCAAGCATTCTCCAGCATTGCATTGTAGAGCACAGCTGCAAACTGAAACTCGGCGAGGTTGTCATAAATCTCTGAGGGCATGTCCGCATCTTCCAACTCATATGACTCCAGTCCGCCAGCCTTACCATCAAGGCCTGCAGCCAACATCTCGGTGGACAAAACTGTTGCTACTGTAGGCAAGAAAGACACCATAGAAGCAAACTTGTTGAACACCACTTGGTAGACGTCTGCCTTGTTGTTCTTCAGTATATCATCAGCTATCATGGCAACCTGATGACAAATCCAAAACAGATCTTTTCGAGTTGCTTTGAGCAGCAAGAAATAGTCACAATAAGTGAGTCCAAATTTCTTGGAGAAAAGCAATCAAGAAAACAAACAGTATATGCTTCTTTGTCTCAATGGTTGTTGCTCTATGAAAATCAATTTTTTTTGTAAAACAGAAGTGACAAACAAACCTGCGTGAAGCAAATGCCAATCTTCTGTGTTTCTCCTACAAAGAAACCGATGGCCTTCCTGGAGTCACGCTGCAATTGTGCCTTGCCTTTCTCTCCGATGATCACATACTTGGTCTCCTTGTCAGCTCCCATGAGAGCGTTCATTCTCAGCAAAGCTTTACTGTATTTCACAGATGTGCTATTGATGCCCCCACAGAGACCCTTGTCTGACGATACAGTGACTATCACCTTCTTCTTTACACTGATTCCTGGATTATCGCCCAGCAATGCAACAAATGGCTGCCACATTCCGCGGGAGTTTTCTGCCTTCGCCTGAATTCCTCGCAGCTTCGAAGCTGCCACCATCTTCATGGCCTTCGTGATCTTTTGTATGCTTTTCACGCTCTTCATTCTTGTACGCACGATTTGTGACGAGGCCGCTCGTGCTCCGATTGGTGCCAGCTCCTGGACTGCCGCCATTCTTGATCCCAGGCGAGTCCATGACTGTGCTGTGAATGCAGCAGTAGTAGGCCAAGCACGCAAGGAAGAAATAGAAGAGCCGTGACAGATGATGAGCTTTGCAATACGGTTTCCTACTCGACCAGACGCCATCGCCGCGCGGATGTTTCTCCAATTTCTCGCAACCAGTGCAATGCAATGCAATGCAATGCAAATGCAAACGCAATCAATCAAAATAGCAACGCAGAGAAAAAGGATCGTAATACGAGGATTATCAAAAGCAAACAAGAAGAAGAAAAACAGGCTAGCAAGAACGAGTCGGAATTCATCTCCAACGGTGCACAATTCTACTGCTCATTCAAGGAACAGTAGAAAGAAAAGAAAAGAAATCATCATGACGACATCGAAGGTCCAAATCTTCCACAGTTTCCAAAACGGAGCCTCAAGAAGAAGTACATGAAGACAGGTACTTCCCGCATTGTAAAAGACAAGAAAAATCGGATCATGCCCCGGCGCCGATCTCACAACCGTCTGCAAACCGACTACAAGGAACAAAAACGACGAAAGATCCGATTGCGGTAGTAAAAATGATGATACACATACCATTCTGATCTTGAAGACAAGATTGTCGAATTCCTGAGAGAACTAGTCATGGCATCATGTGTTGTTTGCAATTCCTGTCACGCTTCTTGTTTTTTACATGATCTTCACGCCAAGATCTGGAGAGATGCTTGGACATGCATGTGCTCCAGCATGAGTTTTCTTTTCTTCCTGGTCCGTCCTTGGGAGAGGGAGAGAGAGAGAGATGATCAGTTATTGCAAAACCTGAAACAACAACAACTGTTCCATTCTCCGTGTCTGCTGCTGGCCTTTCACCATAAGAACTAGTTTGGTGATGAACAAGGGATCTGCACTGACGTAGCTTCTCAGGAGCTTGAGTCCCACCACACCTAGTCTGTCTGTGGATTGCACTTTGTCTCTAGCAAGGTCCCCACAGCTTTCCGTAATGGCCGAGTCCTCCTCTGATCAGAAGTTGTCGTCAGGATCCTCCGATGATGAAATGCCGGAAACAGAAATCCCAAGTCCTACTGTGTCTGCCACAAAGACGGTGCAAAGCGATCCAGATTATGACCATGGCACGTACATGCGATTCAGGTGGAGGAGTATAACCAGAAGACGATCATCATCAAGCTCTTCTCGCACTTCAAGGAGCAGGTCATCGGTGCTACCTCGTGTTTCTGTGTTTTCAAGAGCTCGGAAAAGCACCAGGCTGCAGGAGGATGCTCCTCCTCCTCCTCCTCCTCCTCCTCCTCTCTCTTCGTCGTCTACTAGCGAGCTCATCGAGACAGGCAAAGGCACTGGGATGATTGTCTCAAAACGAGCATCTGTGAGAAGGCGATCGAAACAGGCAACAACTGTGCCTCCTCTGGTCAGTAAATCTTCCAAGCAACAACAGACCGCAGCAGCGGCGACGAGTGTGCGAGCTTTGCAGAGACGTCAACCAAGAATACAGAAAGATCCCAATGTAAAACCACGAAGACAAACTAGCGCCATCCAGCATGGAAGAAAACAGAGTGTGAGAACTAGGGATTCCCATGTTCCACGTGCAAACAAAGAAACTGCAGAAGGATCTGCAGAAACAACCACCAGCAGCAGCAGCAAACTAGTACTGGATGGCGAGACGAAGAAGAAGAAGAAGAAGCAACTTCTTCTTGTTGATGGTAGTACTACTGAGGCAGCATTCTTGTTAGAAACTCGTGACATCAAAGAAACTTTGCTTCATGACGCAAGCGCTCAGCTTGGAGAAGGAATAGGCGTTTGGCTTGGCTCCATCATCGATCAAGTACAACAGCAGCAGCAGGCTCAGTCCACCAAAGAGGAAGAAGAAGACAACAGCACCTCAAGATCGTCACCACCACCACCCAGAAGGTCCGCACCTAGAAGAGTAACTACTCTTCATCACTACCACCGGGTCGTGAGCACTCGGCAGCAGCCAAAAAGACAATTGTTGAAATCCAGGACTCAAGAACCACAATTGTGAGAACCCATAAACAAAAAAGTCGCCAACTTTGTGTAAGAAAGTTGTCCAATTTCTTCTTGCTTCTTGAAGCAGTCTTTGTCGGCCATATCCTCTTGAGTGGTTGATGGATTATGGGGGAGAGAGAGAGAGAGAGAGAGCTGTGGTGACTTTCTTTCTCAATCCTGGAATGTTGTTCCTTCATGGGAAGAAGGTCCGATTGCCAGTGCAAAATCTGACCACTTGCATCTTGTTTTGCACTAATTTCAGTGGCATACGATTCGTCTCAGGGGAGGAGTAAGTGATGATCCGGGAGTAGGAACATGTTGCAGGAACACCCAATTGGAGAAAGAAGCCGCAGTTGGTAAAACTGAAAGTTTGTTCTTCAAGTTTCACAAACCCTCTTTGAAGCCCAAAGCGATTGCCTTTGAAGTCAATCATCTTGCTGCATGGGTTGCAAAGAAAAAAGCTTCTTACAGCTCTGCTCACAAGGCTGGATTGTCGAAACCGTGGACTTCCAGCAGGCTTGGGAAAAGGAAAAGGAAAAGGAGCCACACTTCTCTCAAGAAGAAGGTCATGCCATTGCGTGTGACAGGCACTACACTCACCAGCCAGCTGCTCGTAGGACTCAAACTCTACTCCCAGATCTACGGAAAATGTCCCCAAGTTGAGTGATATGTTGTTCGCATGAGGCTGAGAGTTTCTGCAGTACCAGGCCATGGGATCAGTAACTAAGCTCCATGAGAAAAACATGTGAATGACCTGTGGAAGTATATCTTGCTTGTTGGTTTTACAGTACCTTGCATTTGTAGCTGTGCAGTCAATTCTAGACTTTGATATGGTACACAGTTTGCAGATTGGGCACTGTCCAAAGAGTACAATGGATGACTGATTGCTGTGCAGCTTGATCAGGGTGGAGTTGATGAACCGGAAAACCTGCAGTATGCAAAGCTGGCTGACTTGGGTATTGATTGTGTGGACCCAGCTAACCTGAATTGCTTCACAGCTCTCCGTTATCTTGATCTTTCTGACAACTATGTGTCCATGGTACTGTTTCAAGGGGGAGGGCAGTCCAATCTCTTTCAAATTCTACAAATCATGCAATTTGACAATGTCACATTCCTTCTTCCAGTTTTTGTAGGCCATGACAGTTCTTGTAGAGTGGAAAATCAAACCAAACCCAGGCAGTTCTTATTCAGGTGTGAGGAAACATGCAGATTGAATGCTTTTCTGGTTTGCACTGGCATGGACCATGAGTAGTCTATCGTTGCTTTATGTTGATGACTGCTTGCTGCTGTGTTTGCAGGAGAGCTTGGCAACACTGCCATCTCTTCAGAAGCTGAGCTTGCAATGCAATCAACTACGTGAGCTGGTCATTCCAGAAAACAGTTTTGCTCTGCTTGAGGTACCATCTCACTGCAACTTGCAAAGCACCATGTACTATTTACCCAACTCCTTAAGTGGTGGTGGTAGTGTAGCAGCAATGAAGCAAACACTGACCCCTCACCTGGATGATATACTGTAGAATCTTGATGTCTCCTACAACATCTTGAATCCAATGGCAGTAATTGCACTGTCGTCACTCCCTCTACTACGAAAGCTCAATGTGGACCACAACAATTTGGAGATTTTTCCAGATGAGAGCTGTGAGATGGGTGCATTTCCATCTTTGCAGAAACTGAGTGCAGCAGGGAACTTGTTATCAGAGTTGTCATTGATACCTCTAAGCAAGGTTCTTGCTTACTATAATCCTCTCTCCTCGGTTTCTTTCTTTTTGTCAACATCAATATACTCTAAACCTATCCCCTCCCACAAACACCACCTTTGTGTTCTCCATATCTTTTGTTCTCTCTATGCCTGGCATTTTGCCTTTATGTTTTCCCCCCACTTTCTGCTGTTTCAATTTCATTCTTGTTTATTCATTTTTGTTTGCTTTTCTCATCATTCTTGCTTCACAAGATGGGTACTCAAAGATAAATAGTAAGCTATGGAGAGCACTCACATGCAAAATGTAAGCTCCTAAAAGGGACTAAATGTATCCTTAAGTATAAAAAGCCAAAAAATTTGAAAATAGCCTCTTGCAAAGATTTGGGTTTGTAGTATGATACTCACAACTTTACTTGCTGATAAAATAATTGGTGGATGTTGTGCAGCTGCCAAGACTGGAAAGACTGAATTTACAGCAAAACTTCATCAAAGGAATTCCTGAAGAGGTATGTTCCATATCCATGGTTCTGGGAACATGTTTCTATAAGGCATCGGCCTTGTCTATTGAATTGTGTACCATCACACATATCTTGACAATGAGTGGGACTCTGAAGTCTGAATGGCATCCACTCATGATCCAATGCTTGAGCAAACACCACTTCTTTCGCACATGAGCAATTATTCAATTGAATTAGAGGACCCATCAGTCATGCTCCAGTGTCATCTGACAATCCCAGAGTTTGCCAATTGTCTTACCACAACATTGCAGCACTGTATCATATGCATGTTTGAAGTGGACTTGGCAGGTCATGTCCATTAGCAATTCATTTTGTCAAATGGAAGTTTTGCATCTTGCTTCCAATCCAGTTGCAGACTATCAAAGATTGACACCTTTGAAACGGATCAGCAAATTGCGAAAGGTAGTTGAGGCACGATTCATGCACAAATTGCAAGTTCAGCCTGTATCTTTCAAAATAACATCTGAAATCATCATCTTTGTACACAGTCTTGTCATCATGCTTGCTCCTAACTATATACGAATGTGCTTTCTTAGGTTATGTTATGGGACACTCCTATGGCTGGAAGGGTGGCATATGACAGCACAGGGAAATGCCTATCAATTTCCTCGCCTATCCTTCAGGCGGCAATGGAAGCACAACAAGCACACCAACACTGGTTGCTAGAGAAACCAGATACGAGAAAGCCAGATATTAAGCACGAGGAAATAATGAAATATGTTGTTCAGCCCCCAAAACCATTTCAACATGTATGTTAAAATATCAACATAGACTTTCTTACAGTTTGTGCTTCTATGGGTTGTTCCAATTTGTAAAAACCTACACCCAGATTTGTATTGTATGTGGACACGTGCTTACAGAGTGGAAGAACCCATGGGGCATTTGAGAAAACAAAACACCTACATGTGCAGGCATTTCATTTTCCAAATGCCCTGCATCACTTTTTACCTTTTTTCCCATGATACCCAACAAGTGTCCAATGGGCACCCACCGGGTATCACAGGAAAAAGGTTTTTAAAAAAAAAATCTGTCAGATTTTATGCTGTGTAATGCCAAAAGTAATTATTTACTTTTGAATTGATATTTGTGCAGGTGATCTTCACTGGTGAAAAGATGGCGGCAGCAATTGACAAACTTGGCCAGAAAGTAGCTGAGAGTTGCCCAAATACTGTGCAGGGAGAAGATGAACACATCCTTGCTGGCTCCACCAGCACTATCATGCCAGTAAATCATCCATTCTTTGCATGTCTGTGGAGGACAATGTCCTTCCAATGCTCACCTTGTTTTGAGTTGAAGACTCTGCAACAGGGCTTCTTGACTACTGCTATCAAATATTATCTCTGCATGCTAATGCACAATCTGTCGTAACAGAAAGAAGAGGGTATGGATGCTCAAGTGGCTATCGGTGAATCTGGAAAAATGTCACCCCACTCATCTGATTCCACACAATGTCCCTCACCATTCATTTTGGAGGTACTTTCCAATCAAATGAAGATTGCTCTGCCTCCTCTGGACTGTTCAGTTGTAAAAACATTCAAACAGTTTTGTCATAGTGAATGTGTCAACAATAACCAGCTTGACATGATCAGTAAATTATCCGCTTTTCCACGCTGCATTTAGCCATACCAACATGTGGTCTTTGAGAGGCAGCAAGTCTTAACCATCTACTATTGTTTGACCTCTATTTCATATGCAATGTGTATTACACAAGAAAAGGAGAAGCATTAAACTTCTACTCAATCTATGACTAAATTGTCTATGACCTGCAGGCTCCAAATGAATCAGTCCTTTCCACTAACCACCCTGCACACCACACAGGAGCTACAAAAGATGCAGGATTCAGAAAGTCCTATCCCTCATCACATGTCAGAAGCCAATGCTGCTGTGATATCGCTGAAGCTAGCTCTCAAAATGATTCCATTTAGGGAGGTGAGCTACTTCCATAATTACACACCATGTCTTGTAAGCATGGAATCTGAAATCAGTGTCAGGATCATTGCAATACTCATTCTGCAGCCACTTCAAGACTGAGTGATGGTGGTGAAGTTCTGATGTCAATGCAGCCTGATCTCAACCCACCAAGTTACCGCATGCCTACAAGACTGGGACTCATCCGCTTTCACCAGGAAAGAATGAGCTTGGAACCACCAATTAGTTCCTGGAAGAGGACCTTGAGCATGGCACATAAATTTGCAAACCGAATAGAGGTATGTGTCAGTATTTAATGTTTCGTATCTTTGTTGAAGACTAGTGTTTTGTCTTGACTACCTGTGTCTGCCCTACTCAAAACTTTCTGGGTGGGGCTCCCCTGATGTTTTTGCTCCGCCTTTTATCCCTCCATAGTGAAACAGCAATGGTGGTTTCTCTAGCGACAGCATTTCAAAAAAGAGTCTATTGAACAAAGCTGATTGATCAACAGAGTGAGGCCAGAGCTGACGTCCGGAGCATTCTGGAGACAATGAAGGACAAGCTTGAGGAGATTGAGAATCATGTGGTTTGCGTCATATCTGAGCAGAAATCCTCACTCAATGGAAACATTGTAACCTGCAGCCCCACATCATCATTGGAAGAGGCTGAGTTGGGGTAAAACTCACAAGAGCAAAATGTGTTCTGTGTCTCTGATGGACACAAATTATGCCTTCATGGTTGGTGACAGTCCTGAATCACAGAAAAATACACTGGGAACTTGATATATTTCCTTTTTGTCACACCCTTGGCATAGTTTTGATGCACAAGCATCCAAATGGAACAGGGGGTTTGGATTCTGGAAAGAACAGTTCTCAACAAAGCTCCAAGATGCTGATGCAAAACCTTGGGTTTGGAAAGAATGGTTCTCAACAAATCACCAAAGTACTGATGCAAAATCTTGGGTTTGGAAAGAATGGTTCTCCACAAAGTGCCAAGGTACTGATGCAAACTTTCTTGGGTAAAATCCATAAACAATGTTGACAATGCTTTTGTGCAATGCCCAGTTTTGCAAAATGGAGATGACTCTGTGTCCCTGTATACCAACTCTAAAATCCTGTACCTGCACATAAGATATGGTCATGGCTTGTAGAACCCAACCAAACCAACAGTAGTCCCCCACAGTTCAATACCACTGATAATGTATAGCACTACCACACAGCAAGATTGATGCTAAAATTGAACTGCACCAGGTTCCTTTACCATTGCTGAAAGGTATAATTACAGTTCATACACAATCGCTGCTACAAAACTCTTTTCACTCAAGGTACAAAGGAATTTTTGACTGTTTTTAAGTTGCCAAACTAGAGTGTCCATGATGCTCGAAGCATGAATGCTGGTGTTTGTGATTGCTTGTTTAATAGATAAACAAGGCCTGGTTGGAGGCTGAAGCCATGCCCACATCTCAACTTCATAAATGCCTCAATTTGCAATTGTGAGCCCCATTCCTCCCCTGGTGACACAAAAGTCCACAAAACCCATTTTCAATCATCAAAGACTAAGGCATAGAAATGCCCATGTAGACAGTAGTGGTTGGGGCCACCTCTAGAAAGAATATATCCTTCAAGCACACAACTGGTGACTACTCGTCATCAACACAAAAATCAGAACAAAGGTGAGAAGAGGCACATGAGAGGAAAGCAGCACACGCACCTATACCATCACCCCCATCACTGCAACCAGGAAAATCATTATCTTCAGTTCTTCCCACACTTAACAGGTCAATCTTCGAACTTCCACAACATATTCCCCAATCCACCCCCACCCCAGAAGACCTTGCAAGACTCACGGCCCACCGTTTGTTCTTCTTATCCACTTCCTGAAGCCAATCCCCTCGTTCTACCTGTACCACAAACAACCGCCACCAGAAAGGTTGCCTCCTGATTGCTTACATAGGAAGAGAAGTGGCCAGACAATTTTCATCTTCTGAAATGAACCATACAGCAAAGGGCAGTAGAAGTGAGCTAACCTGTACCCAGCCTCCAAGACTCAGGTTGGCACCCACATCTATTTCTCCAGCAACAGCAACTGATTGCATAGCAGTACCCTGATTTTCAGGAAAGGCCAAACTCCCTCTATCAGCATCTGCAAGAGGTGTTCCCCAAGAAGCATTGGCAGACAAATCTAGGGGGTTGTCCAGTGAGTTGCGCAAAGAGCGAGGACTACCCAAGTTAGCACTGCTGGAGCTTGTACGACGTGAGCGCATGCTTTTGGCAAGGACCAGTGCTCCCATTTCGCTCCAGTGCAAGCCACTGGAGGAAGGGAGGGGTGGGCTAGGCCAGAATCGGTTGACCACAGAGAGAGAAAAGACTGAATTCTCCCATGGTTGAAACAAGATTTGTGCCAGTGTGCTCAGGCAAAGTGGCCCATTACTGGAACTGTCAGGGGAGAGGGATGACCCTGAGCCCCAATCTGACAGGTACTGTGAGACTGATAGTGCTGAACTGTTTCCCTTCAAAGTAGCTCCCAACGCTGAACCATAGCAATGATTGTACAATGCTGGCCCTGCTCTTGCAAATTCAGTTAGAGCCTGACCCTGTACAGAGAGGCATCATTGTCAGCCTGAACACTCTTCTTTAAAAAGTAGCACACGAACAACAACCCAATTTTTTAGTGTGGCATGCAAAAATTTCCTGCAAGAAGGGCTGAGGAGTTAATATTTCTGCCAGTCTTGGAATAACAAAAGCACCAACCTGCAAAGGATTAACAATCTCAGTCATGTCACTGCCATGAGCTCCCAGAGGTGCAACCATGACTGTCAAATCATCTGTAACATGGGCGGAGTAGATGATTTTGGTGATAGATATGGGGCCCCCCAAAATGCTTCTATCACTACCCGAATGTCCAGCTGTACACTGTGTAAGCAGAAGATCTTTCTCTCTGAAAGGTGTCTCAAATGTGAACCTAATGTCCAGACCTGTGTGCAACCCAGCTTGCACTATTGCTGCTCGTGAACAGCGGCTACTATTGTCCTCCATCAGTACGAAAGCTGTGCCTGCATTAACCTCCCCCTTTAGATGTGTCTTGGCAGGTCCAGTCGAATCTTCACCAGAGGCTGCCTTTGACTGTCGTAGCCCAGTATGATGCTCAAGCTTGTCTAGACGCTCCCGAACCTTCAGTAAATCTGCAAAAGCCTCACGCTGCAACCGCTTCAATGCACCTGTCTGCAAGAGCACAAAAATTGGTAAGAAATATCCCCAAAAACAAAAAAAAAAGTGTGTACCCATACCCTTGATACATATAAATGTCTAATTCTTGTGCTTTCAACAAGTAATTTGGAAACTACAGGATTTGAGAACATTGATGAATCACATGAAGAATTACTAGTGGGATGGTATACCTCTGAACTCTTGGCAAGAGCCTCATCCCCAGTTTTGTCCCCAAGAAGCTTCACTGCCAGTGCTGCTGCATCTGCAGCAGCCGCTTCTCTCTCTCTCTCTTTTCCACTGAAAACACTCGTATTTTTAGGCAAACCTAGTATACAGCCAAATGCAAGTATCCTTTGAATCAAACAAGCCACCAATCTAGTTCAAACACATCTGGTACTTAAGTCAAATAACAATAGGCTTATGATCAGGGCTAGCATTCAGGCTTCATCCACCTGATTCCACTCATTTCAGTTCAGTGTTGCTTCTTTCAGGTTCAGTTCAGTGTCACTTCTTTCTCAATCACAGTGTTGCAGTACCAAAGCCCAAGAAGAAATGGCATCACAAAAGCAAATAGCTCTTCACATAGAAGATTGCAAAGATGAATTTACCAAATGCAGATTGAGTTTTGTTTGTGTTGCTGGTTTCATTTGGAGCAAGAAAGTTCAAACAATCTTCTGTTTTTTCGTCACCAGAAATGCCACCAGCTGAGGTGGCTACTACTGGGTGTGCCTTTGAATCATCTCCAGATGCTTTGGAAGGTACCTTCACTCCTGAGAAAGGTCCTTTCAAATGCTTGGCAAAGTGCTCCAGCTCCTCTCCCACACCATTCCTCTTCATCCACCCCTTGCGAAGCTCTCTGAAGGGCGCATCTCCATCAGCTGCTACATCCCCAGCAGCTGTACTCAACGATGCCAGCATTCGATTTCTCCTGCTTTTATAAGATGTCTCTGGAGTTAGGGTTTCATCCTCCTCCCCATCTAAGAAGATGGAATTTGCTTTCAAGCTACTACCATCAAACCTCCCATCCCCATTTCCTCCACCTCCTCCACCACCACCTCCTCCTCCTCCTCCTCCTCCATTTCCATTTCCACCATTTCCAATTCCTTTACCAGTTGCAAGTCGACAGGATTTCAGATTCAGACGAGTATTCAAAAAACGTATCCCTCTAGCAGTCAGCGCAGCAGCTACACATCCCAAAATCGCAACCTTGGCATTCTGCGGCACAGTAGGTCTCCCAGGAGCTGCTTCCTCGGAACATATAGCTTGAGGTTGTTTCAAACCTGCTTCTGCAAGGTTTGTCACAGCTCTGGAGAATACTGTTTCTTCTTTTACAGAGGTGGTACTACCAGCATTCCTGATATCCGAAACAAATGACGAAAGCCCAACAACAGTGTTCGAGAAAAGCATATGATGATGCTGGCGTTGTTTTTTCCTTGGCCATGTCACAAAGCCTTCTTGAACGTACTCATCACCTGCAGATACTAACAAAACTCCCCTGCATTTTATTCTCTTTTTCTTCTTCTTCTTCTTCTTCATCGTCGTCGTAGTCATCGTTGTCATCTCCTGAGAAAACCTCGAAAGGATGTCGACATTCGCGAGCTTTGAACTTGTGTACACTGGCGGAGAGCTATGCCCTCCTGTATGGGAAAGCAAAGCGGGCCATGGCAACAACAGATCTAAACCCATTTGCCAAGGAGCTTAACTGCACTGAATGCAGCTGGATTTACGTCAAACCCACGTGACTGAAGAATGAATTCACTCACCATCATCATCATCTCTCGCCAGCTGCTTCATTTTCTGAAACCCTAACCTCTCTCCCGAGCTTCTTCATCCCTGAAACCCTAACATCCCTCCCGAGCTTCTTCATTCCTGAAACCAATTAGGGTTTCAGAAAGCAGCACTGGGATTCCAAACATTGGTGCTGCCGGAATTGGGTTGGTCGCAAGCTCGCCCATAACCATCATCAGCTGCCTTCTTTCTAGATTTCTTTCAAGACCCAGATATGGACTCAACCTCCGTCGTCCAATTCTTTCTATTGCTGCTGCTGCTGCTGCTGCGACTGTCCAAAAGGATCTCCGCGTTGAGGAAGAAGACGACGAAGAAGAAGATGCCTCAATAGCGAGAACTACGCATTCTCTGTGGATAACAGTTGTCCGCGACTGACGGACGGGCGCACAAAACGGTCATGATCCAAAATTTTGAATTTAGGGTTTCGTGGGAAAGGGGTGGGGAGCGGGGGTTTTACGTCCAGGAGACTTCCGTCCGTAAAGAAACGGGATCTTTTTGCCCGCGTCTTTATTTCTGGGTTCTTTTAGGGTTACCAGGTAGCTTTGTGCTTTGTTTTTAGTGCCCTGAGATGTGAAAGATGGTTTCTTTTTATTGGCCTTGCCTACTACCAAGGCAAGGATATTGTGTGTAGATTCATTATAGAGTATATATAGTAGCTTCAGGGATTTTGGCCCCTAGGTACTAGGTCTATTTTTATAGGAGGATTTCTGAAAGATGATATTTTGGCTTGTGTTGAAACTTGAGATTAGTTGTAGAGTTGCAATATCAAGTTGGAGGATTTTGGTTTCTTGTAGAGGATTTTTTGAAGATTATATTTTTGCATGGTGAAATATTTGAGTTTTCATAATTCTTCTTTTGCCTTTTTAATGTAAGCTGTAAGGCCACATTGTGACACACCTCTTGTTTTTTTGTGTTATGTAACGTCTTGAAGAAGGGCATTCTCAGAAGCCCTTAGCGCTTTGACCATTGTAAATCACAAGGCAAAGGTTATCATGAACTTAAACATACATAGATCACAAGGTAGTAGGAAGGGGACCTCTGTTGTGCGTGTAAATGGTTCGGGACTTACACTCTATGTAAATGTAAATCCCATAATGAAATTTATTTGCATTATGTGCAAGTGTAGAAATAAATATATTTATATAATTTTATGCGATCACTAAAAAAATGTAAATGTAAAAATATTTATATTTATATGATTTTACATGACTATGTAAATATACAAAAATGTAAAAAATGTGATTTTTACTTGAGGAGGGGAGATTTCATAATTTTTTTATGATGAGCTAGCTAAATAGCACATTGAAAAAGAAAAAAAAAACCCATCACAATTCCCATGATTAATTCATATGACTTTGCAAGAAGGTTTGGTCATTAAAGATATATAACAAAATAATATATAAAATAAAGAAAACAACATTAAAACCGTGAGTTTGATCCCAGAGAGAGCCAGAGGCACAACTTGTGAAGCTTTTCTTAGACACGATTCTTTGTCGAAACACATGAAGTAAAAACTTGCAAATGCAGGAGAAGAAGAAGAAAAAAAAAAAAAACTAAGCAACTCCAGAATTGGAGTTCAGGAAACAAAATAAGAAGAAAACAAACGAGAAGAAAAGTAGGGAGGAAGGGACAAAATGTTTGCACACACCAAACAAAGGAGGCGAGACTTTCAGTGGCGGATACCTACAAGAGCGACAACTGTCACAGCTACACTTGAAAGAGAGCTCTGGCATTGCAGCGAGGGCAATGGCGATGGCGGGCCCAACCTCAACAACAACGACGTTGTAGGAAGTTTGATTTCCTCTGAGTTTGGTAGCAATGACGAGATGCGACGCATTGTGCGCGCGAGAGACGTCTTGTAAGACCAGCCCATGACCGCAACGAAGAGCATCAGCACCTGTAACAACAGCATCTTCTTCCTCGCTCTTCATCCGCCATCGCCACACTGCTAGTGGCCCCCAACGCTCATTTAGCTACAGGATTGCATTCGAAGATTTTAGGGTTTCAAGATTTTGAGTGTTTGAAGTTTTCTTTTTTTCTCTGGAAGTTTTTAGGGTTTTATATTTTTAACAATTTCAAGTTTATAAGGTTTCAATATTTGTAGCATTCCAAAGATTTTAAGTTCTTATAAATTTTAGGGTACTAAACTTTTAGGGTTTCCAAAATAATAATCTTTGAAGATTTTAGGCCTTTAAAACCCAAAGGAATTCAAGATCTTTAAGGTTTAGGGTTTAAGGCTTCAAATTCTACTACTTTTGAAGATTTCTAAAGTCTTATGAATTTGAAATTTCAAGATTTTCAGGTTTTATAAGTAGGCAACATGTGTTTTTAAAGGCTTCAAAGTTTCAATTTTTATAATGATAGCAAATTTTAGGGTTTTCAAAATAAACTAAAAATTTCAATGTTTTAGTGTTTTGAAAAACATTGATTTAAGGTTTAAAATTTGAAGAACTTCGCGATGGCGCTCGCTACTACACCACTACTATGTCCTTTCATTAAAGCATCGGACATTTTTACGTTGAAGGACACTACCAAGATGCACTGCAACAACACCGAACTCAACATCCCAGACAATGCACCCCTGGCAGTCTACCAAGCAACCGTGGCCGGGCATGAAGACCAACAGCTCACTTATTGACACACGACTATTTAAGATGGAGGCGGCCATCGAAAACATTACGTCTCTCACGGCCACTGGCAACCTTGCGGTCAACTAGCTGATGGAGCGCAAGGCGACTACGACTGTCACAGCCAAGGCTGTGTCTACAGAGGAGCCCAAGTGGACCATGGTGATGGCCAAGAACGTGCGCCAGGTGGTCAACTAGGCTATGGACACCTTGGCCAATGCACCCAAACAAGAGGAACACAAGCTCAACTTACGCCTCATGGGCTTCAAGGCCAAGTAGGGTGAGACTAAGAAGGAGCCGGTGCAGCAACTCCTTCAAAGAGTTGTTGAAGGGCCAAATGAGGCTGCATGCCAAGGTTATCGCCGCCATGCGACAACGGCTTACGATTACACAAGCCTCCGCCCTGGCGGCAGGCACGTGGTGCTACTCAAATTCTCAACGAACGAGGATCGTCATGCCGCATTGCGAGGTCACAAAGGCCTGAAAAGGACCAAGTTGGGCCTGGACAAGGACCTCACACCCACACAGCAAGCATGCAAGTTAGAGCTACGACCACTATTCAAAGAGGCCAAGGCAGCAAGCAAACACACCTTTTAGCATGCAGCCGAGCTTTTCGTTGATGACATTCAGATTTGCTTGCCCTCCTAGGGGCACGGAGACCAAAGAGACCTATGCGTAGTATTATGGAACATGTACAAGGATGGTCTAAATAAACTAGAAACGGGGGTGCAAATACTAAAGTTGTTTCAGGGTGCTAACCTCGTCTTATTAACCGAAACTTGGCACTTCCCAGGGTGTGACTCACTTGTGGTAGCATGCACTATGCAACTGGGAAAAACAAACGTGATAAAACATAGTGGGGGGGTTGCTGCTTACTTTCGTAGCCACCTTAACCCAAACTTGTCACAGTGGAAGGAAGGAAGCCACGATTTTTATCTATGGATACGGGTCAGCAGAGGTGCCGCCATTGATTTGTTTGTCTGCGTGGTCTACGCTGCCCTTATTGGCTCCAAACATGAGAGCGAATCCTTGTTCCAAAACCTAGCAATACATATTGTTGAAGTTCAAAACTCTAAGGGGCATAATACTATTGGGAGGGGATTTTTATGCATGTACTATAGCGCTACCAGATACCATTGACACTAACGACCTTTGTGAACTGTTACAGGCAGCTAAGTACACTGAGACTAAGCAACCAAGTGTTGTGGCTAAGCAAAAGAACCGCAATGTTAGTGTTGGCGATTGGGGCCGTGAGCTCCTGGACCTATGTCGTGACGCTGGGTTGCTCATCCTCAATGGCTAGACACTTGGTGATGAATCGGGGGAGTTCACTTACTTGGCAAATGGGGGGCGCAACACTGTCGACTATATTGTTGGCTCACTTGTAGTTTGGCAAGTTACTACACACCTCGAGGTGATAATATATGACATTCGCTACTGCACAATGGGGGGAGACTCTGACCACAAGTCGTTGCACCTATGGTTGAGCATCAATTGCAGCTTTATTGAACCACAATATACGGTTGTAACCAAAAAATTCTTGCCTAAGTTCAAATATGATCAATCGAAAGCTGAAGAGTATCAGCTTACCCTAATAGCAAGTCTTGGAAACTTGTGGGTTGTTGACTCGATTGGGCATTTGGGGGCAGGCGGGTTAGCTGACCTATTACAACAGTGCGTGGGTGTTGTAGCAAAGTTTACTTTTGGCAGCAAGCATTCGGGAGGAAGCTGTAAAAAGAAACACTAAACCTTAGTTTTACACCGATCGTCATATAACGAAACATGAGTTAAGGCTCTACTTTGAAGCCAACCTCGATTCGCACGCCACTAAACATCAAGAAAATAAACTTAAAATTTTATTAAAAAGGAAAAAAAATTCTGGGAAACTACAAAAGCTCAACATATGTGTGCGCTTACCAAGGTGGATGCGCTTTCGTTCTAGAAAAAGTACTGGCCAAGGGTACTCGTTGTGGACAAGATCAGTGCAACTACGCTTTTGGAAGGCTTTCATGGGCTAGTTGGCTAATATCCACCACCCATACGGCTACAAATTGATCCCTCGGCTCAGGTGACCGAACCTCCACCTAACCACACCTTGAACACAAATATCACACTTGCCAAGCTGCTTTAAGCGCTGAAAAAACTACAAAAGAACAAGGCTGCCGGTTTGGATGGTATGAAAGCAGAGTTCATTTTGGATGCGGGAAAGCTACTACACATGCCACTATTAACAATGTTCAATTACTTTTTGGCGGAAGGCTTTCCAAAAGCCCTTTCCACTGGGGTGGTCCACACGCTCTTTAAAGGGGGTGATGCCTCCAAATTTGACAACTACAAGGGGATAACAATTGGGCCTATCTTAACAAAATTGTTCGTTACGATCCTTGACAAAAGGTTGAGCGAATGGGCTAAACAACATGGGTTGCGTGCCAAGGGTCAAACTGGGTTTCGCAAAAATTATCACACTATTGACCAACTCGTCATATGGCGAATTCTGATAGAATAGAACAAGGCAAAAAAAAAGCGACTCTATTTCTATTTTGTGGACTTCAAAAAAGCGTTCGATATTATGCCGCATGAAGTGTTGTGGCAGGTGTTGGCTGGCCTTAGGGTGGAGGGATGCTTTTTGCGATGCCTATAGACAATATATGCCAAGGATACCATACGCATCAACCACCCAAGTGAAGGTGTCACCTCCAACTTCAGGTGCCAACAAGGTGTGAAGCAAGGTTGTCCTCTCAGCCCCCTACTGTTTGGGTTATATTTGGATGCCCTAGAGGGGCACTTGGACAGTAGAGAATGTGATGCACCAGCCCTAACAAATGTGCACATATGGCTAGTGTTTTTTGTAAATGACCTCGCTCTGACGTCGAAGTCAAAGGTAGGACTATAGCAACAGTTAAACGCACTCCAACAATTTTGTGCTGAACATGGACATAAATGAACATGAAAATAAAATAAAATCATGGTGTTCAATTTTGCTAACCCATGCCAAGAGTTTGTGTTTGAAGGTGACATTATTGAACGTGTGTAGACATTCAAATACATGGGGATCCTACTTGAGACCACCTCGAATCTAGATAGTGCAGTGGAACATCTAGCAACTACCAGTAGGCGCTTGTTGTTTGCATTAAACTACCGCTATGTGGAGCTACATATTATGGATGTTAAACTACGTTGTGACCTCTTTAACATGTTGGTGCATTCCATAGCAAGTTATGCCTATGAGGTTTGGGTGGACTCCAAGAAAATAGAGGCTATTGAAGTAATGTACCGAAGGTTCCTCAAGTCCCTGCTTAGGGTGCGAAAAACAACCAACATGTCCATCATGCTAGCAGAATTTAACAAATTCCCCTTTGAACACTTTGCATGGGGACAAGCGTTGTTATACTATAACCATGTGAGCATGGTCACTAAAAACCACATCTTGGGAAAGGCATGGGAAGCCTAGCTTGCTATGCTTACTATGGGAAAGAAATGTTGGGCTGGAACCGTGAAAAAATGGCTACTATAGAATCAGCCCTAGGAGGTGACAGGTTTTCTGCCTCTAGTTCAACCACTGTCGAAAATGGCGCCTCAGCTTGTAACAACCCATGCGCTCCAGGCAAGGTCTATTCAATCGCCGCTGAGAATGGTTCTTGAAACAACGCACATACATCTAACCCGTCTAGCAGGGGTAAGAGGTTGGGCAGAGAGCTAAGTACCTTGGTGCAACGCGCACAACGTACGAGTGGGAGCTTAGGAGGCTGGGGCCCCACCCCCTTTAGGTTTTCCCCACATAATGTTGAGTGTAAAAAGGGTGAAGAACAATATGCGGATGGCTTTCATTGAAAAGCTCTTTATGAACCGTGACATCAGGATCAGCGTATAGACAGCATACTTGCGTTTCAAGGGTATGTCATACGAGAACAAAAGCTATTTGTGTGATATCAGTTGTGTTCAGCTACGGAAAGCTTTGGCCCGGTTTTGATGTGGCAACACGCAGCTTGAAGTAGTGCTAGGTGCGTGGAAGGGCATGCCATACGTTGAGAGGCTTTGTTGAGGTTACGACTTGGGGAATGTAGAGGATGAAGAGCACCTACTCCTTGCCCGTCCAAATACACAAAAAGTTAGGGAATGCTTTTGTTCAGCCTTGCCTTTCACCCACACGAACACTCTTGCTAAACTCATGCAAACTACGAACATGGTTGCCCTAGCCAAATTTGTGGCATGCTGCCAATACGAAAGGACAATTTGTCCTCCATGATCTGCCTTTTGTCTAATGGACTTTTTGGTCCCAAACAGATGTAAAATTGTAAATAGTAAACATTTCATAAACAGTGTGAGATTCAAAAAAACAAAAAACTTTAGCATTCACTAGTGGGGGAACTTAGTTTTTGTGGTGAACTGAGTTTCACCTTGTCTTTCTTTTTTCTTAAGCACCTCCACTACTGCTCCTACTTGTAAAGCTACTATAATTAGTTTGAACCTTGTGCATTAAATGCTAATTTTCAGCATTTCATTCCCATATTTAATAAAATTTCATTACTTTATGGATACCCTTGAAATAAAGGTTTGGGGTGAAAAGGACTTAGGAGGCCCAAAGACAGGGTGACTTTACAAATAATTTTAGTATTTACACTGGCCTGATATAGGTGTAAAATATATATATACATTACAATAGGATAAGTGTAAGTGTAAAATATTTGGATGTGTAGATGATTTACACTTACACTAGATTTACATGATGTATATATATGGCTATTGGCACTTACACACACAACACCAAAGGGGACATCTTGCACTTCCTCTTTTAAGAGTTGGAGGGTTCTTATGCCCACCCTACAAGGGATATCACTCTTAAGGTATATGGTAGGCATAGTTTGTTCAACTCTTAAGAAATAGGTGATATGTCCCTTCTCTTCTAAGATGAATATTCATGAATATAAGGTTCTTTCCAAATACACTTGGGAAATTTCAAGTGCATTGTGGACAAAAATATAATGTCCACCCTACAAGCATAAGAGCTTTCATATTTCTATGCCAACTCCTAGAAGCTTTGTAAGGGAGCTTCATATTTTTATGCCCAACTATAGAACTTTATCTTTCAATACCAAATTGTGGAACATTCATGACTACATGCCAAATCATAGAGCCTTTGTATTTCCACTTGATTATTGATCATTGTGTGAGGTAAGGTCTTTGGAATAGGGCATCCTCAAAATTTAGACATGCCTTCAACCCCACCTTGAGTAGCATGCCCTGAACTTAATTTGGCCACACCTCATTCTTAGGGTCATGGTGTAGATAATTGTAGGGAATTTAATGTTGATGTTTGAATAAATGAATGATTTTAGAAAATTTTGATGCAATTTCAATATATGCCAAAAAAAAGTTTTGATTACATATGAGATGAGGAGATTTGTATATATACAATGGATGTTAGGCCTTGGATAGATAGATTATTGATGTTTGGAAAGTCTTAACACAATGTTAGTATACTTGAGTTGGGTTTGACAAAGAGTGGTCAAGAGTGATGAAACTTCTTTGAAAACTATTGTAATTAGTGGCAAAAAGAGAGATGCAAATTAAATATGTAAAGAACGTTAGGATTATGATTCAATAAGTGGATGCCACAACTTGTAATAATCTCATTGTTGAAATCAATTTGGTAGTCTATTACAATTTGATATTTATGAAATTGTTTTTAACATACATGACTACATGATTCCATAGTTGAATTAAACTCATCAATTTCATCATGGAATATGACACAACGTTAGGTTGTTGAATGATATCAAAGCAGAAAATTTTTCAATTTTCAATTTTTATTAAAAAATGCAACTCAAACCACACCCCTTAGTTTCCATTAAAAAAAAGTGTGGGAGTTTTGGGAAGGGATTAGGACAAACTTAAATAAGTGAATTCAAAGTACTGCTAATTTGCAAACCCAAAAAAAAAGGTGGTTGATGTAAATTGTAAACAAATTAGTGCATGAATTAAATCGTGAAATGCACATTTACATGATTCACTATAATCTCAATTTAGAAGAGTTATCATTCTCCTCCTTATAATATATTGTAAGAACTACATGCATCAAATTGACAAAAAACTTCTTAGGACCCTCATTTTGGAATTTCAATAATTTTTAAAATTGTTAAGGTATGAGTCCCACTACTTCATTAATTTTTTATTTCTACATATGAATTCTAATTCAAGATCTCTAAAGAGAAAAATTGCAACTATTGAATAGATCTTTTCAATACCATATCATACACATAATCAAATTAAAGTTGTTTTGACCAATGTTGGGTGGATAACACAATTTTGATATCTACTGGTTCTAGTTATCAAAATAGGTTTTAAAATTTTGAATTGGATTTTTTTTCTTTTAAATTTTATTCATTAAAAATTTCCAACAAGAATATCAAAAAAATAAATTTATGACTAGATTTAACTTTTTCAAATCTTGCAAAATAATATATTTTAGATAATCAAGGTGGTTATCATAACTTGAATAAAAAAAATCCAGAATTTTTATTATTATTATATATACAAGGGGATGAAATTAAATGCAACAAGTTGATCTTGTTCAAATTCACCTTCATATTTTTATTTTTATTCTTTTAGAAACAAATTAACTTCAATGAATTCTATTAAGTTCAAAAGCAAAATACAATCCACCCTAAGATCATTAAGCCAATTTTTTACAACAAATATTAACATTTATATTATTTGATTATGGCCAACATTTCGTCAAATTTCATAAATACTCCAACCAAGGGAAAAATGCTTTTAGTTTCAATTTGGGGTCCCATAATGCCAAGAATTTAACTAGCATAAAACATTCCTATTACGTGACTTCCACTATTTTCTTAAAGAATGCAATAATTCCAAAATTTTCATAATTTTTTTCATTAGTTCTTAAGATGGCACTTGTTTTAATATGCAAAGTTGGATTTTTTTCAATTTCTTCCATTACACCATCTTCAAATTTGGTTTCATTCATGAATATTTCATATATTTCATTTTGCATTATTTTATTTTCATTATTGTTGGACCCTTCCATTTTTCACACAAATGTTCAAAAAAATCAAAGACAAAAAAATTCAGGCAAAAAATGATTGGGTGCAAATGAAATAATAGGAACCAAATCTAGTTGCTTAGTTGATTGCTTAATTTGGAATTTTTTCAAATATTTTGTTAAATTAGAAAAATTCAAATTTGACCTTTAAAATGTTTTAATATATTATTATGTAATATATGTTTTAAAAACCTACATCAAAATTTGTCATGTTTGAAGAATCTGCCAATAAATAAGAGTCTTCATATTGATTAATGAATGATTTTAAATATTTTATCATTAGTAGATTCATTGCAAATCATACCACGTTCATATAATATATTAGAAGTTACACTATCATGAGTGATTTTGAATGACTTGCATCATTGGTACAACTTTTGTCATTAAAACATGAAAGACTAAACATTGGTTATAACTACTTTGGCTCCTATGTCATGCCCGTACATGGCCTCATACATGATGGCCAATTACGGGCATGCCCATGTGCGATTTTAGGGTTGATGTATGGTTTTAGGCGACTGTACGCTATTACGTACTTAGGGTTTCGGTTTGTTGACGACGGTATAAAAGGCCTAAACCTTTCTTTCTCCTTTTAGTTTTTCTAGAATTCCTTTGTCAGGAACTTCCTCCATAATAAGCTAGGATTTCTAGATGCTCACGGCGGCCATTGCACGGCCACCGTCTACATATAGTTCATTTCCTTCTTTCTTTGCATTTCAATTCTAGAAAAATTGTATTCACTATTGCTTCATGTTGAAAGCAACAGCTTTCTTGTGCTTTTGAAATTCTTGAGTTGTTGCTACTCGTGTTGTTGTTGCCGGAAGGAGCGCGCTACTACTATTGCTACTGGTGTTGTTGGAGGGAACTTGCGTTTCTTACAACCAACGAAGTCGGGACAAACGAAGTCGGGACACTAGAAAGCAGGTGTCAAAACTTCTCTTTTTCTCCCATTCTTTTTTTCTCTTCAAGTTGTCAAGTAAAAAAAACAAAAAAACAAAAACGTTGCAGCGCAACGTTGGCCAGAGTTGTAGCGTGACATTGCAGCAGCGCTATGAAGTCCAGCGCGTTACTGCAGCAGCGCCGCGTTGTCGACCATCGTAGCAACGTTGCAAGGTCCAGCACGTTGCCGCAGCCGAGCCGCGTTGCCGGCCATCGCAGCAGCGCTGCGAGGTCTAGCGCATTACCGTAGTAGCGTTACGAGGTCCAACGTGTTGCTGCAGCAGCGTCGCAACAACGTTGCAAGCTGTAGCGCATTGTTGGCCAACACCACAGTAACGTCGCGAGCTACAGCGTTCTCGGCCATTGGTGCAGTGTTGCATTGCGAGGAGCTGTAGTGCAGCGTCGTCACTTACCATCGCCACAGTGGCGGCTGAGCTCTACACGTCGAACGTATGTCGGACTTCCATCAGACGTCTGTCGGATTTCGATCCGTCCGTCCAACTTTTGTCCGTCAGTCCTGCATCTTGCCGTCCTACGCCTTGCCGTCTTGCACCCTACCGTCCTACATATTATTTTGATGTCCTGCCTTTTCATCCAACATCTGTTTGACTTCCGTGTGATCGTTGTGTGTCACGAGTCATTCCCAACAACGCACTATATTCTTCAAATTATACGTTGTGTTAGAATTTTGTAGTTAATGTTGTGTACTATCACAACATTTTAGGGCATGGGACAACACCATGTTTTCGGATGATGAGAGCACTACCGCTCGGCCAGAGCCCAGGTATTAGCTACGAAGTAACACACAATCATTTGAGTCGATTTCTTTAAGTTCACAATCTTCACGACGATACCATCAAGTGTCTACAGCACCATCATCATCTAGTACAACTCCTACCAAGAATTCAGGTTCAGGTTACACTACATCAAAAGTACATCAAAGTCCATTTGGAGGGGTTAATTAGTGGGGTACGCCTATTGCTACACCTACTTTCACACCATCATCGTATACCCTGTTGCAAGCTATGACTTCAACACCCATTTACACCATGGAGGTCAGCAGTTCTTCTGGGAAAATTGAGAAGTTTAGCGAAAGGCGAGATACTATTTCTTTGAGGGAGTTCAAAGCAACTTTCTCAACTGTGGTTTGTGAATTGGAGCTCAAGTATGGCGCTAATTACACCGAGGCGTTTGCATTCAAATAATTGGTTCGTTATGTGCACTATGAAGCATTGGATGTCTACCAGCAACATTTTGCAAGGATTTTGGGTGTCACCCAGATTCCCAATCCAGCTTACGCCATAGCCATTGCCACCGCCTCTTAAGCTGCATTGCAAGCTACAATTGCACATCACGGGACTGTGCCAAATAATCCAGATCCGATACCTACCTCAGTAAACCTTTCTCCTCAACAACTCATTGCTGCTACTGCAAACATTCCTCCCACCATTGATGTGTCAGCTTTTGCTGATCTAGTGGCGGAATTGTTTCGAATTTTTGAGCTGGAATTTCCAGTCAAAAGTTCTGAAAAAATTCTGCAGCTCGCCACCTTCTTTCGGCAAAAGGATGAAACTCTCAAGATGTTTTACATGAGGCTTCTCAAACTCAAAGAAGATACCCAGAGCATCACATACCTAGAAGCTGCCCACCGATATCTTCGTTCGTTGGAAGGTACTCCAACGCTCTAGGCGCAAGTTTTGTAACGGGTCTTTGCAGAATTTGGAGACTCGTACATTTTGCTGGATGTGTACAACATTCACTAGAAGAAAAACATGTATTTTCGACTGCTCTTTGCGACTAAATTTTAGTCGCAAGAGACATTTTGCAACTAAAATCCTTTTAGTCGCCTAAGACAAGTCGCATGTGAAAACTAGTCG
>Ga0116229_10003076_pt1 | contig 27317 bp, 28 predicted proteins | sample S1TSphgellanicum_3_FD_87313 | JGI IMG/M metagenome (GOLD analysis project Ga0116229, IMG submission 87313) | Host-associated microbial communities from peat moss isolated from Minnesota, USA - S1T2_Fc - Sphagnum magellanicum MG | ecosystem: Host-associated > Plants > Peat moss > Unclassified...
CGCGGCCTGCAATTCCTCGATCTGATCCAGGAAGGCAATATCGGCCTGATGAAGGCGGTGGATAAGTTCGAATATCGTCGCGGCTATAAATTTTCCACCTATGCTACCTGGTGGATACGCCAGGCGATCACCCGCAGCATTGCCGACCAGGCCCGCACCATCCGCATCCCGGTGCATATGATCGAGACGATCAACAAGCTGGTGCGCACCAGCCGCCAGATGCTGCACGAGATCGGCCGCGAGCCGGCGCCGGAGGAGCTGGCCGAAAAGCTCGGCATGCCGCTGGAAAAAGTGCGCAAAGTGCTGAAGATCGCCAAGGAACCGATCAGCCTGGAGACGCCGATCGGCGACGAGGAGGATAGCCATCTCGGTGATTTCATCGAGGACAAGGGCGCGGTGATCCCGCTGGACGCAGCCATCCAGGCCAATCTGCGCGAAGCCACCACCCGCGTGCTCAGCAGCCTGACGCCGCGCGAGGAACGGGTGCTGCGCATGCGCTTCGGCATAGGCATGAATACCGATCATACGCTGGAAGAAGTCGGCCAGCAGTTCAACGTGACACGTGAACGCATACGCCAGATCGAAGCCAAGGCACTGCGCAAGCTGAAGCACCCCAGCCGCAGCCGCAAGCTGCGCAGCTTCCTCGATGACTAAGGCATCGTCGGCACGCTGACAAAGATGCCGCCTCAAACGAAGGCTTAGGGCCCGTCCTCTGACGACTGAAAGCTGACCGCTGGTAAATGAGCAGCCCCACCACCCGCATCGCCGTTACGGTGACCTTCCTGCGGCAGGAAACGCCCCCCGCGCTGGTGCCGGCCGCCTTTCCGGCGGAGCTCAAACTCGTCCGGGTGCTGAACCCCGGGATCCGCCTGTACCGCCATCTCTACGACACTGTTGGCGCGCCCTATGTGTGGTGGCTACGGCGCACCATGCCCGATCCCGAGCTGGCCGCCCTGCTCGCCTCACCCTTCGTGTCCCTGCATGTGCTTTACAGGGACCGTGAGCCGGAAGGCTTTTTCGAACTTGATGCCAGAACCACCGGCACGGTGAATATCAGTTATTTCGGCTTGATGCCCAGCGCCATCGGCAAGGGCCTTGGCACCGCGCTGTTGCGGGCGGCGATAACCACCGCCTGGGCGCACCGGCCGCGCGCGGTGACGGTGAATACCTGCACCGCCGACCATCCGCGGGCGCTGCCCAACTACCTGAAGGCCGGTTTCTTCACCGTGCGCACCGCCCGCGAGATATGGGATGTGCCAAACCGTCTGGGCTTGCACATACCCGAGCATTTGCGGGTTTAACGCGTTTTGGCGGCCTCCGGCGGCAACCTCAGATAGATCTCCAGCGAGGTGAAAACCACATCGAAGGCATGGTCGCCGAACTCGGTCAGAATGCTGTAACCGGCGATCAGGAATTTTACCTCGTCGGGCATATCCTTCAGCTTCTGGTCGTCCAGCAGCCCGCGCAGGTCATCCGCCAGCTTCTTGCTGACATCGGGGTCCAGGTTCTGGAACGCGCCCAGCGAGGCGATCAGGAAATCATACGCCTTGGCGTAGGTCGCCACCGCCACCCGTGCGGCCCGCGCTGCCACCTTCTTCATTCGGTCCTGCGCCCGCCGCCGGTCCACATCGCGATTCACCGCCGACAGCATCGTATCCAGGATGAAGGCCGGCCCCACCGCGACATCGCTGCCCGAAGGCTGGCGTATGGTGAACAGCTTGGTACGCACCGCCACCATGGCGCCGGTGCCGGCAACGATCACCCTCATCACCGGGTGCGACGGCGCGTGAAGCTGGTCGGGAAACGTGTTGAACAAGTACAGCGCCAGCGCCGATGCCGCGGCATTCAACAAGATGAAGATTAACCCCGGCGGAGTTTTCGCCACTCGCCAGGGCGCATCGCGGTAGCGCGACACCAGTTCGGCGAAGCCGACAAGGGCACCGATCAGCGCGGTGGGCGCATACAGCCCGGGTGCCGCGAGCCAAGTACGAACCGCATGCGATATCTGGAATTGGGTGAGAAGGTCAGCACCGACCAGAAGGACAAGGATGCTGACGACAACAATGCGGTCGGCCGGCGGCGTCTCCACCCCGGCCCCTGGTCAGGCGGCTTGCGCCGACAAGCCGTATGTTGTGTCGTTGTATTTCGGGTCTTGCCCGGTCACCAGCAACAGCCGCCGTACCACCATTTGCCCGATCACCGATTGAAACATCGGATAATCGCCATCTCCGACCAAATCGAAGAGCTGGCGGGCGGTCAGCCCAGGCTGCCCCTGCAAAGCGGCGACCACTTTCGAGGCATATCTGGCATAAGCCAGCTCATCCGAAGCAATCGCCGGGGCGATGGCTGGCGCGGGCCGCGTTCCGATGCCGTCGAGCTCGGAAGCTGCGCCGAATCGCGCCCTGAAAGCTGCCATCTCGGAGTCTGGCGCCGCGGAGGGCGCATATGACGCCCAGCTTCCACCGCTCGGCGACCGCGACTCCCTGACGAAATCAACGATGGATTGTTTGGCCATGCGAAAAGCCTACTCCTCTGGAAGACCGGGCGCCACAACAACGTCACGCTCACGCCAACATAAGCACCGACCAGAAGGCTTAACAGGAGACCCAGCGTTAACTCTCCAGTTCGCTGTCCCAATACAGATAGTCGCGCCAGCTGGCATGCAGGTAGTTCGGCGGGAAGGCGCGGCCGTTATCCTGCAGCTCCCACGTAGAGGGCTGGCACGGCTTCAGGCGCGGGTGCATGTGGCACTCGCGCGGCAGCTTGCTGCCCTTGCGCAAATTGCAGTGGGCGCAGGCGGTGACCACGTTTTCCCACGTGGTGCGGCCGCCCCGGCTGCGCGGGATCACGTGGTCGAAGGTCAGGTCGTGGGTCGGGAACCGCTCGCCGCAATACTGGCAGCTAAAGGCGTCGCGCAGAAATACGTTGAAGCGGGTGAAGGCCGGCTTCCGCGCGCTCGGAATATAGTCCTTGAGCGCAATCACACTGGGCAGGCGGATCGCCTGGCTCGGCGAATGCACCTCGAACTCGTATTCCGACAATACCGACACCCGGTCGAGGAACACCGCCTTCACAGCATCCTGCCATGCCCATACCGATAGCGGAAAATAGGAGAGCGGACGAAAATCCGCGTTCAGGACCAAAGCTGGATAGTGCAGACCGCCGTCCGGCAAAATGCGCTCCTTATTGGGGAGGCACATCAGCCCTACGTCATCGCCCGTAGCATAGTTTTGGGAACGAGTCGCAGGTATGGTGCGCCGCCAAGAACTGCGCCGTTATGGCAAACGGCGCCACGTGCCGCAAGGCAGGCTCCCGGCGCGTGCCTGGGATTTCACCGCTCTGTCATGGTAAGCGCTGGAAAATCCATGGCTTTCACCACCCGCTTCGCCCCCAGCCCCACCGGCTTGCTGCATTTGGGCCACGGTTTTTCGGCATGGACCGCCTGGCGCCGCGCCCGCGAAACCGGCGGCCGGTTCCTGCTCAGGATCGAGGATATCGACCCCGATCGCTGCCGCCCCCACTACGCCGATGCGATACTGGAAGACCTGCACTGGCTCGGCCTAGACTGGGATGGCGAGGTGATGGTCCAGTCGCACCATCTTGATGCCTACCGGGCCTGCCTGGCCGGGTTGGCGAGACGCGGCCTGGTCTATCCCTGCTTCTGCAGCCGCGCGGAGATCAAGCGCGAGGTGGCCGCCTCCGCCGCGGCACCCCATGGCCCAGATGGCGCCCCGCTCTATCCAGGGACCTGCCGGCGGCTGAGCGCCGACACACGTGCGGCCAGGCTGCACGCTGGCGCGCCGCATGCCTGGCGGCTCGATATCACCCGCGCGCTGGAGGGTGCACCGGCTCTGTCTTTCGTCGAGGAGGGCCAGGGCGACATCAGCATCCAGCCGGCGCTGTTCGGCGATGTGGTGCTGGGCCGGCGCGATGCGCCGGCGAGCTACCATCTATGCGTGACCCATGACGATGCGGCACAGGGCGTGAGCCTTGTGACCAGGGGTGACGATCTGCGCCCCGCTACCCACATACATCGGCTGCTGCAACATCTGATGGGTTGGCCGGTGCCACGCTACGCCCATCATCGTCTTCTCACCAACGCGCAGGGGCAAAGGCTGGCCAAGCGCGACGGCGCCCAAAGCCTCCGTGGCCTGCGAGACGCCGGCGTGTCGCCGCGATCGATCATCCAGGCCTGGCATGACCTGCCCGGGGCCGTCTTAACCAAGGAGTGACCAATGGACATCGGATTCATCGGCCTGGGCGGCATGGGCACCGCCATCGCGCTCAATCTCCTGCGTGCGGGCCACAACGTGACCGTGTGGAACCGCTCCGCGGCGGCGGCCGAACCGCTCGCCGCCGCCGGCGCCACGGTGGCAGGCAGCGCGGCGCAGGCGGCGGGTCAAGAGATCCTGTTCTCGATGCTGGCGGACGACAATGCCGTTCGCGGCGTTATCCTGGAGGGTGGTGTGCTCGACGCGCTCTCGCCTGGCGCCATCCACGTGAATATGGCGACCATTTCCGTGGCCTTGGCGCGCGACCTGGCGGGGCGACATGCCAAGCGGGGCGCCCATTACGTGGCCGCCCCCGTGCTCGGGCGGCCAGACGCCGCCGCCGCCGCGAAGCTGAACATCCTGGCTGGCGGTGCCCCCGAGCCGATCGGCCGCATCCAGCCCCTGTTCGACGCCATCGGGCAAAAGACGTTCCGATTCGGCGAAAAGCCAGAGCAGGCCAACGCGGTGAAACTCGGTGCGAATTTCATGATCGCCGCCGCGATCGAGGCGATGGGCGAGGCCGCAACCCTGGTTGAGGGTTTTGACGTCTCCGGCGCCGCGTTCCTGGAAATGATCTCGTGCACCATCTTCGCCTGCCGCGTCTATACCGGCTATGGCGAGCAGGTTGCCAAAAAACAGTACGAGCCGGCCGGGTTCAAGCTGCGCCTGGGTTTGAAAGATGTGCGGCTGGCGCTGGAAGCAGCGGATGAGGCCGCCACCCCAATGCCGTTCGCCAGCGTATTGAAAGACAATTTCCTCGACGCCGTCGCGCACGGCGCCGGCAACCATGACTGGGCCGGCCTGGCGGCGGTTGCGGCCCGGCGGGCGGGGCGCTGATTATAGGGCAGGATCAGGCGCAAAACCGTGATACCATGATCGCCACTGGAGCGCCCCGGCGGCGCAGGCTAAAGGAGCAGGTAGCGTGAGCACGATGCAGGCCGAAGTTTTCGATGCACTTCGGTCGATCGGCATAACCGACGAGAAGGCCAGTGCGGCGGCACAGGCCCTCAGCAAGCACGACCCGGACATGGGCACGCTGAAGGCGGATGTATCAACCCTGAAAGCCGATGTCTCGACTCTGAAGGTCGATGTCGCCACGTTGAAAACCGACATGGCGGTCGGCAAATGGATGCTCGGCTTCATCGCCGCCGGCATCTTCACGCTGCTTCTGAAGGCGTTTGTTCACTGAATCAGTGAGCGCCAAGTCCGGCTTCAGAAGTGCGCCAACAAGCGAGCTTACGTCAAAGACGACGCTCGGCATTGTAGGCTGCCGCCTCCGTGTCACTGGAGTCTGTGCGTCAGGAGATCGCCTACCAACCGCCCGCTCTCGTGTAGCACGCCTACGCCACCTGCTCAAAAGTGAATCACCCGCCCATACGCGTCCAATACCGCCTCGTGCATCGTCTCGCTCACCGTGGGGTGCGGGAACACGGTATGCATCAGTTCCACTTCGGTCGTCTCCAGCGTGCGCGCAATCGCGTAGCCCTGGATAAGTTCTGTCACCTCGGTGCCGATCATGTGGGCGCCGAGCAGCGCGCCTGTGGTCTTGTCGAAAATCACCTTCACCATGCCCTCAGGCTCGCCCATCGCGATCGCCTTGCCGTTGCCGATAAACGGAAAACGTCCAACCCTGATCTCATGTCCCTCGGCCTTGGCCCGCGCCTCCGTCAGCCCAACAGAGGCGATCTGCGGCCGGCAATAGGTGCAGCCCGGAATATTGGTCCAGTCGATCGGGTGCACGTCCAGGCCGGCGATCTTTTCCACACATACCACGCCCTCATGGCTCGCCTTGTGTGCCAGCCAAGGTGCGCCGGCCAGATCGCCAATGGCATACACGCCGGGCTCGCCAGTGCGGCAAAACGCGTCGATCAAAACATGGGTTTTCTCGACAACCACCTTGGTGCCCTCCAGCCCCAGATCCTCGACATTGCCGACAATGCCGGCGGCAGAAATCACCCGGTCCACCGTGATCGACTGGGTTTTGCCGCCCGCCTCGACAGAGACGGTGATGCTGTCAGCGGCTTTCCGCGCGCCCGTCACCTTCGCCCCGAGCAGGATTTTTATCCCCTGCTTCTCAAAAGACTTTTGGGCAAACGCCGAAATCTCCGCGTCCTCCACGGGAAGAATCCGGTCCAGCACCTCCACCACCGTCACCTCCGCGCCCATGTTGCGGAAGAAGCTGGCGAATTCTATGCCGATCGCGCCGGAGCCGATCACCAAAAGTTTCTTCGGCATCGTCTTCGGCACCATCGCGTCCCTGTAGGACCAGATTAGCCTGCCGTCGCTCTCCAGCCCTGGCAATTGCCGCGCCCGCGCGCCGGTCGCCAGAATGATATGCGGCGCCTTCAGGGTTGCGATCGGCTTGCCATCCTTGCTCACCGACAGCGTATGCGCACCGGCCAGCCTTCCCTGGCCGTCGAATACGGTCACCTTGTTCTTCTTCAGCAGATGGCCAACGCCGGAGGCCAGCTGCTTGGCAATAGCGCGTGATCTCTTCACGATCTGATCAAGATCAAATTTTATATTGTCGGCCGAAAAACCATATTCGCCGAGATGGCCGAGCAGATGGTTGATCTCCGACGTGCGCAGCAGCGCCTTGGTGGGGATGCAGCCCCAGTTCAGGCAGATGCCGCCGAGATGCTCACGCTCCACCGCCGCCGTCTTCATGCCAAGCTGGGCGGCGCGTATCGCCGCCACATAGCCGCCAGGCCCGCCGCCTACCACGACCAGGTCGAAATCCTGTTCGGCCATTCAGCTCAACTCCCTGCCAGCAGTGCCAATTTTTCGGCGTTCAACCGTTGCACTGTCCATTCATCCATGCCGAACGCGCCGAGCGAACGGTAGAATTTTATTGCGTTTTCGTTCCAGTCCAGCACCGACCATTCCATCCGGCTGCAGCCCTCCGCCACCGCCTTGCGCGCCATGGCGGCAAAAAACGCCCGCCCGATCCCGCTGCCGCGATGCGCCGGCTCCACGAACACATCCTCCACATACAGCCCAGGCCGCGCCGTAAAGGTGTTGAACGTGTAGAACCAGATCGCAATGCCAACGATCCTGCCGCCCGCCTCCGCCACCATCGCTTCGGCGCGCGGCCTGGGCCCGAACAGATTGGCGCGGAAATCATCCGCCGTAGACACAGCCTCGTCGGCCAGCCTCTCGAACTTGGCCAGCGCGTGCACCAGGCGGGTGATGTCCTCGGCGTCCCCGATCACCGCATCGCGCAGGGAAAACCCGTCAGTACTCATAGCATCAGGCTGAGCGGATCCTGCACCACAGCCTTGAACGCGGCCACCCATTCCGCGGCCAGCGCACCGTCGATCACCCGGTGATCGACCGACAAGGTGCATGTCATCACCGTGGCAATCGCCAACTGGCCATCGCGCACCACCGGCCGCTGCTCGCCGGCGGCCACCGCCAGAATGGCCCCTTGCGGCGGATTGATGATGGCGGCGAAATCACGAACCCCGAACATGCCCATGTTGGAAATCGAGAAGCTGCCGCCCTGGAATTCCTCCGGCTTCAGCTTGCCGGCTTTCGCCCGTTCGATCAGGCCCTTGGCCTCGTTGCTCATGGCGGCAAGGCCTTTCTGATCGGCCCTGCGGATGATCGGGGTGATCAGACCATCGGGGATGGAAACAGCCACCGAAATATCGACATCGTCATAGACGAAAATGCCGTCTTCGGTGAAACTCGCATTCACCTTTGGCACCCGGCGCAAAGTGGCCGCACAGGCCTTGATCAGCATATCGTTCACCGAAAGCTTGAAGCTGCCGGCACCATCCTTCGGCGAACGCCCATTCAGCTCGGCGCGCAATTTCAGCAGCGCATCCAGTTCCACATCGATGCTGACATAGAAATGCGGCACAGTCTGCTTGGCTTCGGTCAGCCGGCGCGCGGTGACGCGTTTGACGTTGCTGAGTGGAACCAGTTGCCCGGCAGCGGTGATCGGTGCCGATGGTTTCGGCGCCGGTGCGGCAGCAACCGGCGCGGCCGACAATGGTGCCGCCACCACGGGCGCCGCACCCTTGCGCGCCGCCTCGACATCAACGCGGACGATGCGTCCGTTCGGCCCGCTGCCCTTCAGCGAGTCGAGCGAAATGCCCGCCTGCTGCGCCATCCGGCGCGCCAATGGGGACGCAAACACCTTTTCGTGCGACGCATGGCCATTCGCAGCCGGCGCAGGCACCGCCACAGGTTTTTGTGGCGCCGCTGGCACCGGTGCCGCCACGTCTCCAGCTTCCGGTTTCGGCGCAGGCTTCGCGGCGGCGGCTGCCGGCGCGGCCGGTTTCTCGCCTGCTTCGACCAGCACCGCGATCGGGTCGTTCACCTTCACGCCAGCGGTGCCATCGGTCACCAGAATCTTGCCGAGCACGCCTTCATCGACGGCCTCGACCTCCATCGTCGCCTTGTCGGTCTCGATCTCGGCAATCACGTCGCCGGCCTTGATCGCGTCGCCTTCCTTTTTCAGCCAGCGCGCCAGCGTGCCTTCGGTCATTGTCGGCGACAGAGCCGGCATCAGAATATTGGTCGCCATCGATCGGTCCTTAAAAAATCTTCTTCACCGCATCCACCACCCAATCGGGCTTCGGCAATGCCAGTTTTTCGAGATTCGCGGCATAGGGCAGAGGAACATCCAAACCGGCCACGCGCACCGGCGGCGCATCCAGATAATCGAAGGCCTGCTCGATCACCTGCATCACCACCTCCGAGCCGATGCCGGCATAGGGCCAACCTTCTTCCACCGTCACCAGGCGGCTGGTTTTCTTCACGCTCTCCACCACAGTGCCGATATCCAGCGGCCGCAGCGTGCGCAGATTGATCACCTCCGCCTCGATGCCCTGCGCCGACAGTGACTCTGCCGCCTGCAACGCCACGCCGACCATGATGGAGTAGGCAACGATGGTCACATGCTGCCCGGCCCGCTCCACCTTCGCGCGGCCGATCGGCAGAACAAAATCCTCATCCGTCGGGCAATCGAATGTCTGGCCATAGAGAATTTCATTCTCCAGAAAGATCACCGGATTCGGGTCGCGAATCGCGGCGCGCAACAGCCCCTTCGCATCCGCCGCCGAATAGGGGGCCACCACTTTCAGGCCTGGGCAATGGGCATACCAGCTCGCATAATCCTGGCTGTGCTGCGCGCCAACGCGCGAGGCTGCCCCGTTCGGCCCGCGGAACACGATCGGACAACCCATCTGGCCGCCGGACATATACAAGGTCTTGGCTGCCGAGTTGATAATCTGGTCGATCGCCTGCATGGCGAAATTGAATGTCATGAACTCCACAATCGGCCGCAGCCCGTTCATCGCCGCACCCACCGCCATGCCGGTAAATCCATGCTCGGTAATCGGCGTATCCACCACCCGCTTCGGCCCGAATTCATCGAGCAGGCCTTGGGAAATCTTGTAGGCGCCCTGGTATTGCGCCACTTCCTCACCGATCAGGAACACGTCCGGATCGGCGCGCATCTCGGCCGCCATCGCATCGCGCAGCGCCTCCCGCACCGTCATCGCCTTGGTGTCACCCCAATCCTTGTCGATGGCGGAAACCTTGGCCGGCAACGCCGCCGGTTTCGGCTCGGCCACCGGCGGCTTCACCTCGGGCGCCGGCGCCTTTGCCGCCACCGGGGCCGCCTTCTCGGCGCCGTTGGAGAGCAAGGCAATCGGCGTATTCACCGGCACCCCATCGGTGCCTTCCTCGACGAGGATCTTGGTCAATTTCCCCTCATCGACGGCCTCCACCTCCATCGTCGCCTTGTCGGTCTCGATCTCGGCGATCACGTCGCCGGCGCGCACATCGTCGCCCAGCTTTTTCAGCCAGCGCGCCAGCTTGCCCTCCGTCATGGTGGGCGAGAGCGCCGGCATCAGCACCTCGGTGCTCATGGTCTCAACCCTCCAGCAAGATATCGGTCCAGAGCTCCGAAGGATCGGGCTCCGGGCTCGATTGTGCAAAATCCGCCGCTTCCTGCACCACGGCTTTCGTCTCGTCCTCGAACCGCTTCAGCTCGGCCTCCGGCACGCCCAGTTGGAGCAATTTGGCGCGCGCCCCGGTGATCGGGTCATGCATCTCGCGCATTTCCTGCACCTCTTCGCGGGTGCGGTATTTTGCCGGGTCGGACATCGAATGGCCGCGATACCGGTAGGTTTTCATCTCCAGCAGATACGGCCCATTCCCCGCCCGGCAGTGATCCACCGCAATCCTGGCCGCATCGCGCACCGCCAGCACATCCATCCCATCCACCTGCACGCCGGGAATCCCCCAAGGCGCGCCGTTCTGCGAGAGATCGCGTGACGCCGAAGCACGCTCCACGCTGGTGCCCATGCCGTAACGGTTATTCTCGATCACATATACGCAAGGCAGTTTCATCAACGCCGACAGATTGAAACTCTCGAACACCTGGCCCTGGTTGGAAGCGCCTTCCCCCATATAGGTAATCGCCACACATCTGTTGCCGCGATACTGGTTGCTGAAGGCCAGCCCGGTTCCCAGGCTGACCTGCGCGCCAACAATGCCGTGGCCGCCGAAAAAATTCTTCTCCCGGCTGAACATGTGCATGGAGCCGCCCTTGCCATGCGAATAGCCTGTCGCGCGCCCGGTCAGCTCCGCCATCACCCCATTCGGGTCCATTCCGGTTGCCAGCATGTGGCCGTGGTCACGATAGGAGGTGATCACCTGGTCCCCAGGTTGCAGCGCCATTTGCACGCCCACCACCACCGCTTCCTGGCCGATATAGAGATGGCAGAAGCCGCCGATCAGGCCCATGCCATAAAGCTGGCCCGCCTTTTCCTCGAACCGGCGGATGCGCAGCATGTCTTGCCACGCCTTCCTGAGATCCTCGATTCCACCTTGATCCGCGGCGGCGGCTTTGCGCGTGGATTTAGCCATACCAATCTCCAGAGAAGACAACTCGCCGGGAGCATCCGCCCGCCCCGGGCGTTCGAACCAGGCCAGGCATGAACAGCAGCCTAGAAAAGCTTGCTGGACTGCCCGTAGGGAACAACAATGTCGGTCGGGTCGGCCAGGTTCAGCATGGCGCGGGAACGTTCGTCCAGCGTGTCGGGGTCGATATGATTGGCCCGCAGCCCGCCTACGCGGGTCTCCCAGGCCTGGCGCTCAGCTTCCGCCGCGCTCAACGAGGCCTTCTCCACCACAAGCTGCTGCTCGCGCAGCGCATAGGATTTCAGTCCATGCTCGCCTTGCGTGGCGTTCCACCCGAAATAGCCGGTCAGCGCCAGAAACAGCACCGGCGGTATCATCGCCTGGGCCGCACGCTTCGCACTGCGCATCAAATTCATCTGAAACGTCTCCCGCACGCCTGGACTAAAGTCTAGCAGCCAGCCGGCGTCAACGCACCCGGCAAGCTGGGCGGTCGCGCCAGATCTGCAATGCGTCCGAATCCCCGCCACGCCCCATGGCCAGCAGCCCCAGCGCGATGGTGCCTATAATCCGCGCCTCGATCTCCTCATGGCGCTGCTCCCCGCGCCACAACGCCGCAAGATCGGGCACCGGTGCCTCCGCATCCCCCAGCTCAAGGGCGGGCAAAGCCAGGTCTACCCGCCCTTGCCCATCCCAAATATGCACGTTCGCCGGCTTGCGTGGATTGCGCTCCGCCTCACCGCCGCCGCCTTTCAATACCAGCAACCGCCGCCTGCCAAGGCGCTCCGCCACCGCCAGATGGGTTTCAATATAGGGTGGATGGAACACCCCATCCACGCCCGCCGGCGCATCCGCCGGGTCCAGCAGCCGCGCCACCGTGTTGATCGGCGAGCGCAACCCCAGCAAGCGGCGCAAGCCGAGCAGCCGGGCCAGCGGCGGGCACAGGGTTTCGATCGGCAGATAGGCAAAGCGCCCAGTCTGCGTATTGCCAGTCTTCAGCGTATCGGTCGCCAGCATACGTGCGGCATCCTCCGCGCTCGACGCCGCGGACATGCCCAGCGCCGTCACCCCCTGCGCCACCGTGGTGCCACCGGAAAACTCATTGGTCCCATGCATCAGCACGGCAAACCCGGCGCCCGCCAGCGCCAAAGCCGATAGCAGAAACCAGGGCGCGCCCCTGGTCCGCCCAGCGCCATAAGAGGGCCAGTCAAGATCGATCGCCGCCGCCACCCGGGTTGCCGGCCGCGCGCCCTCCACCAGGCCGGAAATCTCCTCCGCATCCTCGCCGCGATACCGTAGCAGCATCAGAAAGGCGCCGACCTGCATGGGGTCCGCCGCTCCGGCGAGCAGCAGGCCCATCGCATCCTCAGCCTCCAGCCGGGTCAGCGCGCGTGAACGCCCCGGGCCGCGGCCGAGCGTTGCCACGTAGGAAGCAAACCGGGTGATCTCCGCCTCGCCCACTCAGGGTCTCCAAAAACCTTGGTCGTCGCCACCCAGCCAGGTCGCCAAAACGTCCAGATCGGCGCTCAGCAGCACAAGATCCGCACGCAGGCCAACCGCAATCGAACCTACACGATCAGCCAGCCCGAGAAATGCGGCGGGCACCGAGGATGCCATGGTCAGAGCCTGCGCCGGGCTCAGCCCAGCCAGGCGAACCGCCCGCCGCACCGCCTCGGCCAGGCACAGATCTGCCCCCGCCAGCACGCCACCCTCCGTCACCAGCCGCCCGTCGCGTCGCAGAATCCGCCTGCCTTGCAGCCAAAATTCGGTCGCATCCGTGCCGGCAGGCGCCATCGCGTCCGAAACCAGCATCACCCGCTCGACACCCCGGCAGGCCAGCAGCAGGCGCAACATCGCCGGATGCACATGAATGCCATCGGCAATCACCCCGCAATAGGAGCCGCCATCCAGCAGCGCCGCCGCCACAATGCCCGGGTCCCGCCCCGCCGGCGACGGCATGGCGTTGAACATATGGGTAAACCCGGTCAGCCCCGCCGCCAGCGCCGCGCTCACCCGCTCGAACGACGCTGCGCTATGCCCCGCCGCCAGCTTTATCCCTGCCGCGCAAAGCCGGCGCACCGCTTCATCCGTCACCGTCTCGGGCGCCAGCGTCAGCAGCACCCGGCCATCCAACCGGCCGGCCAACCCGCACAGCATCGCCAGATCGGCCTCATCCGGCGGCCTGATCAGCGCCGCCGGATGCACGCCCGGCCGCGCCTGGCTCAGGAACGGCCCTTCGAAATGGATGCCCAGCACGCCAGGGCCAGTCCAGGCGTGCTCCACTGCCTGGCAAAATGTTTCCCGCGTGTCGGTGATCAGAGTCGGCAGAACCGACGTGGTGCCCAGCCGGCGATGCGCGGCCGCGATCGCCCGTGCCGCCTGCGCGGTCGGCGCATCGTTGAACAGGATGCCGCCACCGCCATTGACCTGAATATCGATCAGCCCCGGCGCCAGCAGCGAGCCGGCCGGCAACGCCACACGATCTGCAGCGACGGCTGAACCATCCGGCAGAATGGCGCGAATCACCCCGTCCTGCAGCAGCACCCCATGGTCATGCAGCCACCCGCCATCGCGCAGGATCGCGGCCCCGGTGAGGAAGCATGCGCTCATCGGTGCCGGCCGCACCGGTTTACACCGCACAGCGTGCCGCTTAACCTATACGTCAACCGCATTGGAAAGACCTGCCCATGAGCGTCGCCGACATCGAAGCCGCCCTGATCCCCCGGCTCCCGCAATTCAGCGCGCTGGACGCCACGGTGAAGCTCGATCTCGGCGCCGAAAAACTGTTCATCGACGGCACCAAATCCCCCGCCACCCTTGCCCATGACGATGATGATGCCGATTGCACCCTGGTTGTCAGCGCCACCGACCTGGAGAAGATGATGGAAGGCAACCTGGACCCGACAATGGCCTTCATGACCGGCAAACTGAAGGTAAAAGGGTCCACCGGCATCGCCTTGAAACTGGCCAACATCCTCAAATAGCTGGCACCCGCGCGGCGACCATTTTCCATGCCAGCAATGCCGGCATGGCCACCACCACTTCCCTCACCCGTTTGAGCACGGAGAGCGCCAGCGCGCTCTCCGCCGGCACACCGAACAGCCCGCACACCAGCACGAACCCGCCTTCCTGCACGCCCAGCGCCCCAGGCACCGCAAACCCGGCGCCGCGTGCCGCCATGGCGAGACTCTCGATGACGAATCCATCCAGCAGCGACACACCATGCCCCAAGGCGGCCAGCGCCACCCACACTTCCGCCGTCCCCAAGGCCCAACTGACGATATGCAGCCAAACAGCGTGCAGCATGCCCCTGCCGTCCGCCTGCCGCGCCATCAGCTTCGCGTGCAGACCCTCCAGCGACCAGGCCGACATGGATGGCAAGGCAGCCGCCAGCCGCCCAAAAGCCTTTTCGGCCAGACGCAGCATCCCCAAGCGCTGCGCCAAAACAAACCCGGCGACGCCGAGCCCGGTCAGCACCACCCCGCCGCTCACCCAGGCAAGCCAGGCCTTGCTGTCGCTGGCCGCCAGCAGCACCGCCATGCCGGCAAGGGTCAGCAGCAGCAAGGTGCCAGCCTCCACCATCAGATCGAGGATCGTGCCGGCCACCGCCAGAACCGGCGCCACACCTTGCCGCACCAGCACCCGCACCCCCACCACCTGGCCGCCGATCTGCGCCACCGGCAGCAGCGAATTCACCCCCTCGCGCACCCAGCGCGCGAGAAAAATGCCACGCGGTGTCAGCCCGGCTCCGCCAAGCGCCGCACGCCACGCCAATGCCGAGATGAAAAGCTGCACCAGATGCACCGCCGCCATCGCCGGGATGGCCCAGCCGGCCAAGGCCACATCGCGCGCGATATTGGCCAGGCCGACGGTGGAAACGATCCAGGCAAGTGCCGCGCAGCCAGCCGCGAACGCGGCCGCGCTGCGCCAGCTCATGCAAAATCAGGCATGGCAGCGCTTTCATCGGCGGGGTTGTGGGCACCGATCAGCAAAGACGCCAGATAGAATGGCCGCCTGTGCTCCCGCATGACGGCAAAGCCAGGGCAGCGCGCGAAGGCCGAATGAATACGGCGCGACACGCGTGACTCGCGGTCGCCGGCGAAAAAATAATGGTTCGCCACCAGGCACAGCCCGCCAGGTGCCAGCAAGCGTGCGATGCGCGCCGCCACGCGCTCAAAACTCAGATCATCCACCGCATCGAGATAATACAGCATGTCCGCCACCACAACGAGGTCGAACCGCCCATCCAGCGCCGGGTCCAGAGCCGTTACATCGCCTTGCGCAAAGCGCAAGCCGGGCCGGTTCCGAGTCAGTGCCGCGGCACGATCAACCGCCGATTGCGCGATATCCAGCCCAAGCACCTCATCGGCCACCGCGGTCAGCGCCACGCTGAGCGCGCCGACGCCGGACCCCAGATCGAGCGCATGCCGAAAACGGCGCCCCGGCGGGAGCAGCGCCATCAGCCCCTCATATTTCCAGCGCTGATAAAAATAGCGCGGATCGGTGGAGGCCCAGGGATCGGCCGCCCCGGCATAGGCAGCCTCGAAGGCGGCACGCGCCCCTTCCTTGGCCCGCAGCCTGGCGATCTGCGAATCGGTGCGCGCGCTGCGGATAAACAGGCCGATGTCGCGCGGCGACATGAACAGCCAGCGGCGCCTCGGGGCGATCGCGTCAGACATGTGGCGTATGCCCCCCGTGGAAACCGGCCCAAGGCAGCCCGCACCTTCACCGATATGTGAGGCTTAGCAATGCCGGCCGGGAAGTGCCAGTGTCTGCCCAATTGCGCGGCGACCTTGCACCACCGGCAGCCCGGCGTTATCGTTATGTTACAGGAATGACACCCGAGCTGCCGCACCCCTCGCTTTACCGGCCATTCGGCACCTTCCGGTTTGGGCTGGCGATGCTCGTCCTGCTCCAGCACTGCCTGCTGCTGCTGCCTTTCAACGACCGAGGCGGATTCTATCAGCTGGAACTCGGCGCCGTCGCGGTGACGGTGTTTTTTGCCCTGTCGGGCTTCATCGTGGCCGAAGCGCTCAGCACTTTCTACGCGAGGCGGCCATGGGCGTTCCTGGCCAATCGCGTGGTCAGGGTTGTGCCGCCCTATCTGGCAGTGCTGTTGCTGACCATTCTTATCGACAGCTGGCTGTTTTACATCGGGCGCCTGAATCCGCTGGATGCGCCGATGCTGTCCGCACCGTGGCAGCCAGCGGTTATCCTGGCGGGGATGTGCGAAATCATCCCTGGGCTGCCGAGTTGGCGAATCAGCGGCCAGGATTTCTCGTTCATCCCGTTTGCCTGGACTCTGCGGATAGAATTCGCCTTCTATCTGGCGGCATTCGTGACCACGATGCCGATGCGCCAAACCCGACCACCGCACCCATTCCGGCAGAGCATCATTGTCGGCGGCGCGGTTGCCACCGCCTATCTCGTCTTCGGCATTTTTCTTGCGCGCCATGGCCAGGGACCGCAACAGATTTTGTGCATCCCGTTTTTCGGGTTTGGCCTCGGCGTCTTCTGGTATCGGCAACAGCCGAAGCTGCGTTCAACGATCCTGCTATGCGGGCTGGCCGTGTTGGTGCCGATCGCTTTCACCTTTTGGCAGCAGCGCGGCGACCCTGTTCTGGCCTATCAACTGCCTGTGGTCGGCGCGCTGTGCCTTATGCTGTTCCTGCTCTCCGGGGTGATCGCCATGCCCGAGAATGTCCGGCGGCTGGACAAGCGCCTGGGCGACTTGTCCTACCCTCTCTATATCGGCCATGGCTGCGTATTGGTGGCCTTGTCGAGCTTGTCCGATCATCGAGGCTGGTGGCTCTACTGGCTCGGCGTCGCGGGCGCGCTGGCATTCGCTCGGCTCATTCACGCGACGATCGAATATCCGCTGCGTCGCGTCAGAGACCGCCTGCGCGGCACCCCCCTCTGAGTGGACAAAGCGTGCCAACCGCACCGGGACACGAAGAAAACAGACCCGAAGGAGAAAAGCCGTGTCGCCACACTGGCTGGTAGGCAATTGAATTATTTAAGATTTTTCTTCGTGTCTTTCTCCCTTGTGCCCTTTGTGTCCGTCGTGGTGAGTCTTTTTGCGACGTCGCCGCACAGTGCGCGGTGTTCCGGAAGCCAGCATGAAAATTCTTGGCTGGGACATCGTGCCGATGGGTCCAAGCCAGGCCCAATGGAGAAATGATATTCCAAGACGCCACGCTTTTTTTGCTTACTCACCTAGGCTGCTAGGGGCACCCCGCTTGGCCAAGACGGCGATTTCACGATCGACGTCGCCGCATTCGGCATCGGGCAGCCAGCGGGCCGGCTCGCGGGCGGCCTGGTCCAGAAGGGTCTTGTAGGTTTCCCGCGGCACCTCGCAGGCGCCGAACTGGGTGAGATGGGCGGTGACGAACTGGGTGTCGAGCAGGGTGAAGCCGCCCAGCCTCAGCCGCGCCACCAGATGCACCAGCGCCACCTTGGAGGCATCGCGCACCACGCTGAACATGCTCTCGCCAAAGAACGCGCCCCCAAGCACCACGCCATACAGGCCGCCAACCAGCATGCCGTCCTGCCGCACCTCGATGCTGTGGGCGTGGCCGAGGCCATGCAAGGCGGTGAATAGCCGTTCGATGTCGCGGTTGATCCAGGTATCCTCCCTGCCCTCCGCCGGCGCCGCGCAATTGGCGATCACCCGGGCAAAGTCGCGATCACAGCCGACGGTGAAGGCGCCCGAGGCGACCGTGCGGCGCAGGCGGCGCGGCAGATGAAAGCCGTTCAGCGGCAGGATGCCGCGCTGCTCCGGGTCGAGCCAGTACAGCCGGTCGCCACGGCGGGTTTCGGCCATCGGGAACAGCCCGGCCCGATAGGCCCGGAGCATCAACTCGGGGGTGACGTCAAAGTGCCGCCTGGACATGGAGCGCAGTTTGGCGAAACCATCCGCCGACCGCCAGCACAACCGATCAACACACCAAAAAGGAATACGACCATGGACATTCACGCCCCGGAGACATTCCCCGCACTCCGCTTCGACACGCCCCTGCGCGGCCGTATCTATCAGAGCATCGCCGAGACCATCGGCAACACGCCGCTGGTGCGCATCCCCAGGATTACCGCCGAAGATGGGATAAAGGCGGATATCTGCCTGAAACTGGAATTCTTCAATCCGACCTCCTCGGTGAAGGACCGAATCGGGGTGAACATGATTTTGGCCATGGAAGAAGCCGGCAAGCTGCGGCCTGACAGCACGATCGTCGAGCCCACCTCGGGCAATACCGGGATTGGCCTGGCCTTCATGTGCGCCAGCCGCGGCTACAAGCTGATCCTGACCATGCCGGAAAGCGTTTCCATCGAGCGGCGCAAGATGCTGGTCTTTCTCGGCGCCCAGCTGGAGCTGACGCCGCGCAGCGCCGGGATGAAAGGCGCCATTGCCCGTGCCGAGGAGCTGCTCAAACTGCATCCTGGCGCGGTGAGCCCGAATCAGTTTGCCAATGCGGCCAACCCGGAAATCCACCGCAACACCACGGCGGAGGAAATCTGGCACGATACGGCGGGCCAGGTGGATGCGGTGGTAAGCGGCATCGGCACTGGCGGCACCCTCACCGGGGTTGGCCAGGTGCTGAAACAGCGCAACCCGGCAATCCGCATGGTGGCGGTGGAGCCGGAGGCGAGCCATGTTCTCTCAGGCGGCGCGCCTGGCCCGCATCCGCTTCAGGGCATCGGCGCCGGTTTTGTGCCCGCGGTGCTGGAAACCGGACTGATCGACGAGATCATCCAGGTCGGCAACGAGGAGAGTTTTGCCAATGCGCGGCGGCTGGCGCGCAGCGAGGGTATTCCAGGCGGCATCTCCTCCGGCGCGGCGCTGGCGGCGACGCTGAAACTGGCGGCGCGGCCGGAAATGGCCGGCAAGCGCATCGTGACCATCATCCCGTCTTTCGCCGAGCGTTATATTTCGACCGCGTTGTTCGAAGGCCTGTAAGCGGAAGCTGCGGGAATGAACGAGGCCGAGAAAAAATTCGTGCTGCGGATGATCCCCTATGGGGTTCACGTGGTCACGTCGCTGGATACCGAGGGCGCGCCGGTGGCGGCCACCGTGCATTGGGTGACGCAGACCTCGTTCGATCCGCCTTTGGTGACGATGGCGCTGCCGGCCGCCGGCTTGGCCTACAGCGCCATCCGCCGGTGCCGCCGCTTCGCCTTGCATATGCTCGGCAAGGACGACGCGGCGGAGGGCTTCGCCTTCCAGACCCGGCCGGCGGTGCTGGAGGGGGAAACGCTGTCTGGCTGGGGGTTTGCCTATTCAAAGACCGGGTTGCCGCTGCTGACCAATGCGGTGGGGGTTCTGGAATGCACGGTGAGGGCGGTGCTGGAATTGGGCGACCATCATCCGGTGATCGGTGAAGTCACCCAGGTGTTTTTGCGCCTGCCGCAGCAGGATCGGCCGGACAAGATGATCCTGCATCTGGGCGAGATGGGTCCGACCATTTTTTATGGCGGGTAAAGGTATTCGGCGCATGTCTTTGCCGCGATGGCCCAAGGGAGCCCCGGTTTGGAGATGGCGGACCTGCCCGAACGCGGATTTTTGGCATTTTTGCGCGGCCAGGGCGCGCGACAGGGTAAAGACCGGTCCGGGGCGGGAGCGCTGACGCGGCGGGGATTCGTGCTGCTTGGCCTGGTGCTGGTGGGGGCCATCTGGGCTACGGACTGGATGGTGATCGGCATGGCGCGCGAGGCGGCCATCGCCGATTTTCGCACCGCCGCGATCAATCTGGCCAAGGGCATGGCAGCACAAACCACACGATCCTTCGCCACAATCGACACCGCCGTGCTTGGCCTGCGGGAAGCGCTGGTAACGATCCCCAACCCGATGCAGGACCGGCTGCAGGCCCATCTCGCGGCACAGGCCGCGCAGGACATGCTGACGGAGCAGCGCCGCTATCTGCCAGGCGTGCAATCCCTTGCCGTGTTCACTGCGGATGGGCGGGTGGCAAGCCAGTCCGGGCCTTGGCCGCAGGCGGGCATGAACGCGTCGGCGGAGGATTTTTTCCAGTATTTCCGGGGCGCACATGGGTCTGCCGGCGGGCGCGGTCTGTTCGTGGGGGCGCCGCACCAACGCATCGCGGGCGCCGGCTGGACCAGCGTGCTGGCGCGGCGGCTGATCGATCAGAGAGGTGCGTTCATCGGCGTGGTCGCCGCCGATATTTCGCTGGCTGCGCTGGAGGATTTTTATCGCACGGCGATGCCGCCGCACCGCATGCTCATGCTGGCGCGGCAGGACGGCACGATCCTGGTGCGCTTTCCGCAGCCTCCAGGGCCTATTGGCGGGCGGGTGCCGGACCATGCGGCATGGTATGCGGCGGTGGCGGCCGGCGGCGGATCCTACCTGGCTGCAAGTCCGTTTGACGGGGTGCCGATGCTGGCCGCGGTGCAGACACTGCACGGCATGCCGTTGGTGATCGAGGCATCGATCAGCCAGGACGATATACTGGCCGGCTGGCGCATGCAGCGTTTTTGGCTTGTGCTCGGCGGTGTTGCCGCCAGCGCCGGCACTTTGCTGGTGGTTCGGCTGATCGCCAGGCAAGTGCAGGACCTGGCGGTCAAGACCATGCAGATCGAAACGGCACGCGGGCAGCTCGATCTGGCGATGTCCAATATCAGCCAGGGCCTGTGTTTTTACGATGGCGAGCAGCGTCTGATCGTGTGCAACAGCCGCTATGGCGAGATCTACGGCCTGCCGCGATGGGCGATGCGCCGCGGCGTAGCGTTCGAGGACGTGGTGGATTGCTGCTATGCGTCGGTGGGCATCAACGATTTAGCGCGCGACGATTTCGTAATGTCGCGCGCGGCGGTCGCCAGGGCGGGCGTGCCGCATCACTCGGTGCTGCAATTGGGCAATGGCAGGACCGTCTCGATTCAGCAGCAGCCGATGCCGGATGGCGGCTGGGTGGCGACGCATGAAGACATTACCGAGCGCCGGCGGGCGGAGGATCAGATTTCCTTCATGGCGCGGCACGACATGCTGACCGGGCTGCCCAACCGGTCTTTGTTGCAGGAACGGATCGGCGAGGCCTTCGCCAGGGCCGGGCGCGGCCGCAGTTTTGCGATGCTGTTCCTGGATCTGGATCGCTTCAAGGCGGTGAATGATACGCTAGGCCACGCGGTAGGAGACGAATTGCTGCGCGCGGTGGCGGCAAGGCTGCGCAAGACGGTGCGGGATACCGACACGGTGGCGCGGCTGGGCGGCGATGAATTCGTGGTCCTGCAATCCGACCTGCAGGCGCCGGACAATGCCGCTGTGCTGGCCGAGCGGATTATCGAATCAGTAGGCGCGCCCTACACCATTGCCGGCCATGAGGTAGCGATCGGCGTGAGTATCGGCATAGATATCGCCACCAGCGATCGCGCCTCGTCCGAGGACGTGATGAAGCAGGCCGATCTGGCGCTGTATACCGCCAAGGCAGAGGGGCGCGGCACATTCCGGTTCTATTCGCCGCAGATGAACGCGCAGATACAGCAGCGGCACACGATCGAGGCCGATTTGCGCCAGGCCATCCTGCGCGAGGAATTCGTGTTGTTCTATCAGCCGATCGTCAGCACGCGCACCGGCCGGGCCTGCGGCTTCGAGGCGCTGCTGCGCTGGAACCATCCGCGGCAGGGTATGGTGGGGCCGGATGATTTCATCCCGATCGCCGAAGAATGCGGCCTGATCATCCCGATCGGCGAATGGGTGCTCGCCGCGGCTTGCCGGCAGGCGGCGACATGGCCGGAGGATATCCATGTGGCGGTAAATCTTTCGCCGGTGCAGTTTCGCGCAACCAATCTGGCGGATGTGGTGCGCGCGGCGCTGGATGAGAGTGGCCTGGCGGCCGAGCGGCTGGAGGTGGAAATTACCGAATCGGTTTTGCTGCACAGCAACGACCGCAATCTTGCCATCCTGCACCAGCTGCGCGCGCTTGGCATCAGCATAGCGATGGATGATTTCGGCGTGGGCTATTCGTCGTTGAGCTATCTGCGCGCGTTTCCGTTCGACCGGGTCAAGATCGATCGCTGCTTTGTCCAGGATTTGAGCGCGCGGCAGGACGCGGTGTATGTGGTGCGCGCCATTGTCGGGCTGTGCCGCGACCTGGGTATTCGCACCACCGCAGAAGGGGTTGAGACAGCCGAACATCTGGCGATCTTGCTGGCCGAGGGATGCACGGAATTGCAGGGGTATTTCTTCAGCCGCCCGCGTGAGGCGTCGCGGCTGGAGGGGCTGCTTGGCCGTGGGCGGCTGATCGCGCTGCCCGATGTGCAAGAGAAACGGCCCCGCACGGTAAGGGCGGCATCAGCCTAACCAGTACCCGGCCCATCTGGTTGCCCGACCGGGGTCGCGGGTTTCACCCACGCGACGTCAGAAACGATGCATGAACTGGAAATTGATCTGCGGGCCAGAGGTGTCGTTACGCGATTGGATCGGCAAATAGAGATTGAGGTTAAGCGCGTTGGCTTTGCTGAACACGAAGCGGGCGCCTGGGCCGGCATAGATTTCGCTGGCGCGGGAATGGGGCACGATCGCGCCATTGGTCTTGTCCGGCGCCAATTGATCGAGAAAATACCCGTTGATGCCGAGATGGAGTTTCTCGCTGATCTGGTAAGAGGCATCGAGATTGCCGTAGACCATGTCGCCGGCCTGCGCATTGCGATAGACAAGGCCCGGAATGCGCGGCGGATTGGGCAGGTTGGCGCTTTGCATGTTGTATTGATAATTCAGCCGCGTGCTGAATTCCCATTTCGGCAGCGGTAGATAGGTGATGGCGATATAGGGGTTGATGGCCCAGAACCCTTCGCTCTGGTCGATGTCGTGGTTGGGGTTGAACCGGCCGGTCGGCGAGACGAACAGGAACTGCAAGCGCCAGCTGAGGATCGGGCGGCCGCCTTGCCGGATCAGCCTGGATTGATAGCTCGGCCCCCATACCAGGTCGCCCATGCCAGCGCCGTTATCGGCGAGTTTCACCGGGCTGTCGGCGGCAAAATGCGCATTCACGCTCGCAAAGGGCAGCAGCGCGGAAAAGCCAACGGCATCGCCGCCGAACGGATGCCAGGGCGATGCATAGCAAATCTGTGTCTGGGTCACAAAAACCTGGATATCGGTGCCCTTGACATAAGGCGAAGAACGGCCCTGCGCATCGTTGCTGCGATCGATGTCCTCGTATCGGCCATATTGCATCCAGGTCCAGCCGCCATCGGTGTTGCCCAATCCGTCGAAAAAACTGGTGGTGCCGAGATTCAGCGATTTCGGCACGCGCACGGTGTCGGGCGGCGTCTGGGCAATGGCGGACGAAATGCCGAGTGAAGCGAAGATAAGCAGCGCAAGCCGGGGCCTGTGCGTGGTGACGTGCTTGCGCACCATGTGAGCGAGGCCCGTTTCGGTTAAATCGAGCGTCAAAATGCGAGCAAATAATTAGTTTTCGGTGAAGAGAGATGATGGTTCATGTGATTGGCGCGTCCGGGCGGTCCGGGGCGTCGCTATGCCGGGCGCTGCGGCCTGAAGGCATGGGGTTTATGCCCGTGGTGCGGGATGCAGGGCGGTGGGCGGCGACCGGGCTGGGAGAGACGGCGCTGGTGGCGGATCTGGGGGATGCGACGGCGCTGCGGCGGGCCTTGGGCGGGGCGACGCATATCGTTTCCTGCGCGCATGCGCGCTATGCGGGGGCAATTCTGGCGGCGGCGCCGGAGGATGCGGTGTTCGTGTTCCTGGGGAGCACCCGCAAATTCTCACGCTGGCCGGATGCGCATGGCGGCGGGGTGCTGGCGGGGGAGGCAGCGTTCCTGGCGTCCGGGCGGCGTGGGGTGATGCTGCACCCGACGATGATTTATGGCGCGCAGGGCGAGGATAATGTGCAGCGCCTGGCAAAGCTGCTGCGGCGTTTGCCGGTGGTGCCGTTGCCGAAAGGCGGCCAGGCGCTGGTGCAGCCGATCCATCAGGATGATGTAACAGCCTGCATTCTGGCGGCCTTGCGCGCCGATTGGCGCGGGCCGGAGGCAATGGTGGTGGCTGGCCCGGTGGCGCTGGCTTACGCGGATTTTGTGCGGGCGGTGGCCAAGGCGGCGGGGGTGAGGGCGCCGCGGATAGTGTCGGTGCCCGTGTGGATGGTTCGGCTGGCCGCGGTTCTGGCGCGGGCGGTGCCTGGGGTGCCACGGGTTGGCGGGGATGAGGTGCAAAGGCTGATGGAGGACAAGGCGTTCCCCATCGCCACGATGATCGCGCGGCTGGGGGTGAAGCCGAGGGACCTGGCGGAAGGGCTCGCGGACATGAACTGGATTTAGGCATCGTCGGCACATAAGTGCGTCGGCACGCCGACAAAGATGCCTCTTCAATCAAAGACTTAGGGCCCGTTCGACCCCGTAAACCGATTCGGTTAATGTCGAACGGGCCCTTAGGCGCCCAAAAACACTTGTCTCAGACCGTCCAGGGTAATCTGCGCGGCCAGCGCGGCGAGCAACACGCCAAGCACGCGGCCTGCCACGCTGGTGCCGGTCTCGCCCAGCAGGCGGGCCACCCAGCGGGCGCCGAGCAGCGCGATGAATTGCAGGATGATCACCGCCGCCACCGCGGCCTCGATGGCGACGATGCGCCACGGGTCGCCGGCGGCGTGGCTGTGCAGAACGACCATGCTGGTCATCGCACCAGGGCCGGCGATCAGCGGAATGGCCAGCGGGAAGACGGCGATGTCTTCATCGGTGCGGATGGCGGCCTGGCGCTCCTCGTCGGTACTTGTCACGGCGTGGCTACCACGCACCATGTCGGCGGCGGTGATGAACAGCAGGATGCCGCCGGCGACCCGCATGGCGGGCAGGCCGATGCCAAGCGAGGCGAGCAGGCTTTCGCCGGCCAGGCCGAACACAGCCAGAACCACGAAGGCGATCAGGCAGGCGCGGCGGGCCTGGGAATTGCGCTCGGCCGCGGTGTCGTTGGGGGTCATTGCGGCGAACACCGCCGCGGTGCCGGGCGGATCGACAATCACCAGAAGCGCGACCAGTGCATAAAAGAAGGTGTTCAGGCTGGACCAGTGCACGGGCGGCTCGTTTCGGGTGGGTTGGTACTGCCTACACTCTTAATTGCGCGGCTTCGAGGTCGGCTTTGGTGTTCACGTTGTGAAACGCGTTGTCCTGGCCGTCGAAGGTTACCCGGCGCATCTGGATGATCTCGGCGAAGCGGGAGACGCGGCCGGAGTCTTGGGTGGCGAGCCACTCGGTGAGGGCGGCGGCGCAGGCGATGGGCCACAGGGCGACGGGCCAGTGGATGGCGGTGGCGTCTTCGGCGCAAGCGGGGGCCGGGGAAAGGCGTTCGGCCAAATCGGTGGGGATGAACGGGGTGTCGCCAGGCACGGTGAGCAAAGCATCGGCGCCCTGCCCTGCCGCCCAGACCAGGCCGCTCAGCACGCCGCCCAGGGGGCCGCGTTGACGGAAGACGCCATCGGGCAGGATGGGCAGGTTGAAAGCGGCGTAGCGGGCGGGATCACCATTGGCGGAAATGGCCAGCTTGCCGATTTGCGGGCGCAGGCGGTCCAGGAGGTGATCGAGGATGGTGCGGCCGCCAAGCGGCAGCAGCGGCTTATCCAGCCCGCCCATCCGGCTCGCCTGGCCACCCGCCAGCACCAGCCCGGCGATCATCTGAAAACTGACTGACGACGGCAAACTGAATGGGGCGAACGACGGGGATCGAACCCGCGACAACCGGTACCACAAACCGGCGCTCTACCAACTGAGCTACGTCCGCCACACTGGCCGGGGTGTAAGGCGATCACCCTGCTGGCGTCAACGATAGCGCGCGGGCGGCGGCGAAATGGCGGGTGAGACGGGCAATGGCTTGGTCGAGCACCTCGTCTTTCTTGCAGAAGGCGAAGCGGACGAAGCGGGTGGGCGCGTCGCTCTCATAGAACGCCGAGACCGGGATGGCGGCGACGCCGGCATGTTCGGTGATGTGGCGGCAGAACGCGGCATCATCGCCGGTAAAGCCAAGGGCTGCGGCAGGGGCGGAAAAATCGGCGGTGACGAAGTAGCTGCCCTGGGTGGGGAGCACGGCGAAGCCCGCGCGGGCCAGGCCGGCGCTGAGGCGGGCGCATTTGCCGGCGAGGGTTTCGGCCAAAGCGGCGAAATAGGAATCGTCCTTGGCCAGGCCGGCGGCGACGGCGCGCTGCAAATTGGGCGGCGTGGTAAAGGTAAGATTCTGGTGGGCCTTGGCCACCATCGATACAAGGGAGGGCGGGCCGCTGACATAGCCCACCTTCCAGCCGGTCAGCGAAAAGGTTTTGCCGGCGCTGCCGACGCGCAGACACCGGCCTGACATGCCAGGCAAGGCCATGAGCGGGATATGGCGCGCCGGGCCAAAGACCAGATGTTCGTAGACTTCGTCGCAAATCGCATAACTGTCATGCGCTGCCACAAGATCGGCGAGGACAGCGAGTTCGTCCGGCGTAAAAACCTTGCCTGCGGGGTTCATCGGGCTGTTGAGCAGCAGCGCCTTTGTCCGTGGGCTGAAGGCGGCGGCCAGCGCGTCGCGCGGCAAGGCCCAGTCGGGCGGTTCCAGGCGCACCAGTTTCGGGATGGCACCGAGCATGCGCACCACCGGCAAATAGGTGTCGTAGAGCGGCTCGATCAGAACCACCTCGTCGCCTGGGTTGAGCAGCGCCATCAGGCAGGCCGTCAGGGCCTCGGTGGCGCCACTGGTGACGACAACGCCGGACGTTGGATCGATGTCCAGGCCCCAAAAACGGTGATTGGCGGCGGCTACCGCCTCGCGCAGCTCCGGCAGGCCGGTGAGTGGCGGATATTGGTTGCGGCCATCCATCAGGGCGTCGGCGGCCGCGCGAACCACGTCTTCCGGCCCCTCGACATCGGGAAAACCTTGGCCGAGATTGATGGCGCCATGGCGCACCGCCAGCGCGGACATGATTGTGAAGATCGTGGTGCCGGTGGCGGCCAGCAGCGCGTTTCCAGGCTTCAAATACTGTCTCCTGCGGGCAGAACCTTGCCCGTGGCCTTCCTTCAACGCACGCCGCGTGCAAACTTGGTCGCAGCACCACCCGCCTGGGAGGCACCGATGAAGAAAATAGAAGCCGTGATCAAACCCTTCAAGCTCGACGAGGTGAAGGAAGCGCTGCACGAGGTGGGATTGCAGGGCCTGACCGTGCTGGAGGCCAAGGGATTCGGCCG
>Ga0116229_10003080_pt1 | contig 27309 bp, 25 predicted proteins | sample S1TSphgellanicum_3_FD_87313 | JGI IMG/M metagenome (GOLD analysis project Ga0116229, IMG submission 87313) | Host-associated microbial communities from peat moss isolated from Minnesota, USA - S1T2_Fc - Sphagnum magellanicum MG | ecosystem: Host-associated > Plants > Peat moss > Unclassified...
CAGTGGATGACGGCGGCCTCGGGCGTCGTACACGATGAATTTCATTCCCGTGCGTTCACGCAACGTGGCGGCACCATCGAAATGGTGCAACTCTGGGTCAATCTGCCCGCCAAGCACAAAATGTCGCCGCCGTCGTACCAGGCGATACTCGCCGGCGAAATTCCGTCGGTTGCTCTGCCCGAACAGGCAGGAGCGGTGCGTGTGATCGCCGGTGAGTACCAAGGACATCGAGGTCCCGCGCGGACCCATACCCCGATGAATGTCTGGGACGTCCGCCTCGACGCCGGTCACGCGGCCGAATTCCAGGTGCCGGACGGTCATACGCTGACTTTGATCGGGCTGCACGGAACCTTCGAAGTCAACCATCAGACCATCGTGCGAGCAGGACAGTTGCTGACATTCGAGCGTGCCGGCGAGCGCTTCGTGGTCGAGGCGAACGCGGATGCCAAGTTCCTGGTCCTGGGCGGTGCGCCGATCGAGGAACCCGTCGTCGGTTATGGGCCGTTCGTGATGAACAGCGACGCCGAAATCCGGCAGGCCATCAACGATTTCAACAGCGGCCGCTTCGGGCGTCTGCGTCCGACCGCGGTCGAACGCGTCGATTCCCCTCAGCGCTCGGATACCTCGGCGGCATAGTCCGCCTCCAGCGGTTTCATGATTTGCTGCAGCATCTCGACCCGCGCCTCGAGCTCGGCGCACGCGAGCAGCATGGTTTCGACTTCGCTCGGCAGCAGCTCGCGCGGGTCCTTGTGATTCTCCAGGGTCAGCAATGGCGCAGCCGCCCGAGCCACGTCCATGAGAATGGCGACCCCGGATTGATTGGCGTATTCCTGTTGGGCGTAGAGATCGGCATAGCGCTCGATGATCTGCGGCTCCATGTGAATCATCGCGCCGCTGTCGCGCGCGCTTTTCCACGACGAGTCCGAAAAGCTATTCCACCCGAAACTGAAGTGTAAATCGATCGCTTGAGGCGGTTTGGCGGAGCGCAGCGTGCGCAATTGCGCGATGTCGCTCGCGAGCCGCTCGCGATTCTCCGCGAGCTCCCGCTCGTTGTCGGCAAACAGCTTCTGATTTGCGGCGATCTCGCGCGAGAGATTGCCGCGGGTTTCCCGGACGAGGTGGTGGAAATGAACCGTTTCGACCAGGAACTCGAGCGCCAGAGCGATCAGCAGACCGATCGTGATCGTGAGCAGATGCAGGAGGAAATCCCGCCACGAGCGAATCGGTTCAGTTGGCGGATGAACGTCCACGCAGTCTCACGGCCATGATTCGCTCCCGGTTTTATCCGACACGACTATACGGTCTTAGCGATGGCGCCTCAACACCGAGACTTGTGTCACGAAACCGCACGCGGACACGAGCTACGCTCGCGCAGGTACCAACGCACCGGGATCGCGCCCATGAGCGACATTCGCCTCGTCAATGCCACTACTCGAATGCCGGTGGATTCGGCCATCGAGGACGCTTTTTTCGCGGTTCTCGATGCGCGCTTCGCCGCCGCGGTCATCGATGCCAACGGACCCCAGCACGTCGACGTCTTGATGGTCATGCGCGACGACCCCGATCTGATGCGACGCGATCCGGATGCCGACACCGTCGATATCGACTGGCTCGGCGTCTTCATGCCCCACGCGAAGGGAGTGCATCGGGCCATGCTCAAACTGAGTCCCGAGCGCGTGCTCGAACAGGCCACGCGCATGCACGCCACGCACGGCAAGTCCTCTTTGAGATCGCTGTACCTGACCCTGCTCAGCGCGGCACTCGTGCATGAACTCGCCCATTGCCTGATGGACGGACGGGTGCTCGCCGAGAAGTGCCCCCTGCGCGACTGGAAAAGAGACGTCGACTGGCGCGCAGCGAACAATCGGCTGCTCGAGAGCTACGGACCGGCCGTCACGGGGGACGATACATTCGAAGACGATCCGGTGCTCGAGGCCGAAATGCTCACGCATCAGCGCCAGCGCGATGCCGCACAGGACAGCCGTTGCGAGGTCTGGAACCGCCCGATCCCGGGCCACCTGCGCCAGTTGCGCAGCACCGTGGAGGAGAGCCTCGCGAACGGCTTCGTGCTCATGCAAAATTGGAACAGCGCACAGCGCCGCTGCGTCGCCGACTTCATCGGCGCCCAAAGCTACGAACACCGGTTGGGTTTCAAATGGGCAGGCACCCTGGAACAAACCCTGCAAACCGGCGCGTCGTGGTCGGCCTATAAGCGCAACACGATCGGCATCGCGGCCGAATCCTGGAAGCAGGCGGACCGAGCGCAGCAGCGCATCCTGGAAGAGCTGGTCGAGCGGCTTGCGCGGCCGGGCGAGAAGATCATGTCGTACGATTTTTCCGATCGAACCGCATCGAAACGAACCCTTGACTCTCTAAGAGGCGGCCGCGACCCTCAAAGAGCCGTCGCGGAAGCGGCGACCGCCGCTGCGACCGGGTAGCCCCCGCGGGGCACGACCGCTCGTTAGCCGAAGACGCGCCACTTGACCCATCTCGAGCAGCCCGCCGCGGCGGGCTGCAGATGGTCGAAAAACACGCTCTCAGGATCCCGGCATGCGCCGCTGCCGTCACCGCCAACCTCCGCGCTCTTGCGAAAATAGCCGTCCCGCAGTTCCCGCGTTCCTCCCCAAGATTCGCAGGTTGCGCACTGTTTGAAGACGTTCGTCGGGGAGTAGGACAGGGTCATGGAACCTCCGGGGCGCAGCTTAAGCCCCGTCCCGGTCGAGCAGCAACCACGGCCTGCGCGATCCCGTTTATACTCTGATCGATGAATCGAATGTCCCTGTGCCGCTGGCCGCGAAACGGCTTGACACTCGCCCTGTTGTTCGGGGCCGCTCTTGCCCACGCGGACGCCTACGACGACACGATCGGCCTATTCAAGAATGCCGGGGAAAGCGCGGTGTTTTTCCAGCAGTCTTATGCCTATGCCGTGTTCCCGACCATCGGTGCGGGCGGCTTCGTGATCGGCGGCGCGCGCGGCTCGGGACGCGTTTACGTGCACGACGTCGTCGTCGGAGAAACCGTCATGACCCAGTTGAGCGTGGGTCTGCAGGCCGGAGGCAAGGCGTTCAGCCAGATCATCTTCTTCCGCGACAAAGTGGCCTTGGATCAGTTCGAATCCGGCAAATTCGAGTTCGCCGCGGGCGCGAGTGCCATCGCCGTCACGGCCGGCGCCTCGGCCAGCATCGGCACGGATCGCTCCTCGTCGGAGACGAGCAACGGTCCTAAGGATGCGACGACGCATGGCGATTACCAAAACGGCATGGCGGTGTTCACCATTGCCAAGGGTGGGCTCATGTTCGCGGCCGACATCTCCGGCGAGAAATTCACCTACTCGCCGATAACCGCCCCGTAGGCACCCCGGCCGCGCCGCTCGCCGTCCCGCCGCGGTTGCTACCCCGCCCTGCGCGCGGGGCTGTCCTGCTGCTCCAACAGGGCAGATTCATGCAGTGCTCTAATCTGATCCACGAGCTGCGGCGCGATCGACGGCAGTCGCTCCACGGCCGGTGTGGCGAAGAGGTATCCCTGTAGCAGCCGGATCCCGAGATCACGAACGGCGATGGCCTCCTCCACGGTTTCGATGCCTTCGGCAACGACCGAGATGTGCAGGTCCCGGCACAGCGACACGATCGAGCGGACGATCGCTCGACGGACGCGATCCGCATGAATGTTGCGCGTCAATGCCATGTCGATCTTGATCACGTCGGGCTGAAACTCCGCCAGCATGTTGAGTCCCGAGTGTCCGGCGCCGAAATCATCGATCGCGGTGATCATGCCGTGGCGCTTGTATTCGGCAAAGATCGAACGCAGATGTCCCACGTCGCGCGAAGGTTCGACTTCGGTGACCTCGAACATCAAGTGATGCAGAGGAAACCCCACGCGTTCGGCCGCCTCGAAAGTCTTGCGCAGACAGGCTGCCGGCTGGTAGACCGCGTTCGGCAAGAAATTGATGCTGAGCAGCGATTCGATGCCGGCGCGGGCGGCCAGTTCGATCGCCTTGACGCGGCAGCTCTGGTCGAATGCATAACGATTGACGTCGTTGATCCGCTCGAGAACCGGCGCCGCGGTGCTCGCGCCGCCCGGCGGCCGAACGAGTGCCTCATAGGCGTAGACCTTGCCGCTCTCGACGTCCACGATCGGCTGAAACGCCATCGTAAAATCCGGTAGCTCGACCTCCCGTCGGCAAGCTTCGCAACCCGGTCTGTGTATGTCGCCCATCCGACGAGCATAACGGGTCGCAACCCCGTGGACGCGGCCCAAATCGGCGATCTGCGGACACCCGGCGTGATGGAGATCACATTATCAAAAGCCGTATGATGGTCCCACGTGCTCGCAACGAAAAGGGTCGAGATGAGAGTCAGGAGATCCGCCGCAATGCTGCTCGGGTTCGCGGTTGCGACGGCCGCAGCGCACACCCCCGCGCAAGCCCAGGCGCAGACCCCGCCGCCGGCGCCGCATATCATCGTCGCGATTTCGGTGGATCAATTTTCAGCCGACTTGTTCGCCGAATATCGTGCGATGTTCAAATCCGGATTGCGCCGGCTCGAGACCGGCATCGTCTTTCCCGCCGGATACCAAAGCCACGCCGCGACCGAAACCTGCCCCGGTCATTCCACGATCTTGACCGGATCGCACCCCGCGCGCACTGGCATCATCGCCAACGAGTGGTATGACCAGTCGCTCGAGCGACCCGACAAGAAGGTCTACTGCGCGGAGGATCCTTCGGTGCCGGGCTCGTCGTCGACGAATTACACGGTGTCGGCGCATTTCCTCAAAGCGCAGACGCTCGGCGATCGCATGAAGGCGATGGATCCCCGCAGTCGCGTCGTGTCGGTCGCCGGCAAGGATCGCGCGGCCATCATGATGGGCGGCCACTCCATCGACGAGGTCTGGTTTTGGAGCGGCAAGTCCTACGTGACCTTGAAGGGGGATGCGCGGCCGACACCGGGCATCGTCGATGCGGTCAATGCCACGGTGGCGGCCGAGATGAAAAAGCCCGAACTGCCGGCGCTGCCCGACGCCTGTCGGATACGGTCGACGCCGGTCCCCGTCGGCAACAAGACCGTCGGCGTTCTGCGCGCGCGCGACGCGGACGATTGGACGGGATTTCGCCGGTCGCTCGCGTTCGATCGCGCCACGACCGACATCGCGATCGGCTTGATTCGCGATCTGCGCCTGGGATCCAGGGGGGTCCCCGATCTGATCGCCATCGGACTGTCGGCCACGGACTACGTGGGTCATACGTTCGGCACGGAAGGCGCCGAGATGTGCACCCAGCTGCTCGGCGTGGACGAGAATGTCGGTCGCATCCTCGCGGCCCTCGACGCGACGCATGAGCCCTATGTCGTCGTCCTGACCGCCGATCACGGCGGCCATGACCTCCCGGAGCGGCTCCGGATCCACGGTATGCCCGATGCCGCGCGTGTCGATGCCGCACTGCTGCCCAACGAAATGAGCAGGCAGCTCGCCGCCGAGTTCAAACTCCCGGAACCCGTGCTGCTCGCGGTCGCTCCGTTTGGCGATATCTATCTTGCCAAGGGAATCCCAGACGCGTTGCGTGCCCGCGTGCTGGCGGCGGCGCAGGCGCGCTATCTGGCCGAGCCGCAAGTCGCCGCGGTGTTCACCGCCGCCGAGCTGCGCCGCCTGCCCCCGGCGTCCACGCCGGTGGACGACTGGTCCCTCGCCGAGCGCTTCCGGGCGAGTTTCGATCCGGGGCGATCCGGGGATCTGTTCGTCGCCTCGAAGCCGCACGTGACGCCGATCATCGACGTGAGCACGTACGTGGCGACGCACGGTTCGCCGTGGAACTACGACCGCCGGGTGCCGATTCTGTTCTATGGGCAAGGCCTCGGGAGTTTCGAGCAGCCGCTGCCCGTCGAAACGGTGGATATCCTGCCCACCCTGGCGGCGTTGATTCATCTACCGATCCCGGCCGCGGAAATCGACGGACGCTGCCTCGATCTCGGCGGCGGCGGGTCGGACACCTGTAAACCCTCACCCAAATGAGTGATGCACCGATGACGCATTGCGACTCATAATCATGGCCACGGCGCCGGTCGGAGACATTCGGTGCGCACAATGGGGCAAAGGGAGGTGCCCCGCCTTCCTTTGATCCTCCGGAAGGCGCCGTGCTCCCCGCTTCGCATGAACCCCCTATCGCTTGAATCCCCCATCGCATGAATCCCCGAATCGCATGAACCCCCGAATCGCGATGGTCACGGGCGCAGGCCGCGGCATCGGGCGCGAATCGGCATTGCTGCTGTCCGCGGCGGGAGCGCGCGTCATGATCGTCTCCCGCAGCGAGGCGGAGCTCGCCGCGGTGGGCCTCGACTATGTGGTGGCGGACCTCGGCACCGCCGAGGGCTGCGCATGGGCGGTCCGGGAGACCGAGCGCCGCCTGGGTCCGATCGAAATACTGGTCGTCAACCACGGCATCGGCTCGGCGCACGAGCGGCTGATCTGGGAACAAGATCCTGCCGTCTGGCGTGAAACGATGCGCATCAACCTCGACGGCCCCTTCGAACTCGCGCGCCTGACGGTGGGCGGCATGTGTCAGCGCGGCTTCGGCCGACTGGTATTCACCAGTTCGACCGCCGGGGAACGCGCGGAGCGCTCGGGCAGCGCGTACAGCGCGTCCAAGCATGGCCTGATCGGGCTCGCCCGCGCGGTCGCCCAGGATGCCGGGCCGTTCGGAGTGACCTCGAATGCCGTCCTGCCGGGCTGGGTACGAACGGCAATGGCGGAGCGATCCGCCCGGGCGGAATCGCAGCGGCGCGGCGTCACGGTCGAAGAGGTGTGGCGGGAGCGAGCCGCGCTCTACCCCCAGAAGCGAGTCCTCGAGCCGCAAGAGGTGGCGCAGGTCATCGCCTTCCTGTGCAGCGATGCCGCGGGAGGCGTGAACGGCGAGGCGGTCACCGTGGCGCTTGGGGGCTCATGGTAGGCGCTGCGCGCGTCGAGATGCCGATCCCGACCAAGGCCGACAGCAGGAAGACGTACACGACGTAGACGTACGGGACCGGCGGCACCGGATAGACGCTGAACACGACCACGAGCACGAGCATGGCCGTCGCCACGACCGCCACCGCAAGATCCCGCCGCTTGAGGAGTCCCCGACTCCGCAGGTACAGCGGCAGCGCGACGACCACCATCAGGTACCCGCCGATGAGCCCGATCGAGCCGAGTTGCGAGACGAAGTTGATGCTGACGGCGGGACTCACACCGTTCGCGAGCAGGCTGACCGGAATCGCGAGACTCACGAGCGAGATCAGCGCGATCGCGCGGTGCGGCGTCGCGGTCGTCGGGTGGGTCTCGGCGAACATCGGCCAGAACTGACCCTCACGTGCCATCGAATAGAGCACGCGCGAGCTCACGGTCAGCGAGCCGAGCGCGCAGGCGAAATAGCTCAACGCCACGCCCGCCGAGCTCAAGACCCCGAGCGGAGGCAGACCGAGCACGCGCGCGATGTCCTGAAACGGCACGGTGAGCCCATCGGTCTCGCCGGCGACGACGCCGCGGTTCTCGAGCGACACCATGCAATAGGTCATGAACAGGTACATGACCGTGAGCGGCAGCATGCAGCTGTAGATCGCCTTGGGGATCGCCTTGGTCGGATCGACCGATTCCTCGCCGAGGCTGGTCGCGCCCTCGAAGCCGGCCATGAGCATGAAGGCGAGCACGAGTCCGCCCTGCAGCCCCGAGAAATGCACGCCGGACAATGCGCCTTGAGCCGGATCGAGCCACGCATGCGCATGCGACATGCCGGCGACGACGAGCAGCAGCATCAGGCTCACCGAGAAACATTCGATCACGAGCATCAAATGGGTCGAGAGTTTGACGCCGCGAAACGCGGCGACCCAGCAGGCAGCCATCAGCAGCGCCGTGATCAGGCACAGACGGACGGGCGAGGTCGCCGGTCCGAGCGAGGGCACGAGCAGCAGGTCGACGTACGAGGCCGAGGTCAGCACGGCGGATGGCACGCAATACGACATTCCGAGCAGATAGATCCACCCGCCGACGAGGCCGCCGCGCGGGCCGAGCCCCAAACGCGTGAACGCGGCCAGCGAGCCCGCCGAGGAATGCAGCGACGCGAAGCGCAGCACGCTCAGCATGACCAGCAGAAAGATCGTGAGCGTGATGAGCAGCAGCAGCCAGGTGCCGTTGCCGGCGCTCAAGATCAGCAGCGGAATGATCACGCTCAGGGTGCCGGCCGGCGACAACACGCCCAGGGTTTGCGCGAAGTTCTCGATCAGCGAGACGTAATTGTGGCGCAGTTCGCTCACATCAGCGTGTCCTTCTCGCGCGCAAGGCGCGCACACGGGCCGGCACCGCCCGGGGTCGGACCACACCGGTCAAGTCGGCACGAACTCCTTCGGCTTCTCCGATCCGCCGCCGAAGAAGAATTTCTCCATCTCCTTGACCAGGAACGCGCGCGCCTTGGGTTCGATCGGCGTGAGCCGGTTCTCGTTGATGAGCATGGTCTGATGGGCGAGCCACTGCGCCCAGGCTTCCTTCGACACGCCGTCGTAGATGCGTCGGCCGAGATCACCGGGATAGGGGAGGTAGTCGAGGCCTTCCAATGGTTTATTGAGCAGCACACAGTGCACGATTCGCGCCATGCCCGGATCTTACTCGATCCCGGACCGCAAGCGCTCGAGCAGGCTCGCGATCGGCTGCGGCAGCCCGACGCGAGGCGGCGCGGCGAGCGGATACCAGCGCCCCGGTGCCCGACTGGGTGCGGCGACGCCGCCCGCGGCGAGGTCGCCCTCACAAATGACCCGCAGCGGCCGCAAGTGCAGGTCGAAATGCGTGAAGGCATGATCGATCGGCGCCAGTGCCTCGAAGCCGTCGTCGCCGGCGAGACCCTGGCGGCCGTCGAGGCCCTCGCGGCTCTCGAGGCCGCCGATCTGCCGCCGGTACCACGCCACCAACCGGTCCCGTGCCTCGAACTGGGGCGGCGCCCACAGGCCGCCCCAAATCCCGCTGTCGGGCCTGCGCTCGAGATAAACGCAGCGGCTTCCGCCGCTCGCCACCGCCTCGGCGACCAGCAAAAAGGCCTCGCGGCGCCCGCGCTGCCGCCGCGCCTTCCGACCGGGAAGCTCGGCCTGGCGACCCTGCCGGGCCGCCGCGCAGCGTGCCGCCAGCGGGCAGAGCGTACAGGCCGGCCGGCTGCGTGTGCAGACGGTCGCACCGAAATCCATGATCGCCTGAGTGTAAGGGCCGATCCGTCGCGTGGGAGTCAGCGCCTCGGCCTGCGCCCAGAACCGCTCGAGCACCGGCGCGGACCCCGGATCGCCGTCGATGCCGAACACGCGCGCGAGCACGCGCTTGACGTTGCCGTCCAGGATCGCATGACGCTCTTGGCGGGAGAGCGCGAGAATCGCGGCCGCCGTCGAGCGGCCGATCCCCGGCAGGGCCTCGATCGCCGCGCGGCTCGCGGGAAACTCCCCGCCATGCAGGGCGAGGATCGCTTCCGCGCATTTTTTCAAGTTGCGTGCTCGCGCGTAGTAGCCGAGGCCCGTCCAGAGGTGCAACACCTCGTCGAGGGGCGCCGCGGCGAGGCTCGCGACGGTGGGAAACCGCGCCAGGAACCGCTGGTAATACGGGATCACGGTGGCGACCTGGGTCTGCTGCAGCATGACCTCCGAGACCCAGACCCGGTACGGCGTCGGGTCCTGCTGCCAGGGCAGACTGTGCCGGCCATGGACCTCGAACCAGGCGAGCAGCGCGTCGGCGAACCAAGGGGCGGAGAGGCTCATGGACGCAAGGATCATAGCTCAAGACGCCCGGCGCGACGCCGATACCCTGTGCGGGGACCTGAAAGGACTTTCTTCGCCCTCTCGAGACCATTCATGCGGAATTGGACGATTCGCAGCAAGCTCCTCGCAATTCCCTCCCTGGCGGTCCTGCTGTTCGTGGTGGGTTCGACCGCCGACTCGGCCTTCGCGGAGCATCGCCGGGCCGTGGGCGTCGTGCTGGTCCTGTCCTCGCTGGTCCTGTTCATCGCCGGGTGGATGTTTGCCGGCAGCGTCACGCGCCGCCTGCAGCGCCTGGTGGACGCGCTGCATGCCATGCAGGCCCAGGCGGTCGAGCAAATCCCGCTGGACAGCGGCCGCGGCGATGAAATCACGGCACTGACCAAGGCGCTCAACACCGTGATCCGGGCGGCGAACGAACGCGAAGCCGAGTTGAAGCGGTCGACGGAATTCCTCGAATTCGCACAGACCGCGGGCGGCTTCGGCGTGTTCGATTTCGATTTGCACGAGCGCAGCGTCACGGGCACGAAACTGTTCTTCGAGCTGATCGGTCTCGAGAGCGCCGACATGACCTTGAGCCAGGCGCAATGGCTCGCGACCATCCACCCGGACGATCTGGAGGGCTTCGTCGACTGTTTCACGAAGGCCCTTACCGAGCAGGGCAACTACCAGGCGGAATATCGCTGCCTGCGGCTCGACGGGACGCTCCGCTGGCTCGCCGGGCGTGGACGCGTGCTGCTCGAGCCCGCCGGCCGGGCGCGGCGGCTGATCGGCACGATCACCGACGTGACCGAACGGCGCCACCTCGACGAGCAGCTCCGCGCAACGAGCAATTCGCTCGAAATCGCACAACGGTCCGCCGGGGTCGCGACCTTCGATCTCGATTTCGCCGACAACCGCTTCGTCGCGACCGACAACTACCGCGAGATGATGAACGTCCCGCCCAGCACGCCGCTGCGCGACTTGACTGCCCATCTCGCCGCCGTGCATCCCGAGGACTTCGCGCGCATCCAGCGCGCCGCATTCGAGACGACGCCGGAGGATCCGACCTACCGCTGCGAATATCGCGTCCTGCTCGAGGGCGGCGCCGTGCGCTGGATCGGCGAGCGCGCCCACGTCACGCACAATCATGCCGGCGAACTCGTCCGCCTGACCGGTGCGACGGTCGACATCACCGACCTGAAGGAGGCACGCCTCGCGGCCGAGTCCGCGAACCGCGCCAAGAGCAATTTCCTCGCCAACGTGAGTCACGAGATCCGTACGCCGATGAACGGCGTGATCGGCATGACCGAGATTCTCGCGGAAACCGATCTCGACGACGCGCAGCGGGATTACACCAATATCATCCGTGGCAGCGCCCAGGCGCTGCTCTCGCTGATCAACGACGTGCTCGACATCTCGAAGATCGAGGCGCAGCGCCTCGAACTCGAGCACATCGAATTCAACATTCGCGACATGATCTACGAGGCCGTGTCGGCGACCGCGTTCCATTCGGCGATGAAGGGCATCGAGCTGATCGTGAACTTCGCCGCCGAGGTGCCCTTTCTCGTGACCGGCGACCCGGGACGCGTTCGTCAAATCGTCATGAATCTGATCGGCAACGCGATCAAGTTCACGCACGAGGGCTACGTGTGCCTGAGCGTCCGGCACGTCGACGTCGACTGCGGCACCGTCGACCTCCTGCTCGCGATCGAAGACACCGGCATCGGGATCCCGGCCGACCGGCTCGATCGCCTGTTCCAGTCGTTCTCGCAAATCGACTCCTCGACGACCCGCCACTACGGCGGCTCGGGGCTCGGCTTGTCCATCGTCAAGAGTCTCGCAGAACTCATGAACGGCGAGGTCAGCGTCGAGAGCGAACCCGGCAAAGGGTCGACGTTTCGCGTGCGCCTGCGCGTAGGTCTCGCTGCAGAGCAGCCCACGGCGGAGCTGTTCGGGCTGGGCAAGCGCATCCTGGTCGTCGACGACATCGCCGCGAGCCGCGCTTCTCTCGCCACCAAGCTCGGCATGTTCGGCTACACGACGCAGACGGTCGGCGGCGTCGCGGAGGCGCTCGCGGCGCTGCGCGAGGGACCCCCGTTCGATCTCGTGCTGGCCGATGAGCTGATGCCGGTGCAGGGCGGCTTCGAGCTGCTGGAGCTGCTGCGGAAAGACCCCGAATTCAGCGACTTGCCGGTGGTGTTGCTCTCGCTGTTCGGCGCAGGCGACGGGAACGGCGATCGCGAACATCAGCCGAATGCGATCGGCTTGAAGCCCATGCGGGGCACGGCGCTCGCGCGCTTGGTGGATGCGGCACTGTCCCCCGGCAAGCAGCCACGCCGGCAGTCGAAGCTGCCGCTCGGGCTGGTGAGCCCCGCGCACCCGGAGGGCAACACCGAGGTGTTCCCGGGCCGCCAGATCCTGCTCGTCGAGGACAACCCCGTCAATCAGCGCGTGGCGCAGCGCATCTTGCAAAAACTCGGCGCCGTCGTGACCATCGCGAACCACGGGGCCGAGGCGCTCGAGCGTCTCGCCGTGCAGCGCTACGACGCGGTCCTGATGGATTGTCAGATGCCGGTCATGGACGGCTTCGAGGCGACGCGGACCATCCGAGCCGCGGAACGTCAGCGCGGCCGCGGCGAGCATCTGCCCATCATCGCGCTGACCGCGAACGTCATGAGCGAGGATCGCCAGAAATGCATCGCTGCGGGCATGGACGCGCACCTCGGCAAGCCGATCCATCCCTCGCATCTGGCCGACTGCCTGCAGCGCTATCTCGAACCCGGCAGCGTGGCACCGCCCGTCGACATGGCCGCCCTGCATGCGCTGACCGACGGCGACGCGGACTTCGAGCGCGAACTCATCGACACCTTCATTGCGAGCGGCGATGAGACCTTGGCAGAGATTCTGGCGGCTCTGCCGACCCAGGACTTCGAGATCATCGGCCGCCGCGCACATGCCTTGAAGAGCGCGAGCGCCAACATCCACGCCACCCGCTTGAGCCGGACGGCCGCGAAACTCGAGCTCGCGGCCAAGGCGAGCGAGGCGGCGCAGATCGGCTTGCTCGTCAACGAACTCGCGGCGGATCTGCGCAGCGCGACCGACGAGCTGCGCAAAGTCGGCTGAAGCCGGCGGGCCCTTCAGCGGCCGGCGGCGATCAGCTCGGGCGGTCCCGCCGCGACGGCGCCGCTGACCTCCATGCCGCTCGATCGATTACGACCCCGCTGCTTGCAGCGATACAGGCAGGCATCCGCGACGGCAATCAGGGTTTCGGTGCGCATGGTGAGGTCCGGCCCGGAAGGGGCCGTGGAGCCGACGCCGAAGCTCGCGGTGACCGGCACCGCCACCGAGTCGGTCACGAAGGGCGTCGACTCGACCACATGCCGCATCTTCTCGGCCGCCTGCAGCCCGCCGTCGTAGGGTGTCTCCGGCAGCACGATCATGAATTCCTCGCCGCCGAAGCGCGCGATCCAATCGCTGCCGCGGATGCAGGCCTGGACGCGCGCCACGAACTGGCGCAGCACCTCATCGCCGACCGCGTGGCCATGGACGTCGTTGACCATCTTGAAGTGATCGATGTCGCACATGACCACCGACAGCGGATACGCGTAGCGCCGGCACCGCTCGAGCTCGCGCGGGAGCTGGTCCATGAGCTGGCGCCGGTTGAACGCGCCGGTCAGCGGATCCGTGATCGACAGCAGCCGATTCTGCTGGTTCGCGAGCCTGAGCGAATGTTCGAGGCCGAGAATGCGCCGCGCCGTGTTGAGGCGTGCGAACAGTTCCGGCTCGTGGACCGGTTTGATCAGGTAATCATCGGCGCCCGCCTCGAGCCCGGCCACCAGGTGCTCCTTGGCATCGCGCGCCGTGAGCAGCAGCACGTAGACATAACCATCGAGCGGGAGCTGACGGACCGCGCGACAGAGCTGCACGCCATCCATCTCCGGCATCTCCCAGTCCGTGATCAAGATCGGGTGGTAGCGCAGGACCATCTTGTCGAATGCGGCCGTCCCGTCACCGACCGCGTCGACGGCGTAGCCGGCCTTCTTGAGGGACCGGGTGAGGAGCATCCGGGTCACGGGATCGTCCTCGGCCAGCAAGATCGGGGGTGCCGGCTCGAGCATGACGGAATTCACAGATTCCCGATCGGACACGTGGCGAACCCTCATGGTCCCGCTATGGACTGGATGAAGGTATCGGCTCGTTAGGGGGCGACCTGAAGGTCGGCGCGGACATAAGTAACTGTGTTTTGCGTACCAGTTACTCATCACGAGGGGCCTCAGGCGCGACACTACCCTCCGACCGATCCGCCTCGAAAGGACCCACGACCCATGAACCGCAAGTCGCCGCGCCGCCAACCGAATCGCCTGCTGATCGTCGATGCAAACCCCGATACGCGCGCGTTTGCCGCCGCCTTGGCAGAACAGGCCGGTTTCCTCGTGGCAACGGCCGCCAATGCACGCGAAGGCCGCGAGCGGGGCGCAACACTCGCGCCGACCGTGATCCTCCTCGATCCCCAGGATCTCGGTGCACCCGACATCGACTTGTTCGACTGGCTGCGCCGTGAACACAGCCATGCCGCCTTGATCCTCGCCTGCGCATCGCCGTTCAGCGTGCTGGGATCGGCCGAGGAAATGGGGTTGGCCTATGGCCTTCAGGTCAGCGTGGCGCTGCGCAAACCGCTGTCGGCGGACATCCTCGCCGCGGCCCTCGAGCCGCAGATCATCCGCGGCCACCGCTTCGGCGTGGAGGATCTGCGCCGCGCGATCGACCGCTCACAGTTGTGCGTGCACTACCAACCCAAGGTGCTCGCGGCCCACGGCGATACGCCGATCGCGGGCGTCGAGGCACTGCTGCGCTGGGAGCATCCCGACTATGGGCTCGTCTACCCCGATGAATTCATCGGGCTCGCCGAACAGCATGGCATGATCAGCGCGCTGACCGATTTCGTGCTGCAAACGGGCATCGAGCAGATCGGCGAATGGAATCGCCTCGGACTGAAGCTCGATCTCAGCGTGAACTTCAGCGCCAAGCTGGTGACCGACGCCGACTTCCCGGTGCGTCTGCACGAGTTCTTGAGCCGGCACAGCGTCGATGCCAGCCAGCTCACGCTCGAAATCACCGAGGCGGCCACCTTCGACAATCCGCTCGGCAACACCGACATGCTCGCGCGTCTGCGCGACACCGGCATCGGCGTCTCGCTCGATGACTTCGGCACCGGCTACTCCTCCCTGACCCAGCTCCTCGCCATGCCGGTCGGCGAGGTCAAGATCGACCGCTCGCTCGGCATGGAGATCAGCGGCAACGAGAGCAGCCGCGGCATCGTGCGCGCGATCATCGATCTGTGCCACAACGTCGGACTCAAGGTCTGCTGTGAGGGCGTCGAGGACGCCGCCGCGCTCGACTTCCTCCGGGCCGTCGGCTGCGATTACGCGCAGGGCTATTACATCGCCCGGCCCATGTCGGCACGCGACATCGCGCGCTGGCTCTCGGGTGCGAACGATGGCTCGCGCCGGATGGCCTCCTAGGCCGATGCGCCCCGTCTAAGCGGCGGGGACGGGCGGCTCGTCGTGACCCGGTTCCGTCTTGCGGCTTGAAAACCAGTTCACCGCGTATTGGACCAGTTGAGTCCCCGTCGTCAGGTTCAACTTGCGCTTGATGCGCTGGCGATGCGATTCCACGGTCTTGATGCTGAGGTTCAAGGAGTGCGCCGTCTCGCGCGTGCTCATGCCCTTGCCGATCATGTGCAGGATCTGCAGCTCGCGGTTGCTCAAGCGGTCGATGGGATTCGCGGAGATGTAGGTGCCCCCCGCCGCGAATTTCTGGATCATGTTGTTGCCGACGGCCTCGGAGACGTAGATGCCGCCGTCGAGCACGCGCCGTAATGCGATCAGGAACTGCTCGCTGGCGGCCTGTTTCATGATGTAGCCATTCGCGCCGGCGGCGAGCATGCGCTCCGCGTAAATCGTCTCATCGTGCATGGACAGCACGAGAATCGGCAGCTGGGGATGGTGCGCGCGCACGTCGCGCACGAGTTCGATGCCGTCGCCCTGTTTCAAACTGATGTCGGCGATCATCACGTCGGGGCTCAACTCCTTGATCGCGCTGCGCGCGTCGCGCACGGTCTCCGCCTCGCCGCACACCGAGAGGTCCTCCTCGTTTTCCATGACCCGGCGCAGACCCTGACGCACGATGGGATGATCGTCCACGATCAGCACCTGGCGTATACGTCGTTTCGCCAACACCATCGGGGGTGGCGCCGTGGGCGGTCGACTCCATGTGCTGCTCGCCGGCATTGTCTCTCTCCCTGAAAGTTTTACTAGATCATACTCCAGACGGCGGCCCGGCGTGTTTGCCCGTGACCGAGATCAACGTGCCTCGCGGCGTCTTGTTGTCGATGGCCAGCGTCGCGCCGATGATGTCGGCCCGATACGCCATGATCCTAAGGCCGAGTCCGGTTCGCGGCCGCGGGGCGCCGATGCCGCGACCGTCGTCGGCGACCTCGAGGCAGTAGCTGCGTGCCGCGACGGTGAGCGCGAGCTGCGCGCCCGTCGCGCCGCTGTGCCGGGCCACGTTGGTCAGCGCCTCTTGCGCGATCCGGTAGAGGTGGCTCGCCTCGGTGTCGTCGAGCTCGAGTTCCGGCCAGGCGTCGGCGTGAAAGTCGACCGCGAGCCCGAAATGCTGGCGGCTGCTTTCGATGAGGCGACCCAAGGCGGCGATGAGTCCGCCGCCCGAGCCGCTGACCGGCAAGAGCCCGCTCGACAGCGCCCGCACGGAGTTGAGCGACTGGGTGACCAAGCCGCCGATCTCGTCGAGTGCGCGACGCTGGGGGGCGTCGAGCTGTGACGCAAGGCCCTTCAACATCAGCGAAATGCCGGTCAGCTCCTGGCCGATGCCGTCGTGCAGGTCACGGCCGATGCGCTGTCGTTCGGCGTCGGTCACTTCGAGGAGTTCGCGCTCGAGGTGCTTGCGATCGCCGACATCGCGGATCGCCACGCAGATCATCGTGCCGCAGGCCTGCGTGTCCACGCACACGGCGCGGCCCTCGAAGAAATGCCGCCGCTCCGGATCGGCCACATCCGCATACTCGAAGCTCGTCGGCTTACCGTCGTGGATCAGATGCTGCAATGCGATAGAGACTCGCTCCCGCGCGCTCACCGGTAGCATCGCGGCGAAGCCCTGTCCGACCCAGCGGCCCGGATCGAGCCCGCGATAGGACTTGCTCAGGAATCGGATCGCGAGGCCCGTATCGAGCATCACCAGCGTCTCGGCAGCCTCCGCGAGCGTGGCGCGCAGGAACTCATTCGAACGCTGCAAATCGCGCAGCCACTCGTGCCGGACGGGGGCAAGGTTCTGGTCCGCGTGAGGCTCGATATCGCTCGACGCCGGATCCAAACGAGCGATTCCCCGCGACTCGCACCCGAAACTCCGAGACGTCGCCATGGATTCGCCTTTTGATAAAGCGGATTATGTAATACCCGACGTTATTCTCCGAAAATCACTCAAGCAGTAAAGAAGGGATACCCTTAATTGGGGATTATGGTCCGATACCAGACAGACAAACGCCGGGACGTCGGGTACCCGGCTCACGCGGCCACCCCGACGTCAGCCCCGAGCCAACCTCAGCAGCCGCTCGTGATCGGCGTGGTGATGACGGGTGGGGAAGTCGCCGACACCGCGGCGGTGTAGGTGAACGAACAATTGCTCGGCGTCGGGGCGCCGTTCACGGTGAAGGTCAGCGTCGTCGAGGCGGTGCTGGTGGAAAACCCGGTGAGATCCTGCAGCGCGAGGGGCAGACCGGCGACGTCCGGATAGCCGTTCGCGAGCGTGATCGTCTGACCCTCCATCGTGACCGACGTCGGCGTCGTCCCGGCGGCGATGTATTCCGAGTGAGCGAGTTCGGACGCGCTCTTCACGCTGCCTTCGAGCGCGTTGATCGCCGAGATGCGGGCTGAACTGTCGAGCGAGGCGAACCGTGGGATCGCGAATGCCGCGAGGATCCCGAGGATCGTGATCACGACCACGAGTTCGATCAGCGTGAAACCACGAGTCACTGGCGATTTGAGGAAGATTCCATGAAACATAGGCAACTGCCGGACCTCGCGCTCAACATCCCGAGGTCACGGGCGTGGAGACCGTGGCCGGTGTACCCACGGCGGGAGACAGCGTATAGACCACCGAACAGTTCGCCGGGGTCGGCGCGCCGTTCTTGGTATAAGTGAGGGTCGTGCTCGTCGCCGTGCCCGTGAAGCCGGACAAATCCTGGATCGCGAGCGGCATGCCGGTCGCGTCGGGATAGCCGTTCGCGAGCGTGATCGTCTGTCCTTCCATCGTGACCGAACTCGGGGTCGTGCCCGCCGCCAGGTATTCCGCATGGGCGAGTGCGGACGCGCTGCGAAGGCTGCCGGCGAGCGCCGTGATGGCCGACACTCTTGCCGAACTGTCGAGTGAGGCGAAACGCGGGATCGCGAACGCCGCGAGGATCCCGAGGATCGTGATCACGACCACGAGTTCGATCAAGGTGAACCCCTTCTGCAAGGTGAACTCCTTCTGACCCTGACGCATTGACAGTCTCCTAGGCAGGTCCGCTGGCGCCGGGACGGGATGGCGCCGGTTTCCATGGCCTACTCGGGGTGATCGGCTTCAGGCGAGCCTTCTTGAGATGGCGGTTTCCAAGCTGTGAGCGACCTCTCACCGCCGCCAGGGAGTCAACCCGACGCGCCGCCGCCGACCTTGGCGAACATGTCCCACATGGGGAGAAACACCCCGAGCGCGAGCAGCAGCACGATGCCGCCCACGGCCACGATCAGGGCGGGTTCGATGAGCGCACTCAAGTTCGCGAGCCGGTAATCCACGTCGCGTCGATAATGGTCGGCCACCTCGCCGAGCAGTTCGGAAAGCTGGCCCGTCTCCTCGCCGATCGCGATCATCTGGATCACGAGCGGCGGAAACAATCCCGCGCCCGCCGCGGCACGGCTGATCGTATCGCCATGCTCGACCGTGTCGCGCAGGCGCAAGATCGCCTCGCTGACGTGATCGTTGCCGGTCGTGCGAGCCACGGTGCCGAGCGCCTGCAGCGCCGGAATGCCGGCGGACAGACAGATGGCGAGGGAGCGCGTCACGCGCGCGAGCACCGCCTCATGGATCAGCTCGCCGACGAGCGGCAGCCCGAGCTGCACGCGATGCCACAGATAGCGTCCTTGCGAGGTTTTGACATAGGCTCGAAGCCCGGCGTACCCGACGATACCGCCGCAGAGGATCAACCACCAGTACTGCTGCGTGAACGACGACGACGCCATGATGAGCCGCGTCGGCCAGGGAATGTGATCGCCCAGTACCCGAAACACGGGTGCGAACGCCGGGATCACCTTGACCGAAATGATGCCGACCGCGATGAACACGGCGGCCAGGACCATGAGCGGATAGCGCAACGCGCTCTGCACGCGATCGTGCACGTCCTGCTCCGTGCCCAGGTATTCGCACAGCCGCAGGAAAGCCGTGTCGAGCGTCCCCGTGGACTCCCCGACCCGCACCATGTTCACGTACAGGGTCGAGAATATCTCGGGATGGCGCGCAAAGCTCGTCGCGAGATCCCGACCCGACTCGAGACTCGAGAGGACCTCGGCGAGCGTGTCGCGCAGCACGTCGTTATGGGTCGAGCTCTGCATGGCCTTCAGGCCGCGCAGCAGCGGCACGCCGGCCTTCGTGATCGTGTACATCTGCCGCGAGAACATCATGAGGTCCTCGGTGCGCGGCTTGCCGCGGCCGAGCCGGCGCAGGAGCTGCTTCAGGCCCGACTCGCGCTCGCTTGCCAGGCCGATCTCGATCGGCGTGATCCCGGATCCGAACAGGCGCGCGGCAAGCTGATCGGCGCTCTCGGCATCGAGGCGGCCCTCGATGAGTTCGCCCTGTAATGAACGGCCTTTATAGGCGAACAAACTCATGCCGACGGCAACCGGCTCAGCTCAATAGCGCGAGCACGTGCTCGCCGCTGAGCTCCGTGCCCTCGTTCGCGGCATCCGCCGCACCCGGCGACGGGGGGTCGACGATGTCGGCAACCCCGCTGACTGAACTGATGACTTCGGCGGCGGTGGTGATCCCGCGCAGCGCCAGATCGATCGCGGCGAGCGACAAGGGCTTGTAATCGCGCCGTGAGGCGGCAATCTGCGCGAACCGCGTCATGTCGTTGCGCCGGATCGCCTGCGCCTGCTCACGGTCGATTTCAAGGAGTTCGTAGACCGCGACCCGGCCACGGTACCCCGTCATGTTGCAGTAACTGCAGCCGACGCCCCGGCGCATCGTGGCTGCCAGGGCGGCGCTTTCGCCGATTTGCGCGCTCAACCAGGCGAGTTCGTGTTCGTTCAGCGCGTGCGGTTCGGCGCAGTCCACGCAGATCCGGCGCACGAGCCGCTGCGCGAGCACCGCGTGCACGGCCGCCGCCACCATGTAACCCGGCGCACCCATGTCGATCAAGCGATCGATGGTCGAGACCGCGCTCATGGTGTGCAACGTGGAGAACACGAGATGCCCCGTGATCGCCGCCCGGAGACCGATGTCGACGGTCTCCCGGTCGCGCATTTCGCCGACGAAGATGATGTCGGGATCATGTCTCAGCACCGAGCGCAGCACGCGGCTGAAATCGAGTCCGATCTTGGTCTTGGTCTGAACCTGGGTGATCCGGTCCAGCCGGTATTCCACCGGATCTTCGACCGTGATGATCTTGATGTCGGGCTTGTTCAGGATGTTGAGCGCCGAGTACAGCGTCGTCGTCTTGCCGCTGCCGGTCGGGCCCGTCACGAGCACCATGCCCGCGCTCTGGTGTATGAGCTTGCGAAAGCGCCGCTCGATGTCCTCGGGCATGCCGAGCGATTCGAGGGGCTGCAGCCCCATGGCCTGGTTAAGGAGGCGCAGCACCACTGCCTCGCCGTGCTGGGTGGGCATCGTCGCGACGCGCACGTCGAGCTGCGTGCTGCCGACCTTGATCGAGAAGCGCCCGTCCTGCGGCAGGCGCTTTTCCGAGATGTCGAGGCCCGACATGAGTTTCAGGCGCGTCACGAGCGCTCCGGCGACGCGGCTCCCCTCGAGCATCTGTTCCTGCAGCACGCCGTCGATGCGCTGGCGCACGCGCAGCGCCCCCTCGCCGGGTTCGATGTGGATGTCCGACGCGCCGATCTGCACCGCATCGTTGAACATCGATTTCAGCAGGCGCAGCACCGGCGCGTCGGCCGACCCCTCATCGGTGATCAGCTGCTCGAGATCGATGTCGTTCTCGCGCAGATCGTCGCGCACCTCCTGCACGAGCGAGGCAATTTCGTCCGTGCGGCGGTACACGACGTCGAGCATGCGCAGCAGCTCGCTCTCGCTGACCACGGCGATACGCGGCATCTCCTTCAGGCGCTTGGCGATTTCGTCGAGTGCGAGCAGGTCCGAGGGGTCGGCCATGCCGACCAGCAGCCCGCGCTTGTCGCTCTGCAGCACGAGCGCACGGAACCGGCGGGCATGCGATTCCGGCAGCAGCCGCACGACCTGGGGATCGGGCACGAGCTGTCGCAGGTCCACGAAAGGCAGTTCCAGATGGCGGGCGAGCGCCTGATGCAGGTCGTCCTCGCTCAGGATGCCGAGATCGGTCAGCACGCGGCCGAGCTTGCGGCCCGTGCGCTTTTGCTCCTTGAGCGCGGTCTCGAGCTGCTCCGCCGTGATCGCATTTTGCTGGCGCAGCAGTTCGCCGATGCGGACGCGCTTGTGGGTCTTCGGATCCATCTTACGGCGCGACGGTCATCTCGCCGTCGACCTTGGGATCGAGCTTCCTCGCGTTGTCGACCCCGCTCTTGACGAGCGAGTTCCAATCTCCCGGCTCGTCGCCGACCACGATCGGCTTGAGCAGGATCACGAGTTCCGTCTTGGTCGTGGTGTCCTGTTTGCTCTTGAACAGATTGCCGAGCACCGGTATCGATCCTAAGAACGGCGTTTGATAGTTCTGGTGCACGGTCTGTGTGGTCATGAGACCGCCGATCACGATGACCTGGCCGCTGCGCGCCCGCACGACGCTGTCGGATTCCCGGATCTGACTCAACGCGAGCGGCAGGGAGTCCGTGACCCCCGAGACCGTGATGCTCTTGGTCTGGTCGGTGACTTCGCTGACGGTCGGATGAATGTGCAGGATCACGCTGCCGTCGTCGTCGATTTGCGGTGTCACGTCGAGCGCGACACCGGAGAAGAACGGCGTCAACTCCACGGCGCTGTTGGTCGAGGCCGCGGTCGAGGTGACCGTGTTGCTGGACACGTTGGTGACGAAGAATTCGTCCTGACCCGACTTGATCACGGCCTTCTGGTTATTCAGGGTCGAGACGCGGGGACTCGACAACACGCGGGTGCTGCCCTGCAACTGGAGCAGGTTCACGTAGGTCGCGAAATCCCTGCTGTCGAGCGCCAGCGTGAAGGCGCCGCCCAAAGCGCTCGTGACGAGGCCGTTGGCCGGCAGGGTGCCGGGCGTGATGCTCACGCTGTTGCCGCTCGGCGTCAGGAGGTTGCCGGTGAAGCTCGGCGGCGACTGTACGCTGGTCGAGATCTGTTGATTGCCCTTGGACAGGAGGGACGACCAGTTGACCCCGGCCTGGTAATCGTTGTTGAGGTCGACCTCGATGATCTTGGCTTCGAGGATCACCTGACGCGACACCGAGTTTTGGATCTTGCCGAGAAACCGGCCTACCTCGGCGAGTTCGCCCGGCATCGCCCGGACCACGACGATGCCGGCCTGGGCGTTGACCACGACGCTGTGCTGGGGATCATTCGGCAGCATGTCGCGTACCGAGGTCTCGAGATCCTGCCAAAAATTGACCTTGTAGCGCGTGTCTATCGAGGTGCCGGTCTGCGACTGGCCCGTGCGATTGCCGCCCCCGTTGCCGTTGCCGTTCCCGTTCTGCTGAGCGTTGGGATCGGCCACCACGTTGTTGTTGAACGCACCGCTTTGCGTGAGCTGGCCCGAACTCACGCGCGTACGGGACGTACCGCTGCGTTCGAGATCGACGTAATTGACGTAGAAGATCCGCGTCTGCAGCGACGCCGGCAACACGATGTACCCGGCGGCGAGCTTCTGATAGTCGTAGCCATAGAGCTGGCGGGCCACGTCGAGCACCTCGGGCACCGTCACGTTCTTGAGGTCGAGGGAGATCTCGCCGGATACGTCGGGATGCACGACGAGGTTGTAGGGGGTGTTGCGCACCAGGCCCATGAAGAACGACTTCGCCGGTGCGTTCACGACCGCGATGTCGAAACGCGGTTCGACGTCCGCCGCCGACGCGCGCTGGATGAACCACGCCGCCAGCAACACGATACAGAGCGAGCCCAAGCGTTTCATGATCCCTGGTCCTTCTGGTCCTTCAGAGGCCGGTCGGCCAGCGGTGCCCCCAGCGCCGCAAACGCCACCTGGGTGCCGATCCGATAGCGCACGCCGTCCGGCGTAACCGCTTCGATGTAGTAATTCCCGACCTGGTCGCCGGCCTGTACCGGTTGACCGTCGAAGATCGCGATGCTGCGCTCATCACCGCGAAAGATCGCCGTGACCCGCGGCAAGGACGCGGCCGCGACCGCGGTGCGCCGAGCCGGGGGTGGCGCAGGCGCCTGCGTGGGGTCGATCAAATCGGCGGCTCCCGCCCCCTGCGCGCACATCTGACCGTACGCGATCACAAGTGCGCCCTTCAGGAATCGGCAGGATGATCGCGTCGCTTTCATACGCCCAACCAGTCCGGGTCCATCGACACCGTCGCAAACTCGATCCGATACTGGGGCTGCCGGTCGCGGCCCGAATACTCGAAGCGCCGCCATAGAAACACCAGGGGTTGGCCCTCCAGCGCCTTCAGATAGGACAAGACATCGAGGTAACCCCCCTGCAGCACGATCTCGACCGGGTGCAGGTATGGCCCCTCATCCCCGGGCGCCAGCTTGCGATCCGCCGACTTGGCGGCCGCAGACGCATCGGCCACCGATGCCGGTGGCACAGAATCGCCGTTCGGCTCCAGAGTCGCCGGCATCAGCGGCTCCGGAGGCAGGTTCCGGATCAGCACGAGACTCAAGTTCGTCTGCCGTTTCAGCACGGTCGTGAGCACCTCCACCATGTCGTCCGGTGCGATCATGCCGCGCCGAGCGTCCATGAGATCGCGGTCGGCCGCGGCGATGGCCGAGCGCAGCGCGGTTTCGCGCGACATCCGGCTCGCGTATTCGCTCGCCAGCTCCTCGGCCGATGCGCCGCCCGGGGATTTCAATGCCGTGAGTTCGGCGCCGAGAAGCGTGCGCCTCGCTTCGAGCGGCACCATCGCAAGTTCATACCACAGCATGGTGAGCACGAGCGCCGCCGCCACGAACATGAGTACGCGTTCCCGCAGCGAGGCGCGATCGATACGCGCCAACCAGAGGTGCAGACGGTTCATGGCGTTCCGGGTACGGCCGACATGGCAAGGTGCACGTCCTTCGGCAACAGAGCCACCGACGTGGAAACGACGAAATCCACACGGCCCGGCGGCGCACCGCTGGGATGCGCGATCTCCAGGCGATCGAGTCGCGTGCCCTGAAAGGCGGCCTCCGAAGCGAGGTCGTGAAGATACATCGGGACGAGATCGGCGCTCACGGCGCTACCCGTCATGGCAAATCCCTGCGGCGAGGTCGTAAAGGTCGCTCCCGTGAGCCAGAGACCCGCGACGTGTTGGTGCGCGAGCGCTTCCACGCGCGCGGCGAACCCGAGGGCCATGGCTCCGTCGCTGTGATCGAGCGCGCGCAGCGCGCGCTCGCGGCGCTCGAGTTCCACGGCCATCGCTCTGATCCGCGCCTCGTGCTCCGCGATGCTGCCGGCCTTTTCGACCATTGCATTGCCATCCGCCACCAGGCGCTCATGCCCGCTCTGCTGCGCGCGCAGGCCGCCGAGGTCCCGCTCGATCCGATGCACCTGCCACCAGGTGACCACGGTTATCACGGCGAGGCCGACCGCAAGCACGCCTAAGCTCATGCAGATCGCCGTGGCCGAGAAGAGTTTCTCCTCGGCCCGAAAGACCGGCTGGTAGAGGTTGACGTTCTGCGGGGCCGTTTTATGCTGCATGCCCTTCTTCCCGGAGTGCCCCGCCGATCGCGATCAGGGTGCGCGCATCGTTGAGACGCACGTCCGCCGGCAGCTCGAGTACCGGATCGAGGTCCAGCAATCCCACGCGCATCGAGGTATGCGCGGCGAGCTCCTCCGTGAGCGCCGCCGAATACGGCCCCCACGGAGCGATCACGAGATGCGCGAGCGGCGCCTGCTCGTAATGGCTCTCGAAATAATCCATCGAGCGCTGCATCTCCAACGCGAGCGCGTCGATCTCCGCTCCCGGAACGTCCGGGTCGGCGCGGCTCCCATGGGGGAAGGCCACGAACCGCGTCAGATACAGCCGCAAGCCCTTGACTACCAGGAGCTGCGCAGAATTGCGCCGCAGCCACAGAAATACGAGCCCGTCGTTGGCTTGCGGCAACACGGCCGCGAGGTTGCGCAACGCGAGCTCCGGAATGTCGATGACGTCGAAGCGCCGATTCTCGGGCTTGATCAGCGACACGTGCCGGTCCACGGCCGCCCGTTTCGCCGCCACGGCATAGAGCATCTTGGCCCCTGTGCGCCGCACCTGATCGGGGATCGGAAAGACGTCGACGATGGCATCGTCGAGCGGGAATTCGACCACGTCCTTGAGCCGCCAGCGCACCGCCGCCTTCAACTCCGCGGGCAACACATCCGGCGCCTCGACGAGCATGAGCTGATAGTCGTCGCTGTCGAGAACGCTCCCGATGGAGCCCGACTTGCGGCGCTCGGCGGCGAGCCAGTCCGCGATGGCGACGTCCTGTTCCGCCGGCGGTGCAATGAGCGAGGTGGCCGCTTCCAGCACTCGTTTGCCGCTGCGATGGCGCGCGATGGTGGCCATGGCACAGCCCTCGGCATCCCTGACCAGGGACGTACGTCGCGCGGATGCTTCTTTGCGTCGCCAAAAATTCACACGTGTGCACTCCATGCAGGACTTCATGCCCGGGTACCGCCTGCTTAGCGGAAAGCCTTATGGAAACTTGAGCGGCCGGCCGCGTCGCGGCGGAGCCGAAACTGTGAACTGCACCTCACAAGATTGGTGGTTGCCGCCGGCCGGCGCCGAGGCAAAGAAGGGTGTCGCACCGCCACATTCGGGAGGGTCCGAACGGCCTGCTCGTCGATGCCAAGCCCGAGGTCGGTCAATCGGGCCGCGAATGCCACGAAATCGACCGAAGTCGCGCGAAGGCGCCCGAAATTGCCCGATGTGCCGCCGGCGCTGCGCGACCAGACACCGTGCTCTGCGTCACCGAATTCTCGCCCTCGGAGAGTGCCGGCATCCCACCACGGCGTCGCCGGAGACTTGCCGAATCTGAGAAATGAGTCGCACCGACTGCATCGGGTTCGAGCGCGTCGGGCTCGAGCGCGTCGCGCCGATCATGGGGTCGAACGCCGGCAAGCCGACGAGCGATCGCGCGGGATCACCGATGACGCGCCGACCGTGGTCGCGCCCCGTCGCGGTGATTATGTCAAATTGAGGGGTAATCCATTGATTCCGGGCGCCGAATCACCGGCCAGCGGCCCTCTCGAGCGGTTGCTTACTTGAAGAGATCGTTCAGTGCCGCCTTCGCACGTTCGATCTCACCGGTATCCCGCGGAGCGTACGCATCGGCCTTCGGCTTGAAGTGATCACAAAAATTGGCCTCCTCCTTGTTGCGCACCTCTTCCGCCGTCGGCTCACGGCAATGCTTCGCGTACCCCGTGTGATAGTCCACGCATAGCTTGCAGACGTGCAGCTCGGCATTGCACGCCTTGCACACATCCAGGCGACGGAGCGGAAGGCTCAGCGAGGCAAGGGAGGCGCCGCACTTCCAGCAGGTCAGCACTTCAGCGGTCAGCGCAACGCGACAACCCAGATCACATTATCAAACTGGAAGTCAGTTGCGGCCAGAGCCGGGTTCAGCATATGCACTGGGGGGCTACCAAGAGTTCACTATTTGCTTGCAAACCCGCGACTCAACTGGCTGAGCGCGTGCGCCCCACTACTTGTTTGGCTCAATCCCACGGCGCCACTGCTCGTCTGGCTTAATCCGATCGCGCCACTGCTTGTCTGACTAAGCGAACGCGCCCCGCTACTCGTCTGGCTCAAGCCCACCGCGCCGCTGCTCGTCTGACTGAGCGAACGCGCCCCACTGCTCGTCTGGCTCAAGCCCACCGCGCCGCTGCTCGTCTGACTGAGCGAACGCGCCCCACTGCTCGTCTGGCTCAAGCCCACCGCGCCACTGCTCGTCTGACTGAGCAAACGCGCCCCACTGCTCGTCTGGCTCAAGCCCACGGCGCCACTGCTCGTCTGACTGAGCGAACGTGCCCCGCTACTCGTCTGGCTCAAGCCCACGGCGCCACTGCTTGTCTGACTAAGCGAGCGCGCCCCGCTACTCGTTTGGCTCAAGCCCACGGCGCCACTGCTTGTCTGACTGAGCGAACGTGCCCCGCTACTCGTTTGGCTCAAACCTATCGCGCCACTGCTTGTCTGACTAAGCGAGCGCGCCCCAC